>Ga0160423_10000685_pt1 | contig 28061 bp, 26 predicted proteins | sample CRUFie14St8metaG_FD_108191 | JGI IMG/M metagenome (GOLD analysis project Ga0160423, IMG submission 108191) | Marine microbial communities from the Costa Rica Dome - CRUD Field 142mm St8 metaG | ecosystem: Environmental > Aquatic > Marine > Oceanic > Photic zone | place: Costa Rica: the Eastern...
AAACTATAGGCGACCCGCTTCGCTTAAGTGATAACTTAAACTCTGGGGCATCTATGGTCACTTCGTCATAGTCTAATTCTTTTAATTTGTCAATCACTTCTAATATATTCATGTTAAGTCACCTATATGGTATTCGTCCTTCGTTTTCATAAGTTCACAATCGGGGGCTTCTGCTAATGCGTCTAAATGAGTTTTTAACTCGCTTAGTGACATATCAAAAGCGAGGAGGCGACTCTTGAAAGCATTGTAGACCATCAAAAGTTTCAATGAGGGAAACCGCTTTTTCTTGAGTTTGAATAGAAATTTAAAGTTCTCCAAAATCTCCTCTCTATCGTCTTCTTCTTTGAATCTATATCCTTCGAATGGGTTCTTCATTTTTAATCACTCCAGTTTGAAATACATGTCGCCCGCTTTTGCGATTCCGTTGGTTTCTCCTTCGGACAAGATATCGAGAATTTCTGTAAATTCGTTTAAGGATGGTTTCCTATAACTAGAAATGCTTTTGCTGACCTCGATTAGAAGGTCAGAAGCGGTTTTACCCGTGTCCGAATCGTCCTGTTTGAAGAAGGTTATAATTCCTTCTCTAATATCGCGCTCTAACTCTCTATCAGCCTTGGTAACTCCCGTTGTAAATAGTCCAGGGTCTTTCTCTGTTAGTGTTTCTCCGATGATAAGTTCTGCTCTTTTGATATGCTCTAAAGTTACGATATCTGATAAATCGAACTTTGCTATAGCACTTGATAGCCTCCATAGAGAGTTTAGTTGCCTGTGGCTTCTAAGTTCGTCGTCATCATCTGTCGATTGCCTCTTTTGTGCGTGCTGGTTCGCCATATAGTTACCTGCCGCGGTAGTAAAGACGGGGTTAAAACCTCTAGCAATCGAAAGATACTTCTGTATAAACTCTAGGTCTATTTCGGATGCGGCTTCTTCTACTGCCTCAGAAGAAGACTGTGAGATACCTTTAATCATCGACAATGCGATATTTGTGTCCCTTTCTTTATCCGGCGTATCTTCTAAAACGAAGATTAGTGAAAATCTTTGTAGCATGGCAAAGTCTAATCCTATTTGTTCGGTATATGGGACTCGCTCTCCACGAATCCACTTCTTCTTATTACCATTCATAGGATTTGCTCCCGCAATTATTGGGGCTGGAGTTTTCAATGTCGCACTTTGGACCTTGCTAATTTTGATATATCCGCTCTCCATAGCGTTATTGAACTCTGACTTATCTCCTTTATACAAATTAAATTCGTCTACGGCACATACACCATATTCGTGAGCAAGGGGTAACTCTCCTGGAGTGATTGTCCATTGTTTCTTTCCTGTGTATAAGTCCTCTGCTTGGACACATGCTCCAAATAAACCTGCTTGTGATGCTACATCTGCTTGGACGAATCTACTTCCTGGATGTATCTCTGTTGCTAACTCTAGCAACTTTGTCTTAGCCGTTCCTGGGTCTCCGACAATTAGAATATGAATCCTTCCGCTTGTTTTGGAGTAGCCATTCTTGACTCCGCCGCATGCTTGTAGAATGATTGCTTCTTTGATATGGTCTTCGGAATAAACTCTTCCTCCCCATTCTTTTATCACCATGGACATTCTATCAGCGTAATTGTATTCTTCGACGAATCTTTCTACTCTTGACTGATCTTCTTCGGTGACAGTAATGTTGGTTAGTTGATTAGACTTCTCGGTTATCGACCTAGCCATGATCATTTTTCTCTCTAAGTTGAGACCTTTACCTACTGGTTCAGAATGTAGAATACCAATAACTTCTACTCCTTGACCTGCTAATACTGAATCTACCATAGAGCCTCTTACTTCTACTGTCATAGACTTCGTTTCTCCATCGACTATATCTTCCTCTTGAAGAATGAGTCTTTGAACGGACATAGCATTAGACATTGGAGGAGGGAGTCTTTCAAAATGCTTAGAATTACAGCCGTTGCTTTCACCATACTGCATCTCATGATATTTTCCGCAGGATGGTTCAGGCTTTGTTATGGTCGCCATATATTCATCTTGTTCTACGAAGTGAACTTCTCGACAATTGTAGTCTTTGCACTTCCATGCTATTGTTGTGAATTTTGTTTTATATTCACTTATCTCGACTACTTGTCCCGACAATGAAATGAGTTTTCCTAAGTCGTGTGAAGGGTTCATTTGTGTAATGGTTCTAACTCTATCCTCTGGGATTCCTGTTATGTGGAACTCTGGAGGTATGAAATGGAATGAATCTACTTCTTGTTGGTAATTATAATTAGATACCTGCAGGTAATCTCTTTGTAGTCGAGTCAATTGATAATCTACTTCTCCAGGATAGTGCTTAATGAAATACGCTAACTCCTTATATGCTGCTCTAAACTCTAGATAACTATCGTATCTAGGATAACCTACTACAATAGGTTCGAATGTTAATCCATCGGGGGTTATTGTTGGTAGAGCGAATCCTTCGTCTATCATTTCTACATCTAACCAAACAACGGGTTGGTCTCCTATGTCGTGTTGGGTTTGGGTATCTAAGGAGCGCATACTTTGTAGTCTTCTAGGGTCGCTTGTATCGAAGCCTAATCGACATGCGTCGGATAATGCTTCGTCTGCTCTTCTATCGAGATACTCGGTTCTTAGTGGTCGATTAGTGATACTAGTTCTAAAAACTGCCCCCGAATGCCATGCTAGGTAAGCATGGACAGATTGCATAATTTCTTGGTCAGTATTCTGCCACATCATAGTCCTTGTTTCTTCTTCCCCTAATGTTTCTTCACTCATTGTTAGATTCCTCCTTCTTAGTTAATATGAAAAGGTTAGAGCCAGACCTCCATCCGACTTTTCCTGCTTCATCAACGACATATTTTGAAAATGTATTCATCGATGGTTTGCCAAAGGCAAAAGTGCCCTTTGAGATTAACTTTCGTATATCGACTTGACCGGTTTTACCATTTAGAATGTTATCGACAAAATACTTTGCCGCTTCTCTATTTGGTTCCTCGAAAAATGTTTGTGTCTTTTCTTCTACAAGAAGGGCGTGGCCCTCTATGTGAAATAGTGAGCCGTTTCTAGGCAAAACTCCTTTTTGTTCTATGAGAGTAAATCCTTCTTTGTCTAGGATGGGTATTACGCATGTGACAAAATTCTGCTTTGTTGTCTTTTGGGGGACTATTCCTGCTTCTTTTAACTGGGAGATTGCGAATCTCTTGTTTTCGATAGCGAAGGCTTTTACTCTTGGTGCTATATCTTTCCAAGAAGCGTTTTTTCGATTTGCTAACTTGATATGGGAAAGCATTTTCTCTTGGTCCTCCTTAGACCATAATGAATAAGCAGCGATTGCTTCTTCCACAGAAACCATCATTCTTCGCCTCCTTTCTGATCTTGGTGCATTAACCAAAGGACGGCTTTACTTGGAGAAACATCAAAACCGAGTTTGGCAGACAAAAGTTTCCTCCATGCCTCAAAAGCCTCTGCGTTTTCACCACGAAGGTCGAATGAAACTCGTTTTGTTTTTCCTGTCTCTGCCAAAAAATCACCGTCGGGAAACCGTCGTCATAGCAGGAAGTATATAGTAATGACGGAATTTAACGGAATTTTAATAATAGTTAATATTAAATACCGGTCTATAAGGAATCTTATCAGGTCATACGAATGGAAGAAGACGATGAACATATGCAAGTAGAAAATTTAGTTAGATGCGGAGAATGTGGTTCTAGAAAATTAATTGTGGACAACACGCGAGGGGAAACCACTTGCGGTGAATGTGGCTTAGTTCTAGAAGATACGGTTATAGACCAAGGTGCAGAGTGGAGAACTTTCGGGCCAGACGACGATGGTAAGGCTAGAACTGGTGCTCCGACCACATTTAGGATTCATGACAAAGGATTGTCTACAGATATCGATTGGCGCAACACAGACTTTTCGGGAAGAGCCATCTCTGGTAGAAGTCGGGCACAAATGTATCGTATGCGTAAGTGGCAGACTCGTGCTAGGACTTCTACTTCTAGGGAAAGGAATTTGCAAAAGGCTCTCCCTGAAATCAATAGGATAGGTTCGCAGTTAGGACTTGCGCCTTCTCACTTGGAAGAAGCATCCATGATTTATAGGAAGGCTGTTCAGGCCGATATGATTAGAGGTAGGAGTATAGATGCTTTAGTAGCGTCTGCTATATATGCCGTATGTTGCTTAAGTAAACTAGGTCGAACTATTGAAGAAGTCTGTGAACATAGTAGGATTGGTAGAAAAGAACTTACTAGAACCTACAAGTTGATGAAGCAAAGACTACGAATGCGAATGGATATCAATCGCCCAGAAGACTATGTGCAATCCTTCTGTTCTAAGTTAGGTCTCTCTACGAAGACTATTCAGAGAGTGTATGAAATAATCCAAAACGCAACTAGCCAAGAACTAGTCGATGGTAAAAGCCCTACTGGTGTCACCGCTGCTGCGATTTATATTGCTTGTCAGTTAGAGCGACAGATAAGAACCCAGTTGGAAATTTCTAAAGTTAGTAATGTTACCGAAGTTACTATTCGTAATAGATACAAGGAATTGTGTAAGTCCCTAAGCATCGAATTAGATATCTAACTAATAAAAAATTAAATTTTATTAGGTCGTCTACGAAAGGGTAGCGTATCGTGGGAAAATATGAGAATCATTTACCACCTAATAAAATCGTAAAAAGTATTAGTTGGTATATAATAGAACGCTACTTGGTATATAAATCAGTGGCGTTTGACCTAATAAAAAATATTTTTTATAGAGTGTGACCCAATAAAAACTGTAAAACTATTAAGACAAGGTATGTAACTTATATATGATGAAGAAGATAGAATAGAAAGACATATAACAAAGAAAAAGAAAGACATAATAAAAAAGTAAAAAGTATTAGGTGGAGAAAAATTAGTTGTTTTATTCTTCTTCTCCTTCTATTTCACAGAGATGAAAGAAATCTTCTCGGCCAATTATCATAGGGTATCTCATGTTGGAGCGATCGACGCCCGAAACAATCAATTCTTGATATTCTTCGTTAAGGTGGAATGAAGCACAATATAACTCACGAGTGCTCACACCATTTGCACTTCTCACCCGTTGCCTTGCTTTAGTTGATTTGAACTCTAATGCTTCTATAAGTCCAATATCTAAAGATGAACGGTCAGCACCAGTATCTATTTTGGCTTCGATAGTTACGAGCCAATTGTGATGAGTCCATAGTGTAATAGGCATTACACCATCTTCGATGTAATCAATTAAACGCTTTTGCATATTCTTCATCTGGACTTTCCCCTTTGTAATATAGAGTTCGGAATTTATCTAACTTATGAGACTTAATTCTAGGGTGGTTAGCAAGTTCTTCTTTAATGGCCTTCTTGATTTTGTCATTAACAGGGATGTCAGAATAAATTTTCTTTTTCAACTGATTGTTTAGGATAGCATTGTTATTATCAATATATTGCTCTACCATCTCAACAATACCTTCTGTGATTTCTTTTTCTTCTCTTGCTACAAACTCTGATAATGCTCCCTCGTCTAAAACCTCTCCGTCAAACTCCTTTTCAATAGGGTCTTCCTCGGAGTCGATGTCCTCGGAACTGCCGATAGGCTCGACTTCCTCTGTCGCGGACTCTTCAACTTCTTTAGGTGCAGGAGCAGTAAAACCACTTTTGACTCTAACAATTTCGTTAGTTTCTTCAGGATTGTCAGGTTCGATAACTTCAGAATCTTCGTTAGAGTCTTTGGGTTCTTCTCCAAAGAAATCACTATAATCTGCAACACCAAAGACATTATCTATAGGTCCTTCTTCTACTCTTTCTACCCTTTCTATGCGAAGAGTAAGGTCAGCAACAAGTTTAGACAACTCCATCACCTGATCTCTAAGAAGCAAAATTTCCTCTGCCTCAACGCTTTTTCCTTTATTGCCGAAACCCAATCTCGACCACGGACTATCTACTTCCATAATTGACTCACATTTCTTTGCATCCTAAAACTTAACTCTAAGATACTCCTCGCATAAGCATGCTCGTGAAGTTGTGGGGGTTGTCTTGGCAATCTCAAACCAAAGCCGTAATTAGTATGCTAGAAGATGCTAGAATAAGGTTCGACTTCATAGATGTAGAAGATATGGATTCTCCAAGAATGGAGCAAATACTTGCACTAACTGGCGACAAAGAGTTGCCACAGTTATTTGTCGAGGGGGTGGCGTATATTGGAAAGCAAGAAATTCGACGATATATTGGGGCGTAATTTCTATTGTCGTGCAGAACCAGAACAGTCCCCGTGTCCTGCAAAGAGTGGCGATTATTCATATAACTCCGATAGAGGGTCTTACAAGTGCAACTTTTGCTTATCAGTCGTGAAGTGGGATATTTATGATGATAGAGAATTATTTGACGAAGAGGAAGATGCTGACGCTGGACCGATGAATGAAGATAAAGATTTCACTCCCGAAGGTGAAAATATCCAGGCCGATTTTTCTAGAGACTTCGACCTTAGAGTAAATAGAGAAGATGCCATACTCACTTTTGTAGAGAAGTTAGAGGTAATAGATCCGCCACTTGCAGTTTCTATAAATAGAAATGTTAGGCAAATTATAGACATAATGCGTTCATTAGAAATTTCTAATCATTCTGCATTTAGAATAGGTTTAGATATTCCCCCTAAAGCAATAGCAATTAACTCTCACATAGTAGGAACTATTCCTAATAGAACTACATTACTAAAACTTAAACTAAAGCCAGAGACAGTTTATGCTAAGATTAGAATTTTGAAGACATTATTAACTCCAGGAAAGGACGACAGAGTAAAGCGAGAGTTCCTATCCATAGGTAAATTAATCGGTATGGAAGAATCATTGTCACTCGCCGCACTAGAAGAGTTTGAAAAATATAAACCTCTATCAGGAGTCATAATACCATATGCTAGACATACGGCTTGGCTATTTGTAATGGGAGAAAAATATGGGTTCAAAATAACCCAAAAAGATTTGATAGGTCTATCTAATGCCCCAAGAAATGCCACAAGACAAGCAATCAAAGATTTCCGAGAATTCATTAGTAATCTTAATAGTGCCAACATAACACCAGATACTCATGACCTCTCAAGAGTTAATGAAGTGGAATGAGTTTAGATCTCTACACAAAGGCAAGTCACAAACAAAAATTTCGGAACTATATGGTCTTTACAAAGACGGCCAATATGAGATTCCAGAAGATGCTACTTCTGTGAAAGAAGAAGTTAAGGCAGAAAAGAAAGTCAAGATGGAAAAGGCAGTTAAGAAGTCTAAGTCGCAACCAAAAGTTGAATCGACAGAAGACTTGATTTCTGAATATAAGAAATTGTCCGGAAGACTAACACGCTTCGCAAGGTCGATGACAGAAGAAGTTCAAGCAGAATGTCGTGCGAGACTTCGAGAACTTGCTAAACTAACTGCTCCTAAGAATTACAAGTGTAGCCCGACCGATAGTTGGAAACTTTGGACTGGTCCAAGCCAAGCATCATTACTTGTCAATGAATCTAAGCGAGTCGCATTCCGAGTATCTCGTGGATGGTGGCAAGGAAACTGGCAAGGAGCAAAGTATGTTAGTTACGAAACTGTAGCAGTTCAAGCAACACTCGAAGGCATAGCAAATCAGTATGCTAGAAAGAAAGCACTTGTCCCAAGACCTCCACTAGAAGGAACGGAAATTATGCTACCTAGAACTGCACGAGAGGTTCAACTTCGTGGTCGTGAAAGACTATGAGTGACATTAGCGCAGAGGTAGCCGCGCTCAAAGCACAACTAGCAGCACTTACAACTGCGGCTGAAAGTGCAGGGGTTAAGTTAGAAGCAAAAACAATTTATGTTGTTCACAACCCATACGAGAGAGCGATATGGTGTCCAAATATAGATTGCGCTAGTATGGGGAGAAAAACTACTTATGATGTTGTGAAAGAAAACATAGACCCTGAAGCAGAAGATATTATTATGACTGGGGTTTCCAAAGAAGTCTCCGAAGGTGAAGATGTTAAGCGTAAAGTGAAGCGTGTAGGTGCTCCAACAGTATCTCTAGATAATCTTGGAGTTGTAGCCGCTTTTACAACAAAAAAGAAAGCACTAGACTTCATTGATAACTACTTTAGACTCAACCAAAGAACGATATCCGGTGATCGCGATAACGAACTGCAAATGACCGAAATAATCATCACTTCATAAGCATCCAATAAAAAATACACTTTTATTGGGTTTCCTTTAAGTGCAGAACCACCTTGGTTCAAAATCCCCGCGTTCAACTGGGGATGAGGATTATAATATGGATATATCAAAAGAAATTTTAAGCGACATTACCGTGCACATGAAATATGCAAGATTCGATGCTGAAAAGCAACGAAGAGAAAATTGGCAAGAACTCTCAAACCGTAACATGGATATGCACATCAAGCGTTACCCTACGCTTGAACAGGAGATTAAAACTGCATACGAATTAGTAAAGCAAAAGAAGATTCTACCTTCTATGAGAAGTATGCAATTCGGCGGAAAGCCAATAGAACTTTCTCCAAATAGAATCTACAATTGTGCATACATGCCGGTAGACGATTTGCACGCATTTAGTGAAACTATGTTCCTTCTTCTCGGCGGAACAGGTGTAGGTTATTCTGTGCAAAACCATCATGTTAGAAAACTACCAGAAATCCAAAAACCTAACCCTTCTCGAAAGCGACGATTCCTTATTGGCGATTCTATAGAAGGATGGGCAGATGCAGTAAAGGTATTGATGAAGTCTTACTTTGGAGGACTTAAGTCTACTGTCGAATTTGACTTCTCGGATATTAGAGAGAAAGGCGCACTATTGATAACATCTGGAGGAAAGGCTCCAGGACCGCAACCACTCAAGGAAGCATTACTAAAAATAGATGGTATTCTTTCCGCTAAATCAAACGGAGATAACTTGACACCAATAGAATGTCATGATATAATGTGCCATATTGCAGACGCAGTATTAGCAGGTGGCATTCGTCGTGCTGCTATGATTAGTTTGTTTTCTGCAAACGATGATCAAATGCTTGCAGCAAAAGCAGGTAACTGGTGGGAGTTAAATCCTCAAAGAGGAAGAGCAAACAATTCTGTAGTATTACTTCGACACTTAATCAAAGAAGAAGATTTTAAATCAATCTGGCAAAGAGTAAAAGATAGTGGTTCGGGCGAACCAGGATTCTACTTTACTAATGACAAAGATTGGGGAACTAATCCTTGTTGCGAAATTGCACTAAGACCTTTCCAATTTTGCAACTTGGTAGAGATTAATGCTTCTGACTTATCGTCACAAGAAGACTATGATGAACGCTGTCGCGCTGCATCCTTTATTGCAACACTACAAGCAGGTTATACTGACTTCCATTATCTAAGAGATGATTGGAAAGAAGCAACAGAGAAGGATGCACTTATCGGTGTGTCTATGACTGGTATTGCTTCGGGCGCAGTTCTAAAACTTGACATGGAAAGAGGCGCTATGGTTGTGAAAGAAGAGAATACTAGAGTTGCGGAACTCATCGGGATTAACCAAGCGGCCAGGACCACTTGCGTAAAACCAGCAGGAACAACTTCCCTGACACTCGGCACATCCAGTGGTATTCATGCTTGGCACGCCCCTCATTACATACGCAGAGTCCGCGTAGGTAAAAATGAAGCGATTTACAATTACTTGTCTACAAATCATCCTGATCTTATAGAAGATGAGCGATTCAACCCAACCGCCCAAGCAGTTATCTCTGTCCCACAAAGAGCACCCGAAGAAGCAATTCATAGAAATGAGTCCGCTATTCACTTCCTAAAGAGAGTGGAGAAAGTTACTAAAGAATGGGTAGTCCCTGGACATAGAGAAGGACAGAACTGTCACAATGTATCTGCAACTGTTTCTATAAAAGAAAGCGAGTGGGCAGATGTAGGAGATTGGATGTGGGAGAACCGCGAACATTACAATGGTCTTTCTGTTCTGCCGTATGATGGTGGCAGTTATGTCCAAGCACCATTTGAAGATTGTTCGAAAGAAACATACGAAGTTATGTTTGAAAAACTAAAGAACATTAATCTTGATGATGTATTAGAAGTTAGTGATAACACCGATCTTAGCGGAGAAGTCGCTTGTGCAGGCGGTGCTTGCGAAGTAGACTTTGGATATGCACAGGAAGAAACCCTAGAAGTCGAGACCGTCAGTTGATGAGAAGTCAAAGTCATCATCGTCTTCTAATTCGTAATCGTTGTTAAGTGCGATTGCGGAATGGGAAACACCATACATGATTCGTTTAAGGTGAAGCGTTTCACCGTTAGAAGTAATTACTCTTCTAACGACTGCTCTCATGTATGGATCTACTCCCATTAGATATAGTCTTAATACTTCTAGCCCCATACGAGTTAGAATATTATGAGGTATAGATATAGGATTATCAGGGTCGGCTATAGTGTCAAAACTAACATTACCATCTTTTAATTTACCAAAGTTACCGATAATATGGTCAGATAATAATCTCTCTGCCACCGCTTCAGGGATATAACGAAATGTTCCTATCTCCCATAAACGATTAATGTCGTATATGGTCTCCATATCTTCAGAAGATAACTTAACCACTTTTGGCTTATAGTTAGATCTACTTTCGGTTTCTTCTAACTCATCCATAAAATCTCTTTTAGGACTGTTATAGTTTTCCCAAAAAAGAACTTCCTTTACGGCTCGTTCTCTTAATTGTCTTCCTCGAATAGTTCTCGGATTAGGGGGATCAAAAGGACTTTTAGTTTTCGGACGACCCATATTATAGCAACCTAACGATTAGAGGGTATTTACTTGGGGTCTTGAAAGTTATGATGTTTTTTGCAGGTTTAAGAAAAAGATCGAAGTTACCAACTGTCTAGTTTAAGTAGGCAACGAAGTAAGTTGGGCACATGCAGGTTAAAGCCAACCGAGTTATTGTAGCAAAGCATGATGGGTCAGTCACCGAATTTGAAAATGTAGAAGTTATTCAAGGCGGTAATGGTTTATTCGTAGAACATAAAGTTGTCATTGGAACAGATACAGAAGGTAAAGATATTTTACAACCTAGGTTTAGCCTATTCCCTTGGGAAAAGGTTTCACTACTAGAATGGAACGAGCCAACACTTATTGAACAAGTGAAAGAGTTCGTTATTCTAACAGAGTTAGAAGACTTTGCGGACCTTCTAGAAGAAATCTCCGAAGAGATGAACGAAGAAGAATCTCAAGGAGAAACTCGAATCCAAGACAAAGCAAAGGACGAAGGCAACCCATATAATTGAGGTGATAATTTGGTAGATGAAAAAGAATTTTTCGATACAGGGAACAACTACGAGTCAAGCACAGAAATTGTGCCTGCTGACTTAACAAGAGTGCTCAAAGAAAATAGAGACGAAATGGTTCGTATTTATGCGAAGTTAATTGCTAACCCATATCTAGCGCCACATCTTGTCCCCGACTTTAGAAGTAATGTTATGAATACCGCGGCAACTCTATTAGAATACGGTATTCCTTTAGACGAGGCTGGAAAGATTAGGTCTCCAGAAGATGTTGTTAAAGAAGGGATGATGGAGTTAGGTGGAATGCTTGGCGGAAAAATATTTGGAGGAGCGTTAAAAGCAAAGAAAGCGTTCCAAGACACAGTTAGAAAATCGGTAAAAGATTACGAAGAAGATATTGAAATCTATAAAGATCCTAACGATGGCTCTTATTATTTTATAGACCCCGAAACAGGGGAAGAGATTGATTGTGATATGGAAGGAAATCCATTGGAGTGATTATAATGGCAGAAGAATATGAAGAAGATTACGATTACGAAGAAGATAAAGAAGAAGACCCACAGTGGAGGCTTCTCACACCTAAAGAAAGAAAAAAGTTATTGAAAAATGCTTTTACTAACGACGACTGGTATGAAGAAGGCTCGTTGCCTGTTCATAAAGGTGGAAACGGAAATCCGTTGTTCGAGGTTTTATCTGATCGAGTAGGAGCACCACTTTCCGAAATCAAAAGATATTATGCTGCTTGGCTTAACTCACAAGGCTTTAGTGCAGAAAACGCATTGAAGAAATCACCAAGCAATAATGTAAATCCGTCAGAAACTTTAGGTCAATACATGATTAAAGATGAACCGGTTACCAACCCGCAAACACAGCAACCAAATATGGGAATGGGTATTAGTGACCCTGGATTAATGCCACCTCCGCCAGGAGGAAATAGTGATTCGATGGGCATGTGGGCCATGATGAACTTCTTAACTTCACAACAACGCATGGCTATGCAACAACAACAATTCCAGATGATGCAAAATATGGAGCAGAGAAAGTTAGACCAAAATCGAGAAGAAAGTCAGCGTCGAGAAGCCATGGCTAGAGACCAACAATTCATGAATCAACAAATGTCTTTCATGCGAGAGATGATTAAGAAAAGCGGAGACGGAGACGGATTCTTTGACTCGGACATGAAGAAAATCATGAAAGAGAAAGTGGTCGATCAAATGCTAGGTGGGAGCGATAATGGTGATTGGAAAGACATGGTGAAAGATGTTATTAGTTCCGATACTATGAAAGCCGCAGTAGGTGGAATTGGTGGAGCAATTGGTAGTAGAAACAATACACCTGCTGGATACAATGTTCCTGGATATAATCCATATGCACAACCTATACCACAACAACCTGAACAAGTTATGCATAACCCTAGTATTCCGGAACAACAAGTTGCCTACGAACAACCGCCACAACCAGTAGAACAACCACCTTCAGGATATTTCGGAGAAGAAAATGCACCGCCACAACAAGAAGTTGAGACGCAAGAAGTTCCAAGAGAACCTTCTAGCGACGAATATCAGCAAGCACTAATGTCTACACTATCACAACTAATGGGACCTTCACTACAAGACCCTAAAAATTTAGAAGCAGTAAAAGAACAAGTAGAGGTTGCAGTAGAAACAACTCTTGTAGAAAATCCAGAATTGCTTCCGCAAATGAAACTTATTAAGATGACAGAGAAGATTCTTCTAATTCTAAACCTAAGAGATATCGGTTTAGGTCTAAAGGATTTACTTTCTAAGACAAAACCTGGACAAGCACCAAGTAATCTAATCTTAGCAGTAGTGGTTGAACAACTCCGAGATAGGCCAGAGTTCTACAAGATTTTCGCCGAGAATACTTACGAAGAATTAGTAGCAACAATCGAACCTTTCAAGAATACGGGAACAATTAGTTATGATTATGAATACTTGCTAAACCCAGAGGTTGCAGAAGTTTGCAGACACATGTTAGCCGCAGTAGCGGCGGACGCACAACAAAAGGGCGCACCACCCGTAGAAGGATTGTGATACATTGACTGCATTAGAAGAAGATACAATCGAACTGCGAAAGATTCGCAAATTGATGGCCGACATTGAAAGCGAAGAAGTCCCAGAAAAATTTTTACCGACATGGGCATACATTTGTATCTTTATTATTCCAGCAGTTGTTACCTTCGTAATTATGTCGGAAGTGGTAGATTCAGATTTATTATTTTCAGGAATTGTAGCATTAGCAATAATGAATGCATCTATTAACTCTATTATCGCTATCCTAACTATTAGACTAGACGGTCATAGTCAAGATGCTCTAGATCATCTAGATACTATTATGACAGAGATGGAGAACTTAGAAGAAGTTCTAAACAATGCTAGCGAAAAGGTGGATACATTTACAACAGACTTAGAAGAAGCAAGAGGCATCTTTAGGAAAATCGGAATGGATTTGAACGAATTAGATTTAGAACCAATTGCAGACACAGTTCAACAATTAAAAGATAACAAAGATGGATTAAGCGAAGTCCTATCTCATCTAAAAGAAGTAGATGTTTCCGCATATATCGCACAAGCAAAGCGAGTCGATTGGAAAGAACTTCTCGGCGCAGCAGAAGAAATAATGGGATTCATTAAATCTAAAAACGATGCGAAGGAAAGAGCAGACAACTATCAACCCGTTCCCGTTCCTGAAATGGACTTTGGATACGACCAAGAGTTCTTTGAAGAGCCAGAGGAAAATGAGTTTTATGAAGAAGACGAAGAGGAGTTTTTCTCGGAGCCGATCGTAACTGAGCCAGAGAAGACTATTGAAGACGAACCAAAACTCGTTTTGTCACCACCTAAAAGGAAGCGACCCAACCTAAATCTTTCGCCGCCACGCAAATCATAGTTCTTTTAACTCAGTAAATCGAATCTTTGTGAAGGGTGCTTCGTCTTGAGCACACTGTATCTTTTCGGCAATGACACGCACTACTTGGTTATCGTCTAAGAATACAACACTAGAGCAAGCATCCTTTACAAGTTTCATAAGATTATCAATATCTGGCTTCTTTACTCGCCATTTACGGGTCACTGGTGTTCTTTTTCTATATTGTGACTTAGGTAACGCTATTGCAAATTGCACAAGCATTTCTATCGGGCCAGACATCGGTTCAGTCCACCCCGCATTATCGATGGCTTCCTTAGCGCATAGTTTTACAACGGCCTTACCATCTCTACTTTTCTTAGGGTCATAGGCTCTAGCAAATCCCCCATGAGTTGAAAATCTTGGTCTTCCTTGTGAGATTGGTTCGCCAGGTATAGTAAATTCTAATTGCTTCATCCAAAAAGACCACTTTACATGGGGTTATGAATATTCGCCACCAAATATCCTTAAACATAAGTTACACTTCCCAAGGCTCATGGAGGACGGCAAATTACTTCGGGTTAAGTTTAAACCAGGAGTTAATCCACAAAAAAGATTTGAAGGTGTCGTCCGCATTCTTACCGATCTTATAGAAGATGGTATGAGAGATGAGTTTGTTCGAAAGAAAGCAGTCGATATTGTTAATGCCGCAGGCGTTGCAGGGCATGATGAACTAGGAGAAATCCGTGCAGTAGTTAAATGGGTTCAAACACATATGGTCTATCGAAAAGATCCCTTTGGAGTAGAGTTTTTCCATACTGCAAGAAGAATGATTAAAGATATCGAAACTGGAAAGTCTGCAGGAGACTGTGATGACTTTGTTATTCTAGGAGGTGCCTTGTTAGGTTCACTAGGATATCCTGTCGGCGCATTAATTGTTGATTCAAATAATGATGGAGTGTTTAACCATGTTATGCTGGTTACCAAAACATTCGGACCAACTAAAGAGTTTGGTAAAAACTGGATTCCTTGTGAACTAATCTATCCACAGTTTAAACTAGGAGAATCTGTTCCTATTTCAAAAGTATATCCTTTAATGGCTAATGCTAAAACTCTTAGAGCACCTATTATGAAGAAATCTATTAGAGGTATAGCAGGACTAATGGGCCTAGGTAATCACAATATGACTAGACAAGAAATAGCAGATAGGCATCCACCAAATACTGACCCTGCTCATATCGATGTTATGCATACGATTATGGAAAGGGACTTTCATATCAAGTCGAAAGACCAGTCATTTAATGAAGCACATCATTTAGCGAATCGTGGAGGATTTTTACCACAACTTATCGACAAACATCCTTTCCTAAAAATGATGAATAAAGTTATGAAAAGAGGGGAAAGATGATGAATATACCTAAGTCACAAGATGCTTACAAAATACTTCAAGGACCGGAGTATCAAAACATGGGAGATATCTCGTGGAAAACAGGCGAAACATGGGGAATTCTTTTTAGTGGGGTAGCCGTGGGGCTGTTAGCGCTAACATTGTTTAACCGTTATTACAAGTGAGGAATTATTATGCCAATGATGAATATAGGAATGCAAAGAAGAATAGGAAAACTACCAAAAACTGCAGAGTATGAATCGGTATCCAAAAGTGGATATTTTGGATATAGTCACGCAGGATATAAGGGAAGACAGCCTACACCAAGATACGAAGGATTCTTTGGCATTGGTAGTGGATGGTATGGTGATGATGAAAAAGCACAAGGAGATTTACCAGTCAACGGTTTCTATGGCGCAACCGGCAGCGATGACGATCAGTTAATTGATGCTTACTTAAATGGACATTATCTACAAGGAGCAGAAGCAGATGCAGCAGTAGAAGCAGATCCTTCTTCTAGCACACAAACAATGATGGCAAATCAAGTAACTGCAAGCGAAGGATTTGTTCTTTCAAATAATGCTATGATGATTGGCGCGGGTTTGGCTCTTGTCTACTTCCTCTCCCGCAAATAAGGGGGAGAGTAAATGAGAAGATATCGCAACTTTGGATTTCCTATAGTAAGCACTTCTAATAGAGGCGCAACTACTTCCAGAGGTGCGACCGCTACAGTCGTGGGGCCTTCTAATAGTGCTAGTTCACCACCCGCCACGAGAAAGAACATAGCGGTTAATCCTGTAGTTGCGGAGACCGTTAAAGTTGTTAGCAATAACAAGAACCTTACCGCAAAACAAAAGAAAGAAGCAGTCAAGCAAGTAATAACTGAGTTAGCCCCAAGGGAGAAGGAAAAGACAATCGTTCCACGACCACCATCTTTCAAACCTGCTCCCTCTCCACCCGTAGTCACAGTTCCACCCGTAACCACAGTTCCACCCGTAACCACAGTTCCACCAGCCGACCCTGATGCCGAGAGAATCAGAGAAGAAGAGGAACGGCTAAGAAAAATAGCGGAAGAAGAAGCGAGAAGAGACGAAGCATTTCGTAAGCAAGAAGAGGCACGAAGATTGGCAGAGGAAGCAGATCGCCAACAACAGCAACCTGCTCCACCAGTAAATGTAATTCCTTTACCTATAGTAGAAGCAACGCCAACGCCAGCACCAACACCAGCACCAACACCAATACCTTCGCCAACTCCGGCACCTCCGGCACAAGTTATACCTTCACCAAAAACTTCTATAAGAAGGCCAACAGCAATCCCTAGAACATATAGTAGGAATATGAGAGTATCGTTTAGAGCACCTAGACTAATGCTACCTAAACCTACTATGAGAAAGTTACAACCTAGGCCCACAAAACAAAAGTGGAAAGCCATGAATCCAACATACCCTTCATTTATGAATCGCGTCAAGCACGGACAATTTTCTTTTCAAAATAGGGGAAGACTATTCCCTCAACCTGCACGAGGACATTCACACGCCGAAATAAGAAAGTTACAACAACAAGTGAATAAACTTAATGCAGACGCACTTAAGACTCGGCAAGATAGTATGCGAGAAAGACAGGCCTTAAAGTTAAAACTAAGGGACTATGAGTTATCACCACTTACACAAATCAGAGATCAAGCAAAAGGTATCTTTAGTGTAGTAGACGACGCGAGTAGATTTGCTACCCCAAGTGTTAATGGTATGAATGGTTTCCCATCAGTAGGAGAGGGGACTAGTAAAGCGCTTGCAGTAGGGTTCGGATTACTTACAGCACTATTTGTTATCGGGAGAGTGGAATAATGTTAGGAGGACCAATGCCAATTAGACTGCCGTATAGTGCAGACGAATCAATGTTAGTTACTAGACGCCAGAATAAGTTAGCGCGTGACATTGATATAATCAATCAAAAGATTAGAAATAATATCCTTTCTCGTAGTGAAGGCGCTATGAGAATTAGGTTTAAGCAATCTGAAATCGACGAACTCCAAAGATATAAGGCTTCAAAAAGAGTTCCTACGGGTCGCCTATCCCCCGCACCACGACGACAACAGGTTATACCAAGAAAAGGAAAGCCAGCAAACAAATACAATCCTTACGCTGAAGACAAAGTAAATCGTGCAACAGGCCCGAACATTTTCGATGGCGGAGATATCATGTTTGAAAGAGCAAGTCCAGATAAGCGACAGGAAGCATATCGGCAATCTACTAGTTGGACAGAAGATGATAGAGCAGGCTTTACTTCACGAGGTAACGACAGAGCCGATGGAAGAAAACCTCCACAGGCTAAACCTGACGGTCTAAATCCAAGAGGACTTCTTGAAGCCGATTACTATGTCCGATTCTTAGATAACTTTGAAGCCCGCAACGGTAAAGCGCCTAACTCTTTTATGCGAAAGGTGATGAAAGCGAATGCTAAAAGTAATTGGCAGGCAAATAAGCCACTCCCATCAAAGGTGAAAAAGCCAGTTGAAGAGCAAGTAAAAGAAACAGTAAAGTCCGTAGCAGATAAAGCAAAAGGTGGGCTTTTGAATTTCTTTAAATCAAGTTCCAGTAGTTCTTCGTCTGCAGCGGCGAACGAAATGAGTTATGACGCCTCATCGCCTAAAGAAGTAGTAGCCCAAGGAAGGACCCAAGTAGTAGTAGACCAAAGAAAGAACCCTCACGCAAGAGCCTACGGACCAACTTTCGGAAAGAGTGATAGAACTAAGACAGGTGGATTTTATGTTATCTACGATGGCGAGTTTTACGGGCCAAGGTCTCTATTACATGTAATCCATTTCACAGCATGGAATGAAGAAAGAGGAGTCACTGTTAAGAGACAGACAAAGAAGACCATAAGAGTTTCAGACTTTGCAGGTTTCGGTGGCTTCGCAGGTATGCCTAATCATTTGATCAGAAATAAATCGAGAGCACTTAGAGACACAGCACTCATGCGTAAAAGAGTAGGGGCAAGGATTAACTTTGATAACCCCAGTTTATTTGGCTCACATCAAAGTCAAGCAAGTCCTCGCCAAGTGAAAAGAACACCAGAACCGGTTTCTAACCTTGCTGGAGGGTTGTCTAAGACAAGAAACTCCATGCAAAGGTTGTTGAAATGACGGTATCGAGAAGAGCAAGAGCAATTGGAAACCTCGGAGGTTTAGGTGCATCGCACGAAAAACTTCCGTTGTCGCCAGGCGAAGTCATGCCAAAACTTCGCATTGTTAGTGCTTCAATTTATTACGATAAGAGAGAAATACCAATATGGAGCCACGGAAAGTGGATAGGAAAGAAGTTCCCCGCACTACGAAATAGAGATTGTCTCTTTAGACTTCAAGTGTCTGGACAGGGAAAAGCAATCATTGGGGCAGTTTTTAACGATTCTACTGGCAACGATTGCTGGCTATTTGTTAGAAGAGTTAGCGCCGGAGAACATTTTGCCTCGGTTCAAATTCCTTTTGCTGAACTCCCAAAGTTTAGATTCGTTGTTGGAGGAAAGGCAGACGCAAGAATCAATACAAGGTTCCTCTCTAATCGAGAAAAGAAAGGTCTTTCTAGTAACATGTTATTGTTGAGCGAAACTAAAAACTCATACTATACGCAATCTCTTGGAGGTTACGCAGGTCTAGGCTCAGGTCATTCAGGAATGACGGATGACTATCACCCTGGTTTTATCAAGACGGCTGACGACGAAGAAATTAAAACAGTATCGGGAGTAAAGAATATTTGGTCGGGAAAACTTAGCAAACATCGCTGGTTCAAGCATGGGTTCTCTGGAAAACCAGAAAAGGCTAATCGTAGAGCAAAAGGCGAAGGAGCCGACCCTGGACCACTATATGTTTCAGACAATAGCGGATATTATGCCTTTAGAGGCTCGACATATCAAATGACATACTATCCAGATGGGACGATGAAAGGCTATGACGCCATGGAAAATCTCTCAAGAGGAATGCCAGCGGGAGTCCCTATCTGTATGGTTATGCAATACTTTGTTCACGACAATCCGCAAGGCATGGCAAAAATAGGGGACGCGTTTAGTGGAGGTCCTAATCCACAACATAGTAGTTTGGGATTCTCTTTTAGTTGGGACGATGTAAAGAAGACCGCATCAGTAATGCCAGGAACCAAATTTATCGGAGACACAATCCAAGCGACTCAGGACTTTATAGATGATCCTTCATTGGCAAACGCCGCGTCAATAATTACCGCACCAATCGGAGGAAATAGTTGCTGGCATTATGCTGATGACGCAACAATAAAAGGAAATAAGATGTTCTTGGTAGATAATTTCGTCTTTTACGGAAATGATGGTCGTGGTCCAGATACAGATACATTCCTTCGCCCCAAAGACAAAGATGGCTTAATCGTTACCAACGATACTGCAAGTGCAATACCTTACAAAATCGATAAAGATGTTCTTGTTAAGCCCACATTCAAAAGTGACGGAAAGACCTTCAACAAAAAGGATTATGCTATGAATGTAGAATGGTATAACCCTAAAACTAAAACATGGTCGCAACCAACACCACATCCACCATTCGACTTTACTACAAATAGCAAAGGCAAGATAAAAATCATTTTTAGAGTCCCACGACAATTAGACCCGAAATCTGACGCCTCCGCGATTCAAAGAGGAATAAAAAACGGTTTCCCGGATTATAGTTATGAAAGAGGCGTTATCCAAAAAGCCTATCCAAGTTTCTCTCGTAGTGCTAGCAATAATATACAATATAACCTACTAGGTAGAATAGAGGGTAAAGATTCGACTACAGAGCAGAGAGCCTCATTCACTCAAACTATCGGAGGAAAACAATTCGCAGGTAAAAGAAGCATTGTGGCTGCTCTTTATTGTGACCCACCATCTCATCCTAGAGCAGGTTTCTTTCACCCGTCAGGAACAGGGTCAATGGACACCATAAATGCATTCAAGGTTCATATCGCAGACCCCGCCAAGTTCACCTACTTAGACAACCCCGAAATAGACTTTTCATATTATGCAGATGGGGAGATGAAGCCAGGAAGCACAGTTGTAGTCATTGGTAAAGCACTAGGAACAATGACTAGCACTAATACTATTTTAAGCACAAGATATTGGGTAAATGGTATCCCCGAAAACGAGCGACCTAATTATGGTAACGAAGAACCACCAGGCGATAGTCCAGAATATGTTTCAATTAAGATTGCGCCACCGAATGATAGAAAGCCAAGACTTTATTCTGGAAGAGAAGGGACAGAAAATGCGGACTTCTTAGAACTAGTTGGGCACATCACTACTAACGATTTGAAAGACAACATTAGCGTCGTAGGAGAAGATGTATTAAGAAAAACATTCAAAGCGCTTTTCGATGGCACAGAATTAAATGTTTCTTGGTTTAGCAAGGCGAGATTAACTGGTCACGACCCCCAAGACCCTACAAAGTATCTAATCAAAGGAAGTATGGGAGAAACCTATTCATTCCCATTCTCTATTGCTTGGTTCCAACTACCAAAATACTATCATGGACCCTATCTTGATTATGACGACGCAGGAAAGTTACAACAAATCGAGGGGCGACCCTATGCTATTTCTGACCCTAACAATCCAGAGCAACAAATACATATTTTGACAAGAACTCCTTTTAACAAGTTAATGCAGCAGAAATGGGATGTAGTTGCCGAGACACAACAACAGTTATTCTATGAAGAAGAAGGTTATTCAAAAGATATGCAGTTAGCAATTAATGATATGGACTACGGTGCAATAGATGTATCCGAAATCGAATCATTAAATGAGCAACAGCAGCAAATTATAGATAATGCTAATAGAGGAACTCCACAGGTAGAAGACCCTAGAATGGTGCGATATACTAATGACTGGTTCAAAGCAAACTACAAGTTTGGCAATAAAGATGTAGTGTTAAAACCAGAAGTTCAACCACCAGTAATTGCTGGGTTCTCTAATCAATCAAACTTCTATGTTGAAGATGTTACCGAAAAGTGGGGAACACTTAACGGTGCTGCATATACTAATGATGACTTTGATGTTAATATGATGCCATTACCGATGCCAGGGGAGGAAGAAGAAGAAACTCCTTTTATTGGATTTGCTGGACTAAGTGGTCTCGGAGATATTAGCATTACTGATGCTATGAAGACTGTAGGAGGAGGAACAGGAGCAGCGGCGGGAGCATTCACAGTTAATTTCTTAGAAGAAGTAGACGACTTAAGTGCTGGTCAAATGATTTTGGGAGCAGGAATGAGTGCTTTCGCAATAGGTGGGATAGCAGCAATTACATACGCAGTATTGTCTGGCGGAGGCGCCGGTCTCGGTAAGGTGATTTCTGCAACAGGAACACGAAAAGCCAAGATTATTGCAGCAAAAGCAGACGCTAGAGAGAAGACAGGAGGAGCAATTGCTGGTTTATTTTCAAGACCTAAACCTAGTGCTTAAGGAACAATCTCATAAAGACATGATACATCGGGTGATATAATGGCGGTTCATGCAGGTATAGTAAATGACATAATTGCGGAGACTACTGACCGTGTTAGAATGTTGCTTCGTAACAATGGCTTAGAGGTTGCTATGGGGACTTCTAAATTAAATACGATTCAAAATATTCTTAATGACTTCGTGGATATGGCAAACGATACTTTTACTTTGCCAGATACTACAGAAGGTATGCTCCGATCAGAAGCAGATGAAACCGTTAATTCTATTGCAAGAGAGATACAAGGTATTGTGCAAAAGCAACAAGTGCAACTCAATGGTATGTTAGGTTCTGTTCACAGTATGACACCTGCCGACTCACCACTATGGAATGAAGTTATCAGTATGGCTGGTGCAGAAATAGATAGAATCGCAAGAGTGTATGGTGACAATGTTGCAAATATGCCCAAAGCACTACGAAATAAACTAGATACTGATATGTCTAAGGTATTGGATGGTGTTAGACAAGCATACATGCACGACCCATCACCGGGGAATGCGGAAAATATGCGAGTTCAAGTTTCTAACAATCTTATGAAAATAGAGAAGGAATTAGAGACAGCAGTTAAGGCAACATTATCAGCATCCATTCAAAATCTTGCCGCAGGGCGTATGACTAAACTACAGGAACTAGAGATATCACTTGTATCAGCAGATAGGGGCTTGGAAAAGGCTCAAAGCGCTATGTGGAGATCAATCGCTTCCGAAGTTAAAGGTTTGATTAATGAATTAACCAAATCAAACTATCTTGTTTATGATAAAGCAATTAGGGCACAGAAACTACAAGTTATTGATGGAAAACTAAAACTCCTAGAAAACATACGAATCAATGCAACAACTAAGATGCAGACACTACAAGGCTACTTTGGTAATACTGGTCGCCGTAGTTCTGGTAAAAGATATTCTTCTGGTTCTTCATTAGGTGCAGGAATCACACCTATGACAGCGAAACCAAAGTCGGCATTCAAAACTAAACCCCCAGGCTTTGCAGGCTATTCTGGAGGTGGTCGCCCTTTAGAGGACTAGGTTCCGCCCCAGTAGAGGGGGAACCTAAAAACGATGCCTATATCTATGTAGATAAAGGTGGGTTTAGGAAGTTCTTTAATTGGGTAGGAAGTGGGATTCTCGTGACTGCTGTTGTAGGCGTCGGACTTATCCTATACATTAACCGCCCGCAACCAAAACAAAAGGAGAAATTAGTATGATGTTCACAGCACCAACAGGCGAGAAAATTAATGTTCCAGAAGGCGAATATGAACCAGTTGAAAGCAACCCTAACTATACGGTTTATCAAACAACCGTTGGAACTAACCCTGGCGGAGTTCTAACAAAAGTCGTTTATAACAATCCACGAACTAATGTTGGAGATGATCAGTCAAATCTCCCTGACTACATGATGCAAGATGAAACTGATATGAGTGAAATGTATGATAACATGGACTTTGATTCAGCAGATGACAGAGGAAGCGAAGTTGCTTCACTTTATGGAGGAAGAAGCAACCCTCCCTCTGGTGGAACAACGGGGTCGATTAACGCAGTAACATGGAGAAATCTAAGGCTGCAATCTGCAATTGATAGCGAAAAGAAAGTCAAAGGAAGAATTCTAGGAACTGCCTCACAAGCAATTAAGAAGTTATCAAATATTGGTGGTCTTAGGCTCAATCAAAACACATCCGTTAGACCTTATCCAGAAATATTGATGACAGCAACCGCTGAGACATGGTTTGATTATATTCGTAATATGAACGCTCTAGATATCTCCGCAGAACTTTCTTTCGAGGTTTCTCCACAAGATCAACTTTCGATTTATGGATTCATTAAGGAATGGGAGAGCGACCCTAGTCACCGTGCTTTCCGTCGCCGTGTTAATCCTGGTGCAAATATTAACTCCGAGTTTGCTAAAGGACAAATTGCCTACGATTTAATGACTGCAAAAGCACCAGACGCCATGAAAGGCTCCGACTTCTCTAGCCATAGATATGATAAGATGTTTGGACTAGCCTTAGATATTCTAAAGTCTACTAGACTTAATCTATACAACTATTATACTCTTAACGCTATGCATAACGATGAAGGAGATAGAGTATTCATGGATTTCCGTTCTCGATATATCCCTCTAGGTGCTGCACATGTCGAAATGATTCAAGAAATGCAAGAAAACATCGCTGGAGGAAAATCCTACGCATTCCAAACTACCGCTTCACAAGACCAAGCACTCGAAGCAGACCTTTTGATGCGAAAGTGTGTTTCCGCATATCAAGTCGGAGACACCCGAACCTGCCGAAGCATTCTTGATGTTCTAATGGCTCATCCGTTTAACTACAAGCCTATGTCCACCAAGTTAGCACTTGCTCACCATGTAGGCTCACACGACCCTAACGACCCCAAGAAGTCTGCGTCAGTCAAATTCGAGCAAGGAGAAATCTTTAGAGTCACCGGAGCAGGCAAAAAGAATCCTCTCAAAAACATAGATGCTAAGTATCTAGAAGGCAACATGGCCTTTGTTAGTATCGCCAAAAAGGGCACAGGAGGGGTTGAAAAGGCACTTAAAGACGGTAAATTGGGCGAGGCCAAGAACGCAGGAGGCGCTCAGTTAATCCTACACAAGTCCTACTTCGACCCAACACCCGTCGGTATTGTAACGGCAAAAGGCAACCAATGGGTAGTTGATGATTATTCGGAATTTGTCGATAGCGGAAAAAAGACCTTTGAAGATAAGAAGCAACGAGACAAGAGAAAGCAAATCCAACAGGCGGTTACGCCTAATCCCGCAGGACGAGGAAAATTCCTTTTCATGGAAATCCATCCTAAGTCGCAACTAACCATGAAGCGAGGAACTGGAGAAGAAAAGCACGGACAGTCTAAAGACACCGCAAAGTGGACAAAAGGACTTAACAAGCACTTCCCAGGAATCAAACTTGTTCAAGTTGGAAAACTAAAGGCAACAGGAGAAGACGCACCTTTCCGAATCCGCTTACCTATCTCACACTTTAAGCCAGTTACTCACCCAACCAAAGGCTATAAAACAATAGGTATGAAGAAAGGAGATAAAAAACTACAAGCCACATGGCAAAAGATTGTAGATACTTACGGCATGCCTAAGATGTCATCTGTTAAAGGAACATATTATCGCTTTATTATAGATAAGACCGAGCGAGGTTCTTATTACGATGGTGTCCGTCGCAAGACCGGTAAGGCGAAGGCTAGCCGGTGATATTCATGCGAGTGACGGTTCCAAGTTCCCTTAGTGGCGGCTCCCTTCTTGATGCACATAAGTGGGTCAAGTCTAAAATGGCTAGGTCAAATCCTGGTGGAACATCTGATTATAAGTTAGCCGATTCGGTAGGAAACCCAATGACTCTTAGTGATTTAGTTAAGCCAAATCCTGCAGATGCCGAAATAGTAGTTAGTATCATTAGTGGCCGTAACGGAGTTAAAAATAACCCTTCCCTACCGCTACCAACAGACTTTACTCCTTCTCCCGACTTTGCAAGAAGTGGGAACTTCTCAAATCAACTTTTGCCGAGAGACCTCGACCCAGCATTAGTTGAGCGAATGGTAGCCCAAGAAGGAATTTTTGGAGCAGTAAATACACTAACGATTCTTCTAAGTAAGCGTTCAACCGCCGACGAAATTTCCCCCACAACCGCTGGATTGCTCTATGCTTACTCGGCTATCCCAAGAACTAATCCAGGAGGTAAAACTCCTTTCCTCGCCGATGCACCAAAGGAAATGCATGATTCGGAGATTATGATTCAAAGATATTTGAATGATCACAACATTACAGACATTGAACTACAGGCACAAATAGTTGGAGAGTCTAAAATTAGCGCCAAGTATGACCTAACTCTCGCAAGACTTGAACAGTTCGTAAAAGAAGTTTTAGCACCATTCTTGGCTATCGCTTCAGGAAACCGAGGAGCGATTAGAACCATCAACAAAATAAGCGCGGGCTTTGATGGCGAAGAAAAGAAAAACTTTGCTAATAACTTTGCGAAGTTAATGTATCTCATGCCCACAAAAGCAGAAGATTTTTACAAAGGCCGCGAATATGCTTTAGCAGCAACAACAGAGTTCATTTACCCTATCCGTGCTATGAATCTATTAAAGTCTAAAGAGATAGATACTCTATTAGGTGTAGCAAAGAGATTCCCTAATAATCTAGATACTAGTGGTAAGCAACTAAAACTTAGTAAAAAAGAGTCGAAGTTAATACAGAATAGAGTCGTGGTTAGAGCAGGTTTCTGGAAGACTGCACTACAATTTATCCCATTCATGACACCGTATGTAAAGAAATTCTCACCAGAAGTTTTCAAAGACATGGCTGGAGATTCACAGGAAGCAAAGGCAAAAATATCTAGGGGCAAAGTCCCAGACGATGAACAACTTATCGCACATATTGTTGAAGCGCTAAATCTAGATGAGTTTAGATTCTCATCGACAAAGGACACCAATCCTTCCAAGTTTATTTTCCTTAGAGATATGGGAGGGTATTATCCTTCACCGCCGAAAGGATGGCCTCCGCTACTAATGTATGCTATCATGGATGCTTTCTTAGACGCCCTCCCAGAGATTGTAGACATTAGAGACCCTAGTAACAACTTAAAGTCTAAGGTGAATATGAGTATTCTTCAAGGGTTAAGTGATGAAAGTTTGCTAGTCAGTGATGATTATAAGGAAACAAAGTATAAGGAATTTAAAGCAATCATACTAAAGGGCCCAGGGGCTAGAGAAGCATTTTTAACAGGATTAGGTGTATCTGCTACCGACGCCGCAGCAGTCAAAGGCAATCAAAATAACTTTACAAGATTTGTATTCACTAACTGGAGACCAGAAGGACTACATACATTAAACTCGAATCAAGAGTTAGGAAAGTCGGTTATAGAATTACTTTACGATGTAATCGAATTGGCTAAAGGTAAGTATGATTATACCATGAGTAACGATGATTTAACATTTGCATTAATAATGATCGATTATTCTATTAAGACTCTATTCGATGATGGTGCTTCTATTTCAGCGCCCACAGCATTAATGACTTCTATCTTTGGAGTTAAGAGAACGAAAGCAGCAACCACTAGATATCAAGACTTTGTTAAAGCCATTAATTCAGGAGCAATAAGCGCAACCACAGCAGAAGCGTCGGTAACTTACTTAGCAACAGTTCAAGCACTTATGGACTTATACTTCGATGAAGCAAAAGCCGACCCCGTAGCGAACAAAGCCGCGTCTTTGACAAAAGCAGCGGCGCTTAGAGGCACAATCACTACAAGTGTTACTGACCCATTAGTTAGGAATCTATGTAACAAAGTTATAACTGCCATGGAAGCCGAAATAAATAAACTGTGAGGTGAAAACGATGAACGAAAAACAACTTCTAGGATTACTTAACAACCAAGAGATTGTTAAGAGTGTGAACCAAGTTCCGCTCGATATCACAATGGCAACAGTCTTAGAAGGAATAGTCAATAAACAAGTCGCTAACCAACAAAAGAGGGAAACTCTTAGAGAGACTTTAGATAAACTAAAGGAGTTTAAGCCCCAGTTGTCTGCCGCAGATTTAGAGAAACTTGTTGGCAAATTTCAACAAGAAGCCATTAAAGGATACCAAAGAATCGCTAGTTCCACAGTTAGTATAATTGAAGGAGAGTTATCTGGATTAACATCCGGAGTTCCTGGAGCGTTTAGTTTTGGCGATAACCCTAACAAAGAGTTGTTGGATAGTAAAGTCCCTTTTCAGAGAACTAAAATGAGACAATATGAGTATCAAATAAACGATGTGAAGCGCGCTCTAGAGTTCATGCAAAAAGAATGCGAGTATGTTAGAGATGCTTTGGATAAAGAATCAGAAGAGTTAGTAAATTTGATAGATTCAGATGTGACATTTCAATTTACAAGCGAAGTCGTGAACTTAATTTCCATTACTAAAGAATATATTGAAGTAATTAGTGATACAGATGATTTACAAAAGTCGATAGACAACTTTAGAGCCGCATCAAACGGCATCAAGGAAGTCAATAATGATTCAAATGTAGGTCGTGCGTGGGGAACGGC
>Ga0160423_10000686_pt1 | contig 28058 bp, 22 predicted proteins | sample CRUFie14St8metaG_FD_108191 | JGI IMG/M metagenome (GOLD analysis project Ga0160423, IMG submission 108191) | Marine microbial communities from the Costa Rica Dome - CRUD Field 142mm St8 metaG | ecosystem: Environmental > Aquatic > Marine > Oceanic > Photic zone | place: Costa Rica: the Eastern...
TATACCTCCTTGAATGCGTGATTTTTTATATTTAGAACCTTTTTTTATTTCATCTATTGCAAAATTACATTCATTAATATGGTGTTCTATTCTTAGTGTATTTGCTCTAGCTTTTGAAAGCAATGTATTTGCTTTCTTGTAGTTAATTATTGCCTCTTCAAGGTTACCTAATCGATGATTTGAGGTAGCAAGTAAGTAATATATTTCATCATCTATTTTGTTTTTTCCTTTTTCAATTGCTGAATTAGTGTATTTTAATGCATAGCCATAATTATTTAATCTATAGTGACATTTTCCTATCCAATAATCAGCTTTCCAATTATTAGGATCTTTTACATTTGCTTGCCTAAATTTAATTAACGCATCTTTAATCTTACCCATACTAAAGAAGGATTTACCTTCTTTAATAAAATAATTTGCTGCTGTTTTATTGATAATATTAGTTGAAGAATCTGGAGGGTTTATATGGTTTTCAAAACCGTAAGAATTTTTAAAAAAAGCCAATAATAATATAATTAAGGAGAAGTGTAATAATTGATGCATCGTTTGAATTTTATTTGTTATTGTATAGTTAATTAAAATTTCTTTAAAAGAGATATGTTTTTAAATTTTTTCAGAATATTTATTTGATTTTAAGTCAACTAAATCATCCATTGCAATTGTAGCAGCTATAATCGCTAGTATTGGTGCTGCTGCTGCACATAGCCATAAGAACAAATGCCATGAGAAGCGAGAAATCATTTTTAAGGGTTCCACAGAGAAACTAGACCAATCAAATAGTGCTCCTAAATCAACGGGAACTAATATTAATAATGAATAAATAGAACCAATGGTAATTGCTAGCCCTCTATTTTTTCTGACAAACAAAATACTTTCATCGATATCTAATCTTCTTCTTTCATTAATATAGTCAAGAAAAGCAAATCCATAATAGAAAAAACCTATAAGAAAAGTTAGATAAAAAATAGGAGAGGATTTAGGATCTTCCCATCCAAGAATTGATACAATGAATATAATTAGAAAGAAGCAATACTCCCACATAAAATTTCTAACTACTATTCTAATTGATCGTTTAATATCGTGTATAAGTTGAGTTAGATTAAATGGATATTTATTGCCTGTTAAAATTTTTTCAGTTTTTATACTTAAGTGAGAAATTAAGGGGGAGAGTATTATTACAACTAAATATTTTGAAAATTTCATTAGTAACATACTTATAGATATTTCAATCATTATGTATATCAGTTGCCAAATTATCTGATTCATATTTTCAGCATCTACATCTATATGATGACCTTTAATCATTGCACCTAATTTATATATGACAAGCATAAGTGCCGCAGGAATTATTAAGTACCAGTAAAGCTTATATTCAAAAATTAATTTGATAGCTTTTACGTATGCTTTAATTCCAAAAATGAAATTTTTCAAAAATCGCATACTCAAAAATAATGAAAGGAAATACAAATCTGTTATTTCACTATGCTTTTGTATCTTTGTTCTTTCTTAATATTTAATCTTTGTAATAGAAAGGTCATATGAATTTCAGTAGTTTAACAGCAATTTCACCAATAGATGGCAGGTATCAAGGTAAAACAATAGAATTACAATCATATTTTTCTGAGTTTGCGTTAATAAAATATCGAGTTATTGTTGAGGTAGAATATTTTATTGCTTTGGTTGAAAGTGGCGTTAAACCATTAAATGATTTTCCAAAAGAAAAGTATAGTGATTTACGTTTAATATGTTCTAATTTTTCTGAAAAAGATGCTTTGTGGATTAAAGACCAAGAGAAAATAACTAATCATGATGTTAAAGCAGTAGAGTATTTTCTTAAAGATCGAATGACTCAATTAAAATTGGATAAGTATATAGAATTTATCCATTTTGGGTTAACATCTCAAGATATTAATAATACTGCTATTCCAATATCATTAAAAGAATCAATTATAAACGAATATCTACCACTATTAGATAAGTTAATCATAAAACTTAAAGGGCTTAGTGAGGGTTGGAAAACTATACCAATGTTAGCTAGAACTCATGGGCAACCTGCTTCTCCAACTCGTTTAGGTAAAGAAATACAAGTTTTCTTAGAGCGTTTATCTATTCAAAAAAAACAACTAGAACACCTACCATACTCTGCTAAATTTGGGGGCGCTACTGGAAATCTAAATGCTCATTGTGTTGCTTTCCCATCCAATGATTGGGTATTGTTTTCAAATAATTTTGTAAATAATATACTAGGATTAAACAGAAGTCAAACAACCACTCAGATTGAACATTATGATAATATGGCTGCGATCTTTGATGTATTGAAGCGAATTAATACAATAGTTTTAGATTTAGATCGAGATATGTGGACTTATATTTCTATGGATTATTTTAAACAAAAGCTTAAAGAAGGGGAGGTTGGCTCTTCTGCGATGCCACATAAAGTAAACCCAATAGATTTTGAAAATTCAGAGGGAAATATTGGAATTGCAAATGCTATTTTTGAACATTTATCTATAAAGCTACCAGTTTCTAGACTCCAAAGAGATTTAACTGATTCAACTGTTCTAAGAACAATTGGGATGCCTTTTGCACATACTTTTATTGCTTTCAAATCAACTCTAAAAGGATTAGATAAGTTATTAATAAATAAAGACGCTTTTGAAAAAGATCTTGAGAATAATTGGGCTGTAGTTGCTGAAGCCATTCAAACAATTTTACGAAGAGAGGGATACCCTAAACCATACGAAGCTTTAAAAGGATTAACAAGAAAGAACGAGGCTATTAGTAAATTAACTGTTCATGATTTTGTAAATCAGTTAGATGTTTCTGATCAATTAAAAGAAGAATTAAGAAGTATAACACCACAAAATTATACAGGTATTTAATTATATCTTAATTAAATAAGTTATTTCTTTATTGTCATTTTCCTTTCCACTGTACCATCATTATAGATGTATAAAAGAGGTGTGTTTGGTTTAAATGGTGTTTCTCTGCCTAGCACATCAACAATCTTTATTAGTTGTTTAGGAGTGTTGTTTAACTCACTTATTCCAGTATAGTTTAGAGATAAGTTTATAGTAATTATACTATCACAACCTGCTGCGTTTGAAATGGTGTCTGTATAAACTCCCCCTGTTGTATAGACTGTTCCACTTGGTGCAGTATATGAGTCTAATCCTTCAGCACTAATTGTTGATTGACTAGATGAGATAATAGTCAAATCAAGAGTAACAACACTATCACAACCTACAACATTTGTTGTTGTATAAGTTGTAGTATTATTAGATGATGTATATGTATTCCCATCGATCCACGTATAAGAGTCACAGGCTGTAATTACATCAGTTGACGAACTCGAGTTATTAATAGTTAAGTCAAGAGTGACAACAGAGTCACATCCTGCAGCGTTTGTTGTAGTATAGGTTGGAGGCGGAGGTAATACTATTAATGTCCCTATCATTCCATTGACTGCATGCTGACCAACAGAACAGTCATAATTATAAGTTCCAGGAACATCAAAAATATTCATTGCTAAATCTGTTAATGTAGTTGGTTGTGTTATGAAACTAATAGGATTGTTAAATGAATTTCCTGATATAGTTGAAATATCAAAATTAACATTGTGATAACCACCAACGTTAATCCATTTTACAGTATCTCCTGCATTTATGGTAAGCGTATTTGGATAATAATAAAAATTACCTGCGTTTATTGTATGAAGAGTAGGAACATATGGATCATTAGTACTAGCGGTATATGTATTACCATCAATCCAAGTATAACTGTCACATCCAGTAATTACATCTATTGATGAAGTGGGGATGCAATTAATTCCTGCTAAAGTTAATGCTTGGTTAGAACAGCAACCTTGATTAGTTGAGGTAATTGTGAACGTGCTTACAGGAGAACCTACTTTGAATATTCCATCTGCATATGAAACAGCATCAGCAGTATAATTGTCAGTGAGAGTGAAATTAGAACCTGAAAGAAGAACTACACTATCACTAAATAAATACGTATCTGTTCTCCAGTATTTTGGATAGACGTATAATTCAATAGGACTCTCTAAAGAAATTGTAACAGTATTATATCCATCATAATCTAAGCATTGTTGATTTGCCGATAAAGGACCTGCTGAGTAGCTAGAAGTAGAAAAATCATAAGTAGCTAGAGATTCATCAGAAAGACCTGTTATTGTAAATGGCACCCCATCAATTGTTCCAGAAGTTGGTGATGACCATATTGCAGCTATTTGAGAATATGATGTTATTGATGTTAAAAAGATAAATAAGGTTAAAAAGGCTTTCATTATTAATTGTTTTTTTTATAAATATAATAAATCATATCTTTATGTATAATGAATGTAGCTTCTAAACTTTCAATGATCTTTTTTCCTATTCTTTTACCATTTTTCATGGTTTCTCAAGAATCAAATATTGAGTGGGGAGATTCCCAGAGACAACAAGGTAGATTGATAAAAATATTATCCTATAAATCCGATGATTTTTACACTTTAAGATGGGTTGGTGGTAATGTTGGTGGAAGTTATCAATTAACTCATAATGTTGATTTTAAGACTGTAGATCGAAGACGTATTAAATTAATAGTTAATAAAAGTATTGCAAACTATGAGGATGTTGCTATTGTGGGGGATGATTTAGTTGTGTTTTTATCCGACAAAAAGAATGGTAAGAATCAATTATTTATGCAGAAATATGGTATTGATTTAAAACCTTCAGGTGAACAAATTTTATTGGCAAGTTACGACCTTCAATTAGGTGTTAAAGGAGAGTATAAAATTATTTTTTCACCAAATAAAAAGTACTTTGGCGTAATTTGGGAAATACCAGGTAAAAAGGACAGAAGATTTAAATATGGTTTTAATATCTTCGACACCAATTTAAATAAGATCAATGATGGGGAATATCCTGTTAGATATAAGTCGAAGTATATCAATATTCACGATCATTATATTTCAGATAATGCTGATTATTTTTTAACATTTTCTCTATTCAAGGATTCAGAGAAGACAATTATCAAAAATATTAAAGAGTTTAAAGAAATGCATGTATATCATATTGATACAAGTGGTCTACAAGATTTGCTAATTAATTTCAGTGGAAGAAAATTAAAGACAAGTATAATTTCTTCTAATAATAATGATTTTGTTATTACAGGAATTTATTCTTTAGATAATTCCAATAGTGCATCAGGTATTTTTTATAAAAGAATTAACCTTTCCAATGGTAATTTGACTGTGGATAGTTATATGGATTTTGATCTTGATTTTATTAAAAGGGGGATTTCTGAGAGAGATTTAAAAAAGTTAGAAAGAAGAATTTTAAAAGGAAGAGGAAATAACCAACTGCAAAATTTTGACATGAGAGAAACTAAATTGTTAGAAGATGGAAGTATAGTTGGAGTAATGGAACAATATTATGTTGAGCTAAGAACTTCAGGAGATTTCAATAATATCGGGGGTGCAAGGTCTTCAGATAGATATTATTATTACTATAATGATTTAATTGTTTTTAGAATTTCAAATAATGGTGAGTTAATTTGGAAAGAAAAAATTAAAAAAAATCAGGTGTCTATAAATGATAGAGGTAGATATTCTAGTTATGCTAGCTATATTACAGATTCAACATACAATTTTCTCTTTAATGATAACTATTTGAATTATAATGAAGATAGGACATTTAAGTTCGATTCAATTTTAAACACATTAGATTACGGTCGTAAAAAAGGTGTTGTTGCTCTTACTAATTTAGATCTTGATTCTGGAGAGATTCAAAGAGAGGTATTTTTTGATTGGAATAAAATTGGAGGTATATCAGTTCCTAAGAAGTTTAAAGTTAGTTATGATTTAAATAAAATGATAATTTATACAATATGGGGTAGAAATGAACGTATAGGTTCGTTAGATTTTTAATTCGTTGTTTCCTTTTTTTTGGATATATTTTTTTTCAATTTTTTTACAAAGCAGTATAACAATAGTAATAAAGAAAAAAAAGCAAAACTTCTACCCATTACATTACCATATTTAGTATAAAAAGTTTGTTTAGTATTAAGGTTCATATTAGAAGAGATAACATCGGATTCCCACCAATTTGTTGCCTTCGAGATATCTCCTCGTTGATTTATAAAACAACTTATACCTGTATTTGCAGATCTTACTATGCTTTTTCTGTTTTCTATTGCACGAAGGCGGGCAAAACTATTGTGCTGTTTATATCCTGGAGTATCTTTCCACCATCCATCATTCGTAATTATACATATCATCTGGGCGCCTTTTCTACATTGCTCAGCAACCCATTCACCATATATTGACTCATAACAAATGACAGGAGCGAAAGTGAAATCTTTTGTCTTAAAAACTTGTGGTTCTTTTTCTATACCTAATGTCCCTGAAGTCCCTCCATTATTTATAGATAATTCCTCTAGGAATGATAAGTAATTGGAAAATGGAATAACTTCTACTCCAGGAACTAATTTTGATTTATGTATCAGATTAGTTGTATTATTTTCTTTTATCAATAAAGAAGAATTATAATGTTCAATATAACCAGGTCCACCTCTTAATTTCATTGAGGCTCTAGAATTTTTATTTGAAAATATTTTCATTGTTGATGCACCTATGCACCATGGAACATTATTTAATTTATTTTTTTGATTACATAAATAATCGAAGAAAGGCAACCTTTGAATATCATCCTCAAAAAAAGAACTACTAATAGCAGTTTCTGGCGCAACAATAAGGGAGGTGTTTTTTGTTATTTTTTTTGCAGCTAGATTGGCCATTATGTCAAGTTGCTTGTATAACAGTCCCTGCTCAAACTTTTCATTATATGGGTCTATATTTGGTTGAATTGCAATTACTTCAACCTTATCACCACTATCTTCATAATTGTAATATGTAGTTATCGATATTATTATTGGTATTAGAAATATCAAAGTGGTCAAATAGATAGTAGGTGTTTGTATCTTCCATGTTTCACCTTTGAAGTATACATTTTGATAGATACGAAAAATCAAAAGGTTAATTAGAATTACCCAAAATGATCCACCAAGAACTCCAGTATATGAATACCATTGGACTAATTCAGGTGTTAAGCTAAAGGTATTCCCAAGTGTTAACCATGTCCATGAAGCTTCCCAGTTGTAATGTAAATATTCAAAACTAATCCAATAGAGTAGAAGAGAAAAGTAACCTTCTTTATTACCAACATATTTTTTTGTTAAATGAAAAAAATAGAATGTTAAGGCCATAAAAAGACTATTTAATATAATTGCTAGTATACAGCCTCCTGGACTTGCATGCCAGATCCACCATGTTGTAAGAGAATTATAAATAAAAAAAGTAATATAAGAATGTGTAAATAATCTTATGGAATGATATTGATTTGTTAAAATGTAATTCTCAAGAAAAAGCAATGGTACTAATGCTATAAATATTACAAAAGTTAAGCTTCCCGCATAGGGGAATGCTATTGAAAGTAATATCCCTGAGAGGATACTAAGTATATATCTGTGTTTTTTCTTAAGTATTATCAATAGATTAAAATTATTCAAAGATAATAGTCATTTCAACTCTTCTATTTTTTTGACGACCTTCAATAGTTGAGTTATCTTCAATAGGTTGAGTTTCTCCAAAATAAAGTACTGTTAACCTCTCATCGTTAATTAATTTGGATATCATAAATGATTTTACAGACTCTGCTCTTTTCTTAGATAAGATAAGATTATCTTGAGGTTTTCCAACGTTATCTGTATGACCTGCAATTTGAAGTTTCCAATCTTCTTTTTTCAGAAGTACTTCCGCGAGTTCTGTTAACGAAGGAATAGACTCAGATTTAATTATAGCTTTACCTGTTTCAAATTCTAAGTTATCAAAAGCAGTTTTTAAAATCTCTTTTACTTCTTCTTCAATAATTGGACAGCCTTGGTTCTCAGCAGGTCCATATACGCTAGGACACTTATCATCTTTATCTAAAATACCATCTTCATCAGTATCTTGATATGGGCAACCTTTATTTTCAATTGGTCCGGGTAGATATGGACATTGGTCATCTTTATTTAATAATCCGTCACCATCAGTATCAGGCCATGGACATCCATTATTTTCCTTTGGTCCTGGTTCAGTCGGACAATTATCTATGAAATCGAACAATCCATCTTTATCAGTATCGGGACATCCGTTATTTTCAATTTCTCCCGCTACTTCTGGGCAAGCATCATCTTCATCTTTGATTCCATCATCATCTGTGTCTGGGCAACCATTAAACTTTTTAAGGCCTGGAATATCTGGACAGTCATCCTTGGAATCAATAATACTATCATTATCTCTGTCTGGGCATCCGTTAAATTCTTTTAAACCTGGAATATCTGGACAGTCATCTTTGGAATCAATGATATTATCATTATCTCTATCTGGACATCCTTGAAATTTTGCAATACCTGGTTCATTTGGACATAAATCTTCTGTATCCATTATACCATCTTTATCTGTATCGGGACAACCTTTAAACTCCCAAACTCCTTTTGTTAATGGGCACTGGTCTATTTTGTCAGAAACCAAGTCCATATCTACATCTGAAGGGTGACTGTATAGTAAAGGAATTCTTAAACCTGCATAAAATTGTGCTCCATTTACTTTCCCAGAAGCGAATAGAGCGTTATAATCTGTACAACCAATAGTAAGTGGTCCTAACCTTGCTCCAATACCAGCCTTAAATCCAGCGTATTTATTGTAAGAAATCGGGAGACCAATTCCAAACCAAGGAAAATCAAAGCTTGGAGTAACAGAGACATGATTAGCAACACGAACTCTTCTAGCCTTATTTCTATTTTGTAAACTTATAATTCCAGAAGCATTAACATAAAACCATTTCCATATGTGGTAATCAAATTGGAGACTAATTGCAGTGGGTGTGGCCATTTTTTGTTTTGGATTTCCATCTCTTGACCATGCATTATCATTTCCAATAAGGGAGCTAATTGTGCTATCAGCCGCATTAAAATCTGTTGATAATTCAAAAGTGTTAATATCAAAATCTGAAGAATTCACAGAAAATTTATCCTGTATAACATCCTTGGAACCAGTGTTTATAGAACCTATATCTAAGAGTCCAATACCTGCTCTAATTTTATACTTATCTTGATCTTTTCTCCAGATATTCTTTTCTCCATCCATATCGTATTTATATTCCTTCCATTCAGGTCTCCACTCATAGATGAATCCTAGGTCTAATCCTAACCCAAAATTTGAAAAGCTTACCAGATCAATTATAGAGGAGTTTGAATTTAATTGATTTAATCTTGTTGAATAGGAATATTCAAAGTCACCAGATAAGTTTGAAAGTGTGTCTGCATTTTGAACATTATAGCTCAAATTATTTGCATCAAAATAAGCGTGTGTTATTCCACTTAACCATTTAATTTTACCTCCCATTTTCATGAAGTGTTCTCCATCATCTTTAAGTACTTGAGAATATATTACACCAAGTTCTAGCCAAGAGAGGTGATTAGCGCTTAAATTATCTTGATCCATATTTTGATTCCAAAGTGACGGTGTGTCAAAATCATTTTCTGCCAGTATTGCAAGTTCTGGGTTTATGTCATTAACATTTGTAATGGATCTAATCTTACCTGTAAATCCAACAGCAATTTTAGGATTTACATGAAACATAAAATTCAATAAATCTAATTGCATATTATTGTAAAAGTCTAGTGTTTTACTAGATGATTCAGAATAATTTCGATCAAGTATTTGATTTGTCGGTAAACTTTGCCAATTGTTATCGGGATTATCGATTCCATTTGCATCGGGTCTTAGAGAATTTATCCACCATTTTCCACCTAGAACATCAGTATTAAAATAACCTGCATTTGTAAATCCAATAAAATTAAAACTTCCAAGATTAACATCAACTACAAATCTGCCATCGACAAAACTAGCAGGATTTAGATCTGTTCCCATTACACCAGAGTAATTACTGCTGTGCACTCCAAGATAATTTTGAGAATAACCAGTAGAAACGAAAACAAAGATTACAATGATGGAAAGTGCTTTTTTGAGAAGTTGCATATGTTTATTTTATAAAATATTGAATTATAAATTGATCAATAACAGTGGTAATTAAATATTCATTATTGATCGGATAAATTGAAATTTTAGTTTGACCTTCAATGGGATAAGTATTAATTTTTTGTCCGTTACTATTATAAAAGTAGAGATTATTTTCTAGGCCATCAATAATTCCAATTATCGTTTCATTGTTTTCATTTACTGTTACATAAACACTTTCAATTTCGTTAAATGGAATGTTTAAAGATGCAAATGGAATGCCATTTATATTTAATAAAATGATTTCATTTCCATCTTGAACTACTATTATAGGGTTCTTACTGTTAGGAAAAATGTTTTTTATTTTTCCTCTAGAAAATTTTGTGAAATTAGTTCTTGATCCCTTTTGGTCAACTTTAAATAGCATCTCATTATCAAAACCAAATTGAATCAGTTCATTTGGTATTTTTGCAGAAAAGGATTCACTAGGAAGATTAAATTCTCTATGAACTTTGTATTGGTCTAAATTAATCATTCGAAAGTTATTCTCATTAGCTAAACCTGCGAATAAAATTTTATTACTCACCCAAACATCAATTTTCCTAGTTACATTTATATCTGTTGAGAATATATTTAATTCTCTTCCTTTACTATCAAAATGCATGATTTCTTTCTCGGCATTAGCTACGATGAAATAGCTTTTACCTTTCCAACGGTAGAATTTAACCTCATTTATTAACTCAGAATCTATATTTATTGGGAATCCTGACACTTGATCTCCAAGTTCATTCCATAGATATATTTTGTTTGATGTATTGATTAGCGTATAATAATTATTATCATCATTAAGATTAATTATCTTAAGTGAACCAATCACTTTATCATTAATATTATCTTTCCATATCTCTGTACCATTTTTAAATGATTTTATTTCACCATTTTTCCCTAATGAAACAACTGATTTTGATTTATTATATGTTATGAAATCTATGATATCAAATTCACAATTGTAAGTAATCGTCTCTTTTTCAACTTTAATTTCTTTTATGGACTTATCATTTATTTGAGTTTCAAGTATCTTTCCTTTATATACTGATTTTGAATATTGTGCATCATCTCCGATGAATCTTTCAGATACATTTTTAGGTAACTGACCATAAATTAGATTTAAATAATTTTGATTTAGAGAGACAACATTACCTAATTTGAAGTCTGCTATTAGCTGGTCACAAGTTTTTTCATCTTCAGAAATTACAACAAGGTCATCTATATATTTTATAAAATAAGAATTGTCTTCTCTTGGAAAGTTCGATGTTAAATAGTTTTTGAAGTTATTACTGTCAATTGTTTGATTTAAATCATTTAAAATAAGAATTGGATCTTGGCCTTCTATGTAGTCTGAAATAATTGCTTTTTTATTGTTAATATTTACTTCTAAGAATCCATTTTTCATCCATTTCAACATTGGGCTATTTAAAAAAATAGAGTCCTGAGTGGCATAATAATCCCGTTCAAAAAAATGGTAATTCTTTATTCTATTAGAAAGAATATGAGAGAATATTGCTTGGTCGTTGATTTGATGACCTTTTTTAAAATTAGTGTTGTGGGTTATATAATTGGTTTTGTTCTGTGATGTGAAATATAGATCTGTAGTTGATTTAATTGAATTTTTTTTTCCGAATGTAATTCTCGAAGCACTTGCTTTTTTATCATAGGTTAAATCTACTGGAATATTGTTTTTTTTGTATTCTTTACCTTCTTGTATGTATAAACTTTTTTTATAAAATCTACCTAACAAGTTAGCGGTTTTAAATTCATTTGATTCAAAATTTACTTTTTTATTTAATAAGATTTCTATTGACTTTTCATCCCAATTATCATCCTTATTTATAAGAATATGGTTTCTTTTCATACTTATAAATGCAGTATTAAATTCTGTGGTAAGTAAAGAATTTATTATTGGCTCAATTGTTTTATTTTTTAAGCCGATACTTTTTGCATCTTTAATTTCGTCTGACCGATTTATTATGAATAATATACTATCTTCTGTTCCAAATATTAGACTCTCATCATAATTATTTTTATCGCTTAATATATCTGTGCCAACGAAGATTAACCAGGAAATACTTGACAATAATATCGAAAATAGAATTATTCTTTTAATCATTAAATCAAAGTTAGAAAAAACCTTTGTGTTATATCTTTTGAGACAACTTAGAAATGAACAAATTAATGTTTACTCAAATAAGGATAGTTGATTTTCAGGAAGCCATTTAAATGTTTTTCTATGATATTTTGATGCTCCGTGAATTAATATTCCTTTTCTATGTTCTTTTGTTGGATAACCTTTGTTTTTTTTCCAATTATACATTGGGAATTCATTATCAATTTTTCTCATAAAATCATCTCTATATGTTTTTGCTAGGATAGAAGCAGCTGCAATAGATAGATATTTACCATCTCCCTTTATTATACACTCTGCAGGGATATTATCATATGGATTAAATCGGTTACCATCTATTAGTAATAGTTCAGGTTTTATATTTAGTTTTTCAATTGCTCTGTGCATTGCTGTAAAACTAGCGTTGAGTATATTTATTTTATCTATTTCTTTTTCATTAACAAATGAAACACCCCAAGTAATCGACTTTTTTTCAATTACTAATCTTAATTTTTCTCGATTTTTTTTAGATAATTTTTTAGAATCATTCAATAAATCATGTCTGAAATCTTTTGGAAGAATTACTGCAGCTCCAACAACTGGACCAGCTAGACATCCTCTCCCTGCTTCGTCACATCCTGCTTCAATTTTTTTTTTATACTTGAAGGGCAAAAGCTTATTCATTGTTCATTTTTAAAAAAGTGTTTACTTCTCTTAGGGTATGTAAAATTATAAATATTGGATTTAAGGTTATTGTCATAAAGAGATTTCAATTATTAATTTTTTTCCCTTTATTTTCTCTTTCTTTATTTTATCTAGCAAATTCTTTGTTTTTGATCTATTTACAGCTACATAAGAGCTTCTATCCAAAACTGTTATAATCCCAATATCTTCTTGATCTAGTTCACCTTTTTTTGAGAGAAAACCTACAATGTCAATTTTATTTATTTTGTCTTTCTTCCCTCCACTAAGATAGAGGGTATTCCATTTTGGTTTTATGGTATGATTATTTGATTTTATTGTTTTCACTTCATGTTCGCTTTCCTTAATATAAATAGGTAATTCATTTCCTTCTTTCACTAATAAATAAGAGTTCCCAGAGGCTGACATTCTTGCTGTTCTTCCTTTTCTATGTACAAAAGCTTCTTCATTACTTGGAAATTGATAATGTAATATGTGATTAATTTTAGGAATATCTATCCCCCGTGAACCTAAGTCTGTACAAATTAATATTGTACTACTACCATTTCTAAATTTAATTAGTGCTCTTTCCCGTTCATTTTGTTCTAATCCACCATGATAAAATTCATTGATAATCCCTCTTTTCCTCAATTTTAAGGAAACATCTTCTGTTACTTCTCGATAATTGCAAAATACCATTGACCGTTCATTTTGAAATGATTGTAGTAAGCTATCTAGTGCTTCTATTCCATCACCTTTAAATTTTACTATATATTCTCTAATATTAATTTTATTATCTCCTTTAATATTGTCAATAATAAAAGGCTTATTCATTTTAATATAATTTGGAATATCTTTCACTTTAGTAGCAGAAACAAGCATTTTATATTTTATAGAGGACAGTTCGTTAAGTATGATTTTCATTTCGTTATTAAAGCCAAACTCCATGCACTTATCAAATTCATCGATTACTAAAAAACTACAATTATGCAGTTTAATATTTTTTCTATTTATGTGGTCATTTAATCTTCCAGGCGTACCAATAATAATTGTTGGAGTTATACTTAAACTATTTCTCTCTTCTTCTATTGAATGTCCACCATAGCACACAGTTGATTTAAAACCTGACTTCATAGATCTTAACACATCGTTAATCTGAATACATAATTCTCTTGAAGGGCTAATGATGAGAGCCTGAATTTCTTTTTTTTCTGTTTTTTTTAATTTACTTAAAATGGAAAGTAAAAAAGATAGAGTTTTTCCTGAACCAGTCTTTGAAAAAAGTATAATATTATCATTTTTTTCAAATCCTTTAATAGATTGTTTCTGAATTGTTTTTAGTGAATTTAAGCCTATATTTTTAAGATACTTTATCCCAGAAAAATCATCCATAAAATCAATTTGTCTAAATAAAAATTTTGGTAAAAGTCAATCTACCAATGGTCTTTAGAAATTTTTACTGTGCCTTTAAATTTTGAAACTAGATTATCTTTTTCATTTAAAATATTCACTTCATAAAACCCTACACTTTTTCCACGATGAATTTCGGTTGCTTTAATTGTTAATGTTTCTCCTTCTTTAACTGGTCTTATATGTGATATAGAGGTTTCAATACTAATACATTTATAGCCATAAGCATTAGCTGCAAAAGCCAATGCAGAGTCAGACAATGAATGAGTAATTCCACCATGTAATATGTTAAAGCCATTTAACATAAGATGATTTATTTTACAAGATAATGTACAATAACCTTTTTCTACTTTGATTAAATTAATGTTCAACCATTTACTAAATGCATCATGATTTAACATCATTGTAATTATTTCTTTTGGTTCCTTCAATTTTTGATTGCTTTATTCATTAATGTAATCATTGCTATTGTAACTATAAATAATTGTGTTGCTGTTTCATCGTCTAAAGAAGTGCCATCATCATCTTGAGTACTAATTTCAATCATCATAAATTTTGTTAGTTCAGGCTGGTCTACAAAATTATTGATGATATCTTCGTTATTTTTCTCAAAATATTCGTCTAATATTTTGAAAAAGGGTTCTTCAAAAGAGTCAATATCATTTTCACAAATTTCTTTTAATGGAATTTTTTCTTGTGAAAATGCTTCAGATATTAAGCAGTAATAATAAATTAATAGGCCCTCAAGTTTACTATTGTTGTATTCTGTTGCAGCAGACATTATGTAGCCTAATAGTATTTTTTGAGCTATAGCATATGATTCAGCTACTTCTTCTAATTTGTCTTCATTGAGATTGTCGATTTTGGCAATTGCTTTTTCGATACTTTTAATTGAAACATGTTTCATTGTATTGTTGACTTACTTTCATATAAAATTAGCTTATTTATTATAAAATATAGCTAGTCAGTGAGTAATATATTTTTCAATATTTTATTTCTATCTGTTTCATTATTTATAATGGCATTCAAATACGTATATTTGATGGTAATATTAAATTAGTATCTAACTAAAAATAATAAAATGATTAAGTACATAGTTATTTTGTTCACTTTTATTTTTGTTAATTCTGTTCTTTTGGGACAAAAAGAAGAGCTAACATTAGAAGATGCAGTATTGCAGCAATACAGGAGATTTTATCCTGAAAAATTATCAATGTTTCAATGGATTGGTAAAACTTCATCTTATACTTATTTAGATAATTATACCAAATTAATGAAGGCATCGGTGAAAAATAATTCTCCAAAGGAATTATCCAATATTGAAGAATTTAACCAACAAATGGAAGCAGAATTTTATTGGTTTTCAGGTTTGGAATGGAAAAATGATAAAGAGTTTTGGCTTAATGATGGCAAATCGTTTTATTTATATAATCCTTATTTGAAAAGTGGTGAATTGATTCATAAACTTGATGAGAACAATGAGAACGCAAGATTTCATAATACCTCACAAAATATAGCATTTACCATTGGTAATAATTTATATGTAAAAAAATTTGCTGGAGAAATTACTGCTATCACTAATAATAATAAAGATATTGTGTCAGGTCAGTCAATTGCTCGTTCTGAATTTGGTATTACTAATGGTATTTTTTGGTCTCCTGATGGTAGCCTTTTAGCCTTTTATCAAAAAGATGAGAAAAATGTACATTCTTATCCTTTATTAGATAATAATTCAACCCCGGGAACTTTAGAGTCAATTAAATATCCAATGGCTGGACAACCATCTGAAAAAGCAAGGGTAGGAGTTTATAATCTTGAAATAGATTCTACTCTATATATAATCCCGAGAAATGGAGAAGAAAATTATTTGACTAATTTGTCATGGACAAATGATAATAGACATATTGTTATTGCTGAGGTTAATCGTGATCAAAATCATATGTGGCTAAATATTTACGATGCGTTAAATGGTAAATATATTCGTACACTATTTGAAGAACATAATGATAAATGGGTTGAGCCCGAACATGCTGCTTATTTTTATGATAATTCAAATAATTTTATTTGGATTTCTGAACGTGATGGTTACAATAATTTATATCACTACAATATTCAAGGTGAATTAATTAATCAGCTTACTTCAAATAAATTTGTTACTAAAGATATTGTTGACTATAAAAATGGAAAGGTTTTTTTTACTACAACAGGGGAGAGTCCATTGGACACAAAACTTTATAGTGTGTCATTGAGCGGGAAACAGACTGAAATAACAACTTTATCTGGAACACATAGCGTATCTATTTCATCAGATGCAAAGTATATATATGATAATTATTCTAATCATAATACATTTGGTAGAGATATAATCATTAATCAAAATGGAAAAATTCTAAAAACTTTAAAGGAAAGTCCTAATACTCTCAAAGATGTTAAAATCGGTTCAGCAGAAATAAATACAATAAAAGGTGAGGATGGTTCAACATTGTATTCTCGATTAATTAAACCAAGTGATTTTGACTCTAATAAAAAGTATCCTGTTTTAGTTTATGTCTATGGTGGGCCTCACGCCCAATTAATAACCAATTCATGGTTAGATGGGGCAAGTCTTTGGATGTATTGGATGGCAGAGCAAGGTTATCTAGTTTACACTATTGATAATAGAGGCTCTGGTGAAAGAGGATTTGATTTTGAGTCACAAATTCATAGAAGGTTAGGTACAATAGAAATGGAAGATCAATTATTAGGTGTGAAATATTTAAAATCTTTATCATATGTTGATACAAACCGATTAGCTGTTCATGGTTGGTCTTTTGGAGGATTTATGACATCTTCATTAATGTTAAGAAAACCAGGTGTTTTTCAAGTAGGTGTTGCTGGAGGACCTGTTACTGATTGGAAATATTATGAAGTAATGTATGGAGAGCGTTACATGGATACTCCGGAACAAAACCCAGAGGGATATGAAGAAGCTTCTTTGCTAAGTCATGCTCATAATTTAGATGGCGATTTATTATTGATTCATGGAACTATAGATGATGTTGTTGTTATGCAGCATAGTTTAAGTTTAGTTCAATTATTTATTCGATTAGGGATACAAGTCGATTTTTTCCCATACCCTATGCATAAACATAATGTAAGAGGTAAAGATAGAGTTCATTTAATGACAAAAGTTTTAGATTATATCATTGAAAAAAATCAATGATAATTAGTTTTTAGATAGTAGGGTTAAAAATGAAATCAAAAAAAATAGACATAAAAACATCAAAAGATATATTATTAGATGCATTTAGGTTGATGTCAACTGCTAAGAGATTATCTGAAAAATATGAGTCTAATAAAGAAATAACTTCAAAATATGTTCACGCTACATCTAGAGGTCATGAAGCTATTCAGTTAGCTTGTGCTATGCAATTGAAACCACAAGATTGGGTTTCGCCATATTATCGAGATGATTCTATTTTATTGGGTATTGGGATTACACCATATGAGTTAATGCTTCAGGTTTTTGCTAAAAAAGATGATATATTTTCTGGAGGTAGAACATATTATTCTCATCCTTCACTAAACAGAGATGATATGCCTAAAATACCTCATCAATCATCTGCTACAGGTATGCAAGCAATTCCTACTACCGGTGTTGCAATGGGAATTCAATATAAGGAGATGCAAGGTTTAGCAGAAGAATTTAATGGAGAAAATCCTGTTGTAGTTTGTTCACTTGGCGATGCCTCTTGTACAGAAGGTGAAGTTTCAGAAGCATTTCAAATGGCTGCTTTGAAACAATATCCAATAATATACTTAGTCCAAGATAATGGGTGGGATATTTCTGCTAATGCAGATGAAACAAGGGCTCAGGATATTTCAAAATATGCCCATGGATTTAATGGAATTGAAGTAAGAACTATAGATGGTAGTGATTTTGATTTATCCTTTCAAACAATGAAAGAAGTAATCAAAATAGTTCGGAAAGAAAGAAGACCATTTATAGTTCATGCAAAAGTTCCATTGTTAGGACACCATACTTCAGGCGTAAGAATGGAGTGGTATAGAGATGATTTAGAAGAATCTGCAAAAGACGATCCATATTTAAAATTAAAAGATGTTTTATCTAATACAGGTGTTCAAGAGTCTGATATTATTAATATTGAAGAAAGTGTTTTAAAATTAGTAGATGAAGATTATGAAAGAGCTTTAAATGCAGAAGAACCTTCATTAGAATCTCTAACAGATTATATATTCGCGCCTTCTCCTGTTACTGAAGAAAAAGGAAACCGTGAACCAAAAGGCAAGAAAAAAACAGTTATGGTTGATTCCGCTTTATTTGCTGTTCGTGAGTTAATGGAGAAACATCCCGAATCATTGTTTTATGGTCAAGATGTTGGTGGACGTTTAGGTGGTGTTTTTAGAGAAGCAGCAACGTTAGCTCAGCAATTTGGTGACAGTCGCGTATTTAATACGCCGATTCAAGAAGCTTATATAATTGGCTCTACAGTTGGTTTGTCAGCTGTAGGATTAAAACCCTTTGTTGAAATTCAATTCGCTGATTATATTTGGCCGGGATTAAATCAGTTATTTACAGAGGTTAGTAGATCTTATTACTTATCTAATGGAAAATGGCCTGTAAGTTGTGTAATAAGAGTTCCTATTGGAGCTTATGGTTCAGGTGGTCCTTATCATTCTTCTAGTATTGAATCAATTTTGACAAATATTCGCGGTATAAAAATTGCCTATCCATCTACTGGAGCTGATTTAAAAGGTTTAATTAAATCTGCTTTTTACGATCCTAATCCTATTGTTTTATTAGAACATAAAGGATTATATTGGTCGAAAATTCCTGGTACAGAAGGAGCAATGTCTATTGAGCCTGATGAAGATTATATTATCCCTTTTGGAAAAGCTCGTGTAGTAAAGGAAGCTACAATAGAATCTCAAAATTATGGAGAATCGTGTGTAATTATTACTTATGGTATGGGTGTTTATTGGTCAATTGAAGCCTCAAAACAATTTGAAGATAGGGTTGAAATTATTGATTTAAGAACATTAAATCCATTAGATAATAACAAAATTAATGACGTTGTAAAAAAACATGGTAAGGTAATGTTAGTTACCGAAGAATCGGTTGAAGCATCATTTACCTTAGGATTAGCAGGTAGAATTCAACGTGATAATTTCATGTTCCTTGATGCACCTATCTCAATAGTTGGATCTATTGACACTCCCGCTATTCCTTTAAATTCAAGTTTAGAAGGAGAATTATTGCCAAATGCAAATAAAGTTGTATCAGCTTTACATGATTTATTTTCATTATAATTTTTCTATTAACAATATACAGAGGATAACATATCAAGAATTTTTAATCTCTACATTACTTTTACTCTATCTTTACTTTACATAAACTAGTTTCGTGAAGTTTGATAGAGTTTATAAATTAAAAGAGATTGCAGAATTTTTAGATCGTCCTTTCATTGGCCCATCAGAACATATTATCTCTGGTATAAATGAAATACATAGAGTAGAAAAGGGAGATCTAGTTTTCGTTGATCACTCTAAGTATTATGACAAGGCTTTAAATAGCTTAGCAACAACTATTTTGATTGATAAAAAAGTTGATTTTCCTTTAGGTAAAGCAATAATTATTTCAAATTCACCATTTGATGATTATAATAAGTTAGCAAATCATTTTTCACCATTTATAATACAAGAAAAGCTTATCAATGATAGTGCTGAAGTTCATGAATCAGCTATTATTTATCCCAATGTATTTATTGGTAAGAATGTTAAGATTGGTTCTGAATCTGTTATTTATTCTGGAGCAACAATTTTAGATAATACAATTATTGAAAATAATGTTATTGTAGGTCCAAATACAGTTGTTGGTCATTCAGCATTTTACTATAAAAGAAAAACTGATGGATATTATCGTATGCACACTTGTGGTGGTGTTCATTTAAAAAGCAATGTTGAGTTGGGAGCACTTTGTACAATTGATTCTGGAGTTTCTTCATTGACAATTATAGGTGAAGGTTCAAAACTTGATAATCATGTTCATATTGGTCATGATACTATTATAGGAAAAAATTGCTTATTTGCCGCTGGTGTAGGTATAGCAGGATGTGTTATCATTGAAGATGACGTAACTCTTTGGGGACAAGTGGGATGTGCAAGTAATGTTACAATTGGAAAAGGGGCAGTTATTTTAGCCCAGTCAGGTATTGCCAAAAGCCTAGTGGGAAATAAGACTTACTTTGGTTCACCATGTGGAGAAGTTAAGTCAAAATTTAGAGAAATGTCAGCACTTAAGAAATTACCTGAACTTCTTAAAAAGCTTAGATGATTAATAATATTGTAAAAAATCTCGAAAGTAAGATTAAGCTTAAGGATTTTAAGCTCAATTCACTATTGGAGGTAACTAATGCTATTAATTCCAATCAAAATATCAATAAAATAATAGAATTATATTCATTTATTGTACGAGAACAACTAGGATATAATCGTTTTATATTATTTAATAAACAAAAGAAATGGAATTGTTTACTCAAAGTTGGCTTCAAAGGAAAAGTAAATCATATTGATGTAGAATCTGAATTATCAAGATTTGAAGAAATTACAATGATTGAGTCTTCTAAATCTAAATTTTTGAGTGAATTTGATTTTGTTGTTCCTGTTCATCATAAAGGTCACACATTAGCATATTTATTGATAAAAAGAATAAAATCTAATGGGGGAAAATCAAGTTCTGATTTAAATTACATGAGTTTTGTCCAAACTTTAACAAATATAATTGTTGTTGCTTTTGAAAATAAACGCATGGCTGTTCTAAAGTTAAAGCAAGAACGATATAAGAAAGAATTAGAAGTAGCCAAATCGATGCAGCAGCTTCTTTTTCCTGAGGAGTTACCTTCGAATAAACGTATGGATATTTCGGCTTATTATAAATCAAGGCATGAAGTAGGTGGTGATTACTATGATTTCATTTCCATTTCTAAAGATGAATATATTATTTGTATTGCTGATGTTTCGGGTAAAGGGATCTCAGCGGCAATGCTAATGGCAAATTTTCAAGCTACATTAAGAACATTGTTTGAATATAAAAAGTTTGATTTAAAGAGATTAATTATAGAGCTAAACAAGAAAGTTATGAATAGCGCAAAAGGGGAAAAATTCATAACTTTTTTTATAGCTCATTATAATACTACATCACGTAAATTAAAATATATAAATGCTGGTCATAACCATCCATTTATAACAAATGGAAAAAAAACATCTAATTTAGATAAGGGGTGTATAGGCTTAGGTATGTTAGAAGAACTTCCATTTATTAATTTGGGTGAAAAAAAATTAAGCCCAAATACAACTATAGTACTTTATACAGATGGTGTTGTTGAGCTTGAAAATGAATCTGAAGAACTTTTTGGTGTAGATAGATTAGTCAACTTAGTTCATGGTTATTACCCTTTGAAGATGGAGGACATGAATAGTTTAATTTTTTCTAAATTAGATGAGTGGAAAGGCCCTTTACCTTTGGTTGATGATACTGCAATTTTTAGTTGTCGTTTTTTCTAGATTTTTTTGGTTGTTTAAATTTTAACCTCATTGATATAATGTGTGAATATATACTAACGGATGCATTCCCTATGTCTGTAAATGCATAGTCTAAATAGAGGTTTTTAAAATTAAATCCTAAACCAATATTTGGTTGAATATTTAGTCTTTTTTTATTCTCAAAATCTGTAACATATTGTAAATTAGAAATACCAGATCTTAAAGAAACGAAATTTTTAAAACCAATTTGAACCCCTAAATGAGGGTCTAAGGAGAAAATGCCACTTTTTATTATCGAGTTTCTTCTACCATCAGTTGTAACGTCAATGTCAAATTCTATGGAACTGTAAAATCCTTTTTTATTAATGTTTAATTTTTTGTATCCTGCAATAATAATTTTAGGGAGTGTTATTTCTAATCCATTCTCAGGAATTACATTTCCCGTATTAATAAAAACGTTTTGTGTTTCGTTATCTAATGAGAAAACCCAAGAATTAAAAGTAGAAGTAACATCTCTTGCCATTAATCCAAATCTCCAATTTTTTTCACCTATATATTGGACGCCAAAATCTATTCCAAAACCCCATGATTTAGCAAAATCTCCGATTTTTCGATGAATAACTTTAAAAGTTCCTCCCATACTAATACCATTAGGATTTATCTTTCTTGCGTAAGAGAATAAGAAACCATAATCAGCAGCAGTAAATTTTGAAATATTGTCATAATTAATATTTCCATTATTATCAATTAATTGCGTAGTATTAGGTATGTCATCTACACCAAAGCGAATAGCTGAGAAGCAGACAGCGCTTTTATCATCAATTTTGTGAGCTAAACCTAGATAATCATATTTTGCAATTCCAGCGAAATACTCAGAGTGCATTAATCCAATATCGAGCCATTTATTAATTTGTGTTAAACCTGCTGGATTCCAATATCCAGAATATACATCTTGTGATTGAGCTATTACAGCATTGCCTTGTCCTAAAGCGTCAGCTCCAACGCCAATTGAAAGGAATTCATTGGAATATTTGGGAGTATTATTTTCTGTTTGAATTTGACTAAAGGAATACGACCAGATTAATCCTATGAAACAGCTAAAAAAAATCAAATAATTTTTCATGTAAATAGAATTTTATAATTCCTTAACATCTTTTTCAATAAAAAATTGTGTTCTTTGTGATTCTATTATGTATAGTATTTTTATAACCCTTATTTTTGTAAAAATACTATTATTATGTTTGACTAAATAATATTGGAAATTTAATTTTTTTATGTATATAGTTGCTAATTTTTTGACTTCATTGAATTTAATTTCTGGGATCATTGCTATTATTTTTGCATTGATGGGAAGATTAGATTTAGCTCCAATAGTTATTTGTTTTGGTGCTTTATTTGATTTTTTCGATGGTTTTTTTGCCCGTATGTCTAAACAAAATAGTGAATTAGGTAAGCAACTTGATTCTCTATCTGATATTGTTACTTTTGGTGTTGCTCCAGGAATTATTATGCTAGTAGTATTAACTTTAGATGTTTCTGAAATAGACAGTAAAACATCAGCAATCGAGATTAGTAATCAAATTCAATTATGGTTTAATAATCTTTTTTTAGGTGATCCTAATCTTATTCCTTTTGCAGGATTAATTATTCCATTTTTTACCTTATTCAGATTGGCAAAATTTAACATTACAGATAATCAAACCCAATACTTTATTGGTTTACCTGCTCCTATGAATACCTTTTTCTTTATGTTATTTCCTTTAATTATCAGTTTTGAAATTAAAAATTTTGAACTGAATCAGATTTTAGCTCCTTTGTTTAATCCTTACCTCTTATTATTTCTTATGGTATTGATGGGTTTTTTAATGATATCAAAAATAAGATTATTAGCTTTTAAGTTCACTTATTTAAGGATGAAAGGAAATGAAATAAGAATATCATTTTTGTTGATAAGTTTATTATTTATTTTTCTTTTCAAAGTTTGGTCTATAGCATTAATAGTATTTTTGTATATCATTTTATCTACAATAGAAAATATAATTTTTAAAAAGAATAAAGATGAAATTTAAAGCTGAGATTGATGTAATGCCTTTAGATGCATTACTTGACCCACAGGGTAAAGCTGTTACAAGTAGTATGAAAAATATTGGTTTAGACTCAATTGAAAGTGTTCGGATTGGCCGACACCTAAGCATATTACTTGAAGCATCAAATTTGGAAGATGCAAATAAGATTATCGAAGAAGCTTGTAAAAAAATTCTAGCTAATCAAATTATGGAAAAATACTCATATCAAATAGAAAAATTATAGTTTACTAGTTTTAGTGCTATACTTTTTCAATTCTTAAATTTGATTAGTTTATATATTCTAGTTATTTTGTTATGTAAATCTTTGAAATGGATCAATTAAATGAAATAAAAAGTCAAAATAATCGTAATACAGGTATATATGTTGCTGTTATCCTTTTTTTATTTTTACTATTAGGCATAGTCTCATATTTATGGTCTTCCAAGAATAGTCAATTAAATCTTTGTAAAGAGAATAATGAATTGTTAGTTGCTGACATGGGAGGAATGAATGAAATGATGTCTAGTTACATTGGTGATATTACAAACGATATTAAGACTGACTTTAAGAAGATGCTTTCTACTTACGATGCTCTATTGGAAAAAGATGTCAGTCAAATCGATTCTATTAATAAGCAGAAATTACGAATAATTGATTTATCGGAAAAAGTTGAACGTGGTAAAATGAATGCACGTCAGTTATTCTTAGCTCGTAAAGAGATTCAAACAATGAAAAATATAATGAGAGGTTACATTGTTCAGATTGATTCTTTGAACACTTTAAATTTAGAATTAAATCGTGATTTAGAGAAAACAAATGTGCAATTAACAGAAGTTCAAATTCAGAGAGATCAATATAAAACAGAATCTGAAGAAAATGCTGAAAAAGTTAAAAGAGGATCAAAAATACAGGCATATAATTTTAACTCAGGGGGATTAAAAATGAAATTAAATAATACAACAACAAATACTATTAAAGCTAGGAATGTAGTGCAGATTAAGTCTAGTTTTACTCTTTCTGCGAATCCAATTACTGTTCCTGGAAACAAAACAGTCTATCTTCAAGTCATTTCTCCAGAAGGAAAGACACTTCAGTCTAGTTCAAATAATATGACTAAGGCAGATGGTTTTTTTGTTCCATATTCAGATAAAAAGATAATTGATTATCAAAATCAGATGATTGATATGGCTATATATTATAAACTAAACGGAGAAAATTTATCAAAAGGAAATTATAAGGTGAATATATATTGTCAAGGAGAATTAATAGGAAATGATAATTTTACCTTAAAATAGAACATTCTAGTACATAGCTTATTTTTTATAACTAAAGAAAAATCAAAATTTAAATTATTTAATTATGCTTAATCCAATTAGCCAAGGTAATGTGAACACAACAATTAATTCTACAGGTATAGCCATTGTAGAGTTTGGGCATCCATTGAGTAATTCTTTGCCCGGAAAGGTTTTACAGAAATTAGCTGATACTATAACAGAGCTAGGTGTTAATGATGATGTTAAGGTTATAATGATCAAATCAAAGGGAGATAGAGCTTTCTGTGCAGGTGCTAGTTTTGATGAATTGATTTCAATAAAAGATTCTAATGCAGGGAAAATATTTTTTTCAGGTTTTGCAAAAGTAATTAATGCATGTCGTAAATGTCCTAAGTTTATTGTTGGTCGTGTTCAAGGAAAAACTGTTGGTGGAGGTGTAGGTTTAGCTTCTTCGTTCGATTATTGTTTAGCTACAAAATATGCGGATATAAAATTATCTGAGTTAGCTATTGGTATTGGTCCCTTTGTTGTTGGACCTGCTGTTGAACGTAAAATGGGATTATCAGCCATGAGTCAATTAACAATAAATGCAACAGAATGGTGTTCTGCTAAATGGGCAAAGGAAAAGGGATTATATGCTGAGATATATGATGATATTGAGGAATTAGATGAACAAATAGATATTCTCTTGAAAAAATTAGCAAATTCAAACCCTGAATCAATGAAATTGTTGAAATCTTTCTTTTGGAAAGGAACAGAAAATTGGGATTCTTTACTAGAACATAGAGCATCAATAAGTGGTGAATTAGTTTTATCTGAATTTTCTGTCAAGGCTATTAACCTATTTAAGAATAAAAAATAGTTTAACAATATTTATTATTTTTCAGTTTCTATTAGAACATTTTTAATTTACAAAAAATTAAGTGATTTTTTTCAAATAAAGGTTTGTTAATAATCTTAGAAATGATATCTTTGCACCCTTAATTTAAAGGAGTAGTAATTATATTTTAAAAAAATTATTGTGGATACATTAAGTTACAAAACAGCTTCTATCAATAAGAAAAATGCTGACAAGCAGTGGTTTACTGTAGATGCTGAAGGCCAAACATTAGGTCGGTTGGCAAGTAAAGTGGCTAAAATAATCCGAGGGAAACATAAGCCCAACTTTACACCTCATGCCGATTGTGGTGATAATGTAATTGTTATCAATGCCTCAAAGGTGTCGTTTTCAGGTGAAAAATTAGTTGAAAAGGAATATATTAGACATACTGGATACCCTGGTGGTCAGCGCTCTACTACTATTCAGGAAATGTTATCAAAAAATCCAGAACGAATTGTTGAAAAAGCTATTAAAGGTATGCTCCCTAAAAATAAATTAGGCCGTCGATTGTTTTCAAATTTGAAAGTATATAGAGGTTCAGAACATAATCAAGAAGCTCAAAAACCGAAAGTTTTAGATTTAGATAAATTCAAATAATTAAGTATGGAAATTATTAATACGTTAGGAAGAAGAAAAACATCAGTAGCTAGAGTTTACCTTTCAAAAGGAAAGGGCAAAATGCTCATTAATGATAGAGATTACAAGGATTTTTTTCCTATATCAGTTCTTCAATCAAAACTTGTTCAACCTTTTGCAATAACAGACACTGTCAATAAATATGATGTAAAGGTTAATGTTTCGGGTGGAGGTATTAATGGTCAAGTCGAAGCTATTCGTCTTGGTATATCAAGAGCATTAGTTAAGTTGAATGATGAGTATAAGCCTATGTTAAAAGAAGAAGGTCTAATGACTCGCGATCCAAGAATGGTTGAACGAAAAAAACCAGGCCAACCTAAGGCTCGAAAGAAATTTCAATTTTCAAAACGATAGTCAATTTATGAATATATATTTTGACGGTTGTTTAGTATCTAAGTTTATGATGTATTGCGAAAGCCCCTTATAAACTGCCTACTAATAAAGAAAGTAAACAATTAAAACAAAAAAAATGTCAAAAGTAAAGTTTGAAGATTTATTAAAAGCAGGTGTTCATTTTGGACATTTGAAAAGAAAGTGGAATCCATCAATGGCTCCTTATATTTTTGAAGAAAAAAAAGGTATTCATATTATTGATCTCAATAAAACAATCAAAAACCTTAATTCCGCTAGTGCTGCACTAAAGCAAATTGCTAAGTCTGGCAGAAAAATACTTTTTGTCGCCACAAAAAAACAAGCTAAAGATATACTTGCAAGCAAAGTAAAGGCAATAAATATGCCTTACGTAACCGAACGTTGGTCTGGTGGAATGTTAACAAATTTTCAAACCACACGAAAATCTATTCGTAAAATGTCTTCAATTGATAAAATGCAGACAGATGGTACCTGGGATACTTTGAACAAGAGAGAACGTCTTTTTAAAACACGTCAAAGAGAAAAATTAGAAAAAAACTTTGGTTCAATAGCTGACATGACTCGTCAACCAGCAGCTATTTTCATTGTTGATATTATAAAAGAGCATATTGCACTTAAGGAAGCTAAGAGATTAAATATTCCAACGTTTGCTATGGTAGATACAAATTCTAATCCTAGTTTAGTTGATTTCCCTATACCAGCAAATGATGATGCTTCAAAATCAATCACAATTATTTTGGATCAAATTTGCAATTCAATTAAAGAAGGTTTGGAAGAAAGAAAAAGTGATAAAGAATTTGATTTAAAAGCCTCTGTTGATAAAAAAGACATAGTAGATAAAGAACCAGCAGAAGATGCTAAAAAAGAAGATTTAGTTATTGACAAACCAGAAACTGAAAAAAAAGCTTCAGAAACAAACAAAGTTACAGAAACAAACAAAGTTACAGAAACAAACAAAGTTACAGCAACAAA
>Ga0160423_10000687_pt1 | contig 28050 bp, 18 predicted proteins | sample CRUFie14St8metaG_FD_108191 | JGI IMG/M metagenome (GOLD analysis project Ga0160423, IMG submission 108191) | Marine microbial communities from the Costa Rica Dome - CRUD Field 142mm St8 metaG | ecosystem: Environmental > Aquatic > Marine > Oceanic > Photic zone | place: Costa Rica: the Eastern...
CTGCAAGCACTTCGGGCTTCAGACGAAGCCCATGACAAGCCTCACAGGCAACAGGAGACATGTAACTTTTGAGGCGGTTACGAGTCTTATCGCTTTCGCTCTCCTCATATTGGCGCTCCATCATGGGAATGATTCCTTCAAAGGGTCGATCACTCACTGATTTACCATCACGAAAGGCAATCTTGTCTTCCCCGCTACCAAAGATAAGGCATTCCTTGAAGCTATCCTTCAGGTTCTTGAAGGGCGCTTCGATGGACTGACCGAAATGAGCCGCCAGGTCCTTAAGCATCTGATCGTAGAAAGGAATCTGGGCTTTGGGGACTTTTTTAAGCGGTAGCAAAGCACCTTGCTGAAGGGACTTCTTGGAGTCTGGCACAATGAGATCAGGATCGAACTCCATCTGCTGGCCTAGTCCATGGCAATGATCACAGGCTCCACTTAGTGAATTGAAGGAAAAATGACGGGCTTCAAGTCGTTCAAAAGCCTTGCTGGTGTGTGGACTGAAGAGTCGATTCGACCGAACCCATTCCTGCCACTCTTCACGATCTCGCTGCGAAGGCGGCTGAAGAAGGAGATGTACCACTCCCCCACCCAGCCGAAGGGCCGTTTCCAGAGAATCAGCCAATCGCACGCGCGCCTTTTCCTGGAGGACGAGGCGATCGACCACCACCTCCAAAGTTCGCAGTTCCTCTCCGGAAGGCACCTCACCTATCTCCATGAATGCCCCGTTGATTCGAACTCTGAGAAAACCATCCCGTGCCAACTCCTCCAAGACGGATTCTGGAAGGGCTCCATCCGGGAGTGTCATGGGTGCGAGGACCATTAACCTGGTTTGTTCTTCCTGCTCCATGACTTCATGAACAATGTCTGAAGTGGTTTGGTACGAAATCGGATGTCCGGTATCCGGGCAGTGGGGCTGACCCACGTGAGCAAAAAGCAATCTCAGGTAGTCATAGATTTCAGTGGTCGTAGCAATGGTCGAGCGCGGGTTTCCAGCACCCGAGCGCTGTTCAATGGCAATAGCAGGAGAAAGGCCCTCGATATAGTCCACATCGGGCTTCTGCATTTGATCCAGAAATTGCCTCGCATAAGAAGACAGGGATTCGACATATTTGCGACGGCCCTCCGCAAAGACCGTGTCAAATGCCAGGGAGGACTTCCCCGAGCCGCTCAAACCGGTAAAAACCACCAGTTGATTTCTCGGAATTTCGAGGGAAATATTCTTGAGGTTGTGCTCTCGCGCCCCTCCAATGCGTATCCAATCTTGCCCCATAGATTTGACTTTTTTTGTTGCTTGATTGGGGTTAACGAGCCGAACAGGGTTCGCACCGTAGAGTGTAATGTGCCTTACCTCGGGCAAGTTGCAAGGTCGGGCCGTTGCAGAAAAGAAGAAATCAGACCCACGCGTTAGGTTGCTGCCTTACATATCACTCAGTGGTGGTAAGCTTCGGCTCGGGATCGACTTCCAGACTAAAGCGGCGGAAGCGCACCTCCATCGGCCCACCTGAGTGGAGCTGAAAGGCCACCAAGCCCTGGAGGGCACCTTCCGGATCCTGCAGATCAACACAAGAGTGGCCATTGATGGCAGTCCGGACATGATGCCCCACTGCAAGGATTTCATAGAGATTCCATTCTCCTTTCTTGACATGTTGATCCGCGGAGGTTTCCCACAACAGTGCACGACCCAGCTCTTCATAAAGTTTGCCCCACCAGCCCGCGCCCGCATCGGCTTGATAACCCTGCACCTCCCCATGATCCGCAGCCTGACTGCGAAACTGAATGCCGCTATTCTCGCTATCCGGCGTCAGCTTCATTTCAAAAACAAGGCGGAAATCCTTCAGGATCATCTCATTCTTCAAGAAGGCATTGTGGGGCAAACCCGTTGTCGTGGATCCCACAATCTCCGCGTCCTCAACTCGCCAGAGATTGTCATCACCATGCCAGCCAGTCAAATCACGCCCATTGAAAAACAGGTCTGTGTTTTCACGGGTGGCCAGAAGGGGCGCCTGAGCTGGCTGGCGCAGGTAGTAGAGCAAATCTCTAATTTCCTGATCATTGAACGGTGTCAGGAGACCCTCGGGCATCATGGACAATTCGGTTTGCTCCAGCGAGACCACTTGGTCCATGGGAAGCACGTATTCTTCGGTGGGTGTGGCCAGACTTAGAGAAGATTCAGTTTGTTCGCGAACCACGCCGGTAAGCACACGCCCGTCCTTGGTTTCGACTTCCGAACTGAGGTAGTCATTAGGGATAACTGCGTTGGGATCGATGATGTTTTGAAGGATGTAATCGAGATTGGCTCGATCCGAACCTGTAATATCCGGGCCCACACGCCCACCCGTTCCAAAGAGCTGATGGCACTGTTGACAGGCCCGGGCAAAGACCGCCCTGCCTCGCGTCGCATCTCCCGGGCTTGAGCCACCGGCATAGTAGATGCGTTTGACCCGCTCAATTTCGCTTTGTTTTTCAGCAGTAATGTCCCGAAAGGCTCCCCAAACGACCGAGAGCAAATGATCCACTTCATCATGCTTCAGATTGCGCAGGTCACGAATCAAGGAAGCGGAAAGGTCCGTGCGAGGGAGGGTGCCATCCGCCATGGCCTGCAACAGCGGGAGGGCGTAGGAAACCCTAGATGCCAAGACGCTCAAAGCACGCTGTTTCTCCAGTGCGGAGTAGGTCGGGTATCCCTCTAACAACACCTTAGGTGTTTCCGGCTGTTGATAACGAGCCAGATATCGAATCACTTCGGCTCGAAGAGCATTGTCCATCATCAGCTCCCAAAGCATCGCGGGCAATTGTGGGTCGTTCACCTGGGCAAGGGATTCCAGCATTCCGACACGATCTGCGGACGGCAAGTTGGCATTCCGTAAATCAGTGCGTAAACTCTCCATGGCCAAAGCACTTCCAAAAACAAGGGAAAGAGAGCGTACTCTGCGTCGAATCTCCACTTGCTGGCTTTGGTTTAATTTGGTTTCGACAGATTCCCACCCAGCCGGCATGGTCACTTGAGCCCTCCCTACCATGGCTTGCTCGAGGCCTCGAAGCATGTCTCGCTGCAAGGTCTCGTCTTCAGTAGTGGCCAGCAATGCCACCAGTGCAGCCATCGGCTCGGACGATGCACCATGAGCCCATTGGAAAACTATCCAAGGACTCATCAACCAACACCCAAGCAAGCAGCCCATCCCGTATCGTTTGATCATGGAGTATCTTTCGTTCAATGCGTTTGGGATCCCCTCACCGACTGGCAACCAAGGACTGTGTGGCCATTCGACGCGTAATGAATTCGCGCAGCATAGGTATCTTGCAGGCCTTGAGGAGCGAAATGCCCTGGCTGGAATCCTGTCCAACCACTGGCTCCATGGCATACCAGATCATCAAGGGTAAATTATGATCTTCCGCATCCTCAGCGTGAGACACCAGGGCCTTGAGGACCGGAAATCGGGATATCACGGGAATTCGCTGCAGAGCAGAGGCCACATAGAGGCGCACCATGGCTGAGGGGTCTTCCGCGGCTATGGTCTCCAACTTCTTGAGAGTTTGGGCCGTTGGATTGCGAGACTCCAGGGATAGTTGGATGGACCAGGCTCGAACATCCTCATCGGCGTGGGACATGCCCCGAAGACCGTGCGCTTCGGTCCACTTCCCCATGGCACCGAGTGTCCACATGAGGCGCAAGCGATGAACTGTTTCGGTGGCTTCATCCATCGATCGATTCAGCAGGGCATCGGTAGCCTCATTGCCCCCATGCTCCATCAATCGCTTTCTGGCTTGAAGGGCAAACCATTCATTGGGGTGGAGCTGAAGACGTATCCAACCTTCCGGGCGATGGGCGCTCAAGTCGACCGGCGTCCAGGGCTCCTTATCATAAACGACTTTGTAAATGCGGCCGTTACTGCGGTCATGGCCATCGTCGCGACGGTGATGACACTGATTGGCATCATACCAATCCACCAGATAGACGGACCCGTTGTGATCATAAAGCATGTTCAGCACCTGAGACCATCGATCATTGAAATTGAGAAAATCAGGGCCGTGTCGCCCCACATAACCCGAGCCTTTTCTCTCCGGCACATCCATGTTGATCCGTTGGCCATGGATGTTGTTCATAAACGCACGATCCTGATAAGCCTCGGGCCAACTACCTCCCTGATACATCATCAACCCCGCATGGGCATGGCCACCCCCCGATTCATCGGATCGATTATTCGCAGCATGAGGCCCCTTGTTACCCGCCCAATGGACATGATCTCCATGGGTTTGAATATCCTGGTAGATGAATGGATGGAGGTGGTCTGGCGCATTGGGGGGCAAAAAGGGTTGAACCCTCTGCTTTTCCTCCTGGGAGATGCTGTAATGTTGCCCACCTTGACGCTGGTATCGAGCCCCCTGAATGATATGCCAGAAATGCGGGATGACACAGGCCTCAATGAACGCATGCCCCCTGGCATTGAAATCCAGCCCCCAAGGATTACTCGTCCCTTCGGCAAACACCTCGAAATCATGTCGCGTCGGATGATAGCGCCAGATGGCAGCATCCACCCGCTGACGATCCTTAGCGGGCGTTCCCGGCTTACCAACCAGTGAAGGACAGAAAACGCCGTGGCATCCGTAAAGCCATCCATCTGGCCCCCAACTGAAGGTGTTCAAGGTTTCGTGGGTATCGCGATATGGATCCCAACCGTCCAGGAGAATCTCCGGTTCTGCGTCCGGGACATCATCGCCATTGCGATCTGGAATGAACATCAAGTAAGGGGCTGCTCCCACCCACACACCGCCAAACCCAACTTCCAGTCCGCTGGTCAGATTGAGCCCTTCCTGAAAAACCTTGCGAACATCGAAACGATGGTCGCCATTGGTATCTTCCAGAATGAGGATGCGGTCCTTCCCGTGATCTCCCTCCGCCCGGTGAGGATATTGATGCCCTTCAGCCACCCACATGCGACCACGGTCATCGAGACAGAAGGCAATCGGTTGAGTCACGTCCGGCTCGGCTGCAAAAACGTGCGCTTGAAAGCCTGGTGGAAGCGTCATGGCCTCGACAGCTTCCTGGGGTTCGAGGCCGGAAAAGAGCACTTGATCGATCACAGGCATTTCGAGACTTTTGCGGGCTTGCACAGGATCCAGGACATTTTTGAGTTCAGGCTTTTCTGCATGAAAACGAAAGTCATCAAAGTTGACGTGCCCCCAGTGCCCCGCCTGGTCATCCACCACCCGAATTTGCATGGATTGACCATGTTGCTGCCGAAGATCGACGATAACTGGCCTTAAGTTCTCTGATTCGACACCTGCTGCCTTGAAGAACACCTTACCATCCTTGGCATCGACAAGCTCGACCCGCGTCGCATCCGAGGCTCCTCCAGCCACACGAAATGACGCGTAAGGATGCGTAATAGCAAAAGGCACCGAGGTCAGACTGCCTTTGGGGTCGTCGCCGGAGACTTCATATGTTCCAATCCAATAGTCACCCTCATGGTCACTGCTCATGTCATCCCGCCGGGGTGTGACGGTGTTGCCCTTGACTGGCTGGCCAAGGAAAGCCTCTCCACGGACCTGCCAGTCGGTCAAGTCACCACTTTCAAATCCAAGATTCAGAGAGTGCCCTTCTGCATCCGTTGGGACGATTCCCTGACTGCAAAGATTCAGGACCGTCAGAAAAAGAAAACAGACGCCTAAGGAGCTGCAAGGTAGCACTTTCATGAGTGAGGCACAGTCTAGCCAACGTCTCCTCACAGATGCAAAGGGTAATTCCCTTCGAGAAAGATCTCAGTGAGAGCTTGAGGCCTGATTCCCATCAAAGCCCTCAAGGGAAGGAAGCGGAGCCCCTACTTGAATACCATGTTTAAGACAAAAACGGGCGTTGGCGACATACTTGTCGGCCCAGTGCGTGATCCCGGCGCGTTCCTCTTCACTGAGAGATTTGACCACTTTGGCAGGGGAGCCCAGAACCAGCGAACCGGGTGGAATCACAGTCCCTCCGGTCACCAAGGCCTTGGCCCCTACGATGCTTTGGGCCCCAATCACGGCCCCATCCAGAATGGTCGCTCCCATTCCGATGAGGCATTCATCTTCCACGGTGCATGCATGAAGGATGGCAGAGTGACCTACCGTAACAAAATCACCGATCAGACAGGGGAAATCATCAGCCAAATGAACGACTGCATTGTCCTGAATGTTCGACCCTTTACCCACCTCGATGCGATTGATGTCACCGCGAAGAACCGCCCCAAACCAAACGCTGCTTTCTGCCCCCAGAGTGACATCACCAATGACGACAGCTCCTTGCGCAATATAGGCGCTGGCAGGAACTTTGGGAGATTGGCCCCAGAAACTAAGAAGGCGATCCTCAAAATTCATGACCAAAGGTTCCTCTCAGGATTCAGGCAGCCATTGATTGCGCAGGATGGAGGCAATGTCCATGAAGGCCTTGCCAGCGGGTGATTGAGACTGGACAGCGGCCACAGGTTGTCCGGTGTCGCCCCCTTCACGTATTTCGGTGAAAAGCGGCACCTCACCGAGAAAAGGAATGCCCTTTTCATCGCATTCGGCGCGGCCACCGCCGTTTCCGAACAGCTCAATGCGCTCGCCTTGAGGCGTCGTGTAGTAACTCATATTTTCCACCATACCGAGAATCGGCACGTTCACTTTTTGAAACATGGCGATCCCCTTTCGGACGATACCCAGTGAAGCTTGCTGTGGCGTGGTGACCACCACCCCACCATCCAGGGGTACCGTCTGGCAGAGGGAAAGTTGCGCGTCTCCAGTGCCTGGAGGCAAATCGACCAGCAACATGTCCAACTCGCCCCAGTCCACACTGGAAAAAAACTGCTGGATGGTTTTCATGATCATGGGTCCTCGCCAGATGACCGGTTGATCATCGCTGAGCAGAAAGCCCATACTCATCAATTTGACCCCATGATTTTCCAAGGGAACCATTTTTTGCTCAGGGGTGATGGCTGGACGATCATGAACCCCCATCATCAGTGGAATGCTGGGTCCGTAAATATCGCAATCAAGAAGCCCTACACGAACCCCGAGGTGATGCAGGGCACAGGCCAGATTGACCGAGACCGTTGACTTGCCGACGCCTCCCTTGCCACTGGCCACAGCAACAATACGTTGGATGCCTGCCACGGCTTGCTGGTTTTCAAAGGGGTTTTTCTGCCCACTTGTCGAGCCTTGAGGGCGACCTGATGGGGCAGGAAGTTTCATCTGAACGTGCACATGATCCACACCGTCTGTCTGTCGAAGGAGTGTCTCGACCTCGTGCTTGATCGTGGCTGCTATTTCATCATTTCCCCCTGTCAACTCAATGGCAACGCTGACGGCACCATGGTCGCAAGCCACTTCTTTCACCAACCCGAAGGAAACAATATCCCGACTGTAACCAGGATATTTGATACCTTTCAAAAGCTCTTCGATATGTTCTTTGGTCATGATATACGCTGAGGGGAGTCGTCGAAAGTTAAGTTGCTTAATTCTATCAAACGTCTCTTTTCGGCAAACTTGGAAATGGTCCCACTGCCCCTGGCTCATCCTAACCCGCCCCAACCCTTTGGCAATGGACTTTTTGAGCTGGAAACCAGCCCAGTAAATTCTTTAAATACTCAAGAAGGAATTGGGCTTTATCCATCATCAGCTTCCCTGTATGCATCCCGATATCATCTCTCGGTGCACGTGAAAGGATCACGCTTCCGCCTTCCAGTAGAAGACTATGAAACGGGTTGTTATTGTATCAAAATCCTCAAAAGTTTCCGATCAAATCGTGGCACAGGCGATTGAACAACGCCTGCAGAGCCAGGGCCATGACGTCTTTCGGGACTTGGATGCGGAATCGAACATGTTGTGGGCCAATAGTGTTATGGATCAAATTCATCAAGCTGACATCTTGATTCCGCTCCTTTCGAAGGCTGCTGCCAGCAGCGAGCATTTGGCCTACCAGATTGAAACAGCTCATGACACGGCTCAAAAACACGGTGGAAAGCCTGCCATCATTCCGTGCCTGATCCAATGGGTAGGCCCCATCCCCGAGCCCCTGGGAGGCCTGCTGGCGCCGATCCCCCATTTACTTTGGGAAGATGAGCAGGACACCGAGAAGCTCTTGGAGGACATCGAGACCCGCATCCGATCTTTTAAGGACATCGAATCCGCAACACCTACCCGCATCCAGCCAGGGCTCCGACTCATGCCCAAGGCAGCCCCCAAACCCAAACCCATGAGGATTGATTTCGAAAAACAAGGACTGCCCAAAGGGCCCCTTCCTCTGGAACCCATCGGAGGAGCCGTTCCCCTGCACTCCGAGTTTTACATTCAGCGCCAGGTCGACCGAGATTTCAAGGATGCCCTCACCCGCTACGATAGTATTGTGTTGGTCAAAGGCCCTCGACAGATTGGGAAAACATCACTTTTGGCAAGAGGCCTGCAGATGTCACGGGAGCGAGGGGCCAAGGTCGCCTTGACGGATTTCCAAAAATTCAATGCGTGCCATCTGGCCGACGTCAACAGCTTCTACCTGAGTCTGGCGGAATCTCTGGCAGACCAGCTCGACCTGGATGTCTTACCAGCAGATGTATGGGACGAGCGCCGTGGTCCCAATGCCAATTTTGAGCGCTTCATTCGAAAGGAAGTCCTGGATCACATGCATGCTCCGCTGGTTTGGGGTTTGGATGAGGTCGATCGTCTCTTCAGCTGCCCATTTGGCAGCGAAGTGTTTGGATTGTTTCGCAGCTGGCACAATGAAAGGGCGCTGCATCCAGAGTCACCTTGGGCCGGCCTGACGCTCTGCATTGCCTATGCAACCGAAGCGCACTTATTCATCAGTGACATGAATCAATCCCCCTTCAATGTAGGGACTCGATTGAGACTGGATGACTTTGATGCGTCACAAATCGAAGAACTCAATCGAAGATACGGCACGCCTCTCAAGGACATCACGGACATTGCTCACTTTCATCAACTGTTATCAGGCCATCCTTACCTAGTGCGCCGCGGCTTGCACGAAATGGCATCACGAAAGACCACTCTGCAGGAAATGACGGTCAAGGCCGACAAGGACGACGGCCTTTTTGGCGATCACCTCCGCCGTATCCTGGTCGTTCTGGCAAAGGATCCTCAACTCACGGATGTCCTCAAGGGGGTTTTGGCGGGCAAGGGTTGTCCTGACCCTGAAAGTTTCTATCGCCTAAGAAGTGCCGGGCTGATTGAAGGAACTTCTGAGCAGGCATGCAGGCCCAGGTGCGAGTTGTATCGCAGATTCCTGCAACGCCACCTGCAGTGAGCAGATTCCTCCAGGCTCAAGGCCTAGAAACGATGCTCAAATACTGACGGTAACTTTGAGCCGGATCAAAATCCTGAGCCTCAAGGTGCTGATGGATCTGCACGCCAAAGCGTAATGTGAACGTTTTTCCGGGGGGCACTTCCACCCGCTTGGATCGATTGGCCTTGATATCCAGCGGAAATGGATTGGCGACCAGCACTCCGTAATCACGGCTATGGGCCCAAGTGTCGGGATTGCCGGGCCCTGTCATCAGTTGCATCCCTACCCACTGGCCTTGAATGGTTCCGGAATAATCCCACCACTGATCCACCTTACCCCAAGTTCCCTTTTCGTTTTCACCGCCCTGACCATTGAGTATGCGACCTCCAAGCCCCGAACGAACTACTATGGGAGTTGCCACACGCATGGTCAGCCCCATTTCTTCCTTCACTCCAAAATAAAAAGGCTTGTCGGCGGAAAACATGGATTCTTGAGAGATCAGATAACCATCGGTATTAGGCACGATCCGATACTCGAGTATTTCCTTGCAGAGTTGGCTTCCATCCGCATCCACGTATGCCTGTCGAAGGTTCAATGTCAGGACCGGACCCTGGGTCTTCATGGCATCATAACCTAGATGCACCACTCGGCCTTCACGGTTGTGCCAGAAATTGACTCCATTGAGGATGGCAAAACCCATGGATAAGCCCGGGTGCATGCTGGTATGGTCGGTGGCATCAACTCCTTCCACAGGAGGGAAAGGGCGAGTCACTTGAAGCCCTGAAGGGGTTTTTACATGGGCCCAGAAGGGACGATGAACCTCCGGATGATTATGATAAAACCGAGCCAGTTCTTGCTCTCCCTTGATGAGCCGCCATCCATCACTGGCAGGTTCCAACCTCCAGTCATCGATACCCTCAATCTGCGCCTCTGTTGACGCACCGAGTTCCTCGGCTGTGGAGGGTGCACTTGTCTGGGTTTTGAGATAAGCGAGTAAATCAGAGACCTGCGTGGGAGATAGAATATCACCAAAACCTCCGGGCATGGCCGATAGTTCAGAGCCCTCCCGAAGCTCTATCTGACTTTTAAGGATTCGTCGGGTCTGTCCAGTGGCATCGGCAATGAGAATATCTCGCCCGGATTCGGAAACGACCAAGCCAGAGTAGGTCTCACCATCGGTAGTTTCGATCGCCTGCGAAGCAAAGCCCTCGGTGATCACAGCACTTGGATCCAAGATGGATTGAATCAACACCTCGGGTTCGGATCGTGAAAAGATATCCATCAGATCCGGAGCCAACACCTGTCCCCGGTTTTCCAGAGCATGGCAAGCCACACAGTTGGCTGCTCTTGCATCATGGAACAAAGCCCGGCCTCTTTGCGAGTTGCCTTGATCGAGTACATCGAGAACTTTTTGGATGGACGTGGTGGAACTTTGAGGCTGCAGGAATTGAGGTTCCAGAATCACTATATAGGAGGATTTACTCACTCGAGGAGACGATTGATTGGAACCCAGTCGAACCAGCCCCGAAGGAAAGTCGGCCTGATAAATACGGTGTCGGGCATCTTCTGTTGAGAGAAATTGATCCGTCCCATCAAACTGATCGGTCAACCATCCTGGCGGTTGAGGAGCGCGTGTATCGTCGGCGATATACACCCTGGATGGAAAGAGCAACTCAAAGGACATGCCTCCCTTGACTTGAGATTCGGCATCTGCATTGGCGCTGCGTATGAATGGGAGGCCATCCAAATGAACCGGTATCTCAACCAACTGGTAGGCACGATCGATGTAGGCCTCGGAGTGCTCGTTAAGGAGGTCCACTTCATACGGAAGCCCGGATTCCGAGCTCAGATGTTCCATAACGGACGAAAAAAGTTTGGCTGTTTCCTTAGGGGCAACAGTCTCCTGGCGCCACAATGCCGGGCCCTTGATCACGGGGGTCGCCCGACCTGAAAGTCGTTTCTGAGCCAGAAAGGATGTAATGGGATCTGGATCTCCGACCAGAGGTTTGATCATTGATTCCTCAAGTAAGTCATCCTCCAGAAGACTCAGAAGGGCAGCCCGACGCAATGGAGCTTGCTCATGCTCAAGAAGCTGGATCCGCTCTGAAGGGGAAAACAAATCCCGCATGGCTTGCCAGGCCGAATAAAACACAATCCGATCCGATTCCGAGCCAATCAGCTCAAGCAACAGGGATTTCCAGTTCACATCGCTGGCCTGATGGATTGCCAGCACAGAGGCATGACGTAATCGGGCCTCCTCTTCCATCAGCCCGCTTCCTATAAACGGAGGCAGCTCCGATACCTGAGTGACCCTTGCCTGGTGCGCCACGATCCGCAGCGCTTGCAATCTGCGATTGATTCCCCTCTGCCATTGATCCGTAAAGAAAGCATTCCCTTTGGGATGGTTTTCTCCGATACGTCCCAGGGTCCAAAGTATCCATGTTTCCTGAGCGCTTTCCGCCTCCACCTGATCCATTGCCTGAACCAAGGCATCCCAATGTCTAGCACCTCGACGTACTAATTCATTCTGCGCATCAGCGCGAAGAGCTGGCAAAGGTTGGTCGAAGCATGAAAGAAGCTCATTCAATGACCATTGATCCCACTGCTTTGCCTTTTCTTGCCTCTTTGGAGCCTTCAATGGGTAGCCTTTAGGCCACAAGAGGTAAATGCGCCCTTCATTGACCATTTGCCCGTTTTGCCATTCGACTCCATATTGTCGGCCCCAGCTTGAAATATAGATACCTCCGTCAGGTCCTATTTCAATATCGACGGGATCGAAGCTTCTTCCGGCACTGGATGGCATCGTGCGCCCCGTACCGGCCTTGGCAAGAGTGAGGAGCTTTTCGGACTCAGGACGCATCCAGGCCCCCTTCCATTGCGGACGATAAATGTAAACTTCCCTCCGCAACCAGTCATTGATCAGATACACGCCTTGATAGTGGCCTGGATAACCTTCCACATCGCAAAAAATCACCCCTGTGCCGGAACCTTCAAAAAGGGGGCCTGAGGAGGGTGCCGAGGGTAAATGATCGTCCCCCTTCCAATCATAACTCCATGGATGTCCCCAACCAAAATTCGCACTGAAAAAAGGTGAAAAAATCTTATCACCTAGATTCTGATCATTATCGGTTCCCAGCCAATTGAATTGATGATCGAAGGTAATGTCCCATGGATTGCGAAAACCCCGCGAGACGATTTCCAAATCGCTTCCATCCGGACGACATTTAAGAATGCCACCGTTGAGTCCCCAATCATCACTCGGATGATGAAAGGTATTTTGGTAGCTGGTGGCCGTATACTTTTTTGAAGCGGGGAAATCAGGTGTGCCCAAGGGTGCCTCCATCCCCCAAAGTTCCCGAAAGGCCTTGGGTGCCACCCTCTCAGGTGCCTGATTCAATCCCTTGGAATTTCCTTTGGACATGTAAACCCATCCATCGGGGCCTCGATTCAGGCCATGGAGACCATGCTCGATATTTCCAAGATCTGTGTAAAGTTTGTTATAACTATCACCCACTCCGTCTTGATCGGTGTCTTTAACCAGGGTCAAATCAGGTGCATTCGCAATCCAAAGGACATCTCCTACCCAACAAAGTCCCTGAATATTGTTGAGGCCTCGAGCAAACTCCTTGCGGTCATCTGCCACACCATCAAGATCTGTGTCGATCAATTCGTAAACCGAGTCCCCGGGAGTGTCCGGCTTGGGCTTGCGATACTGGGGGCCCATCCCCACGAAAAGACGTCCTCTGGCATCGAACGCCATGGCGCATGGATTTCTTACCAGCGGATCGCGGGCAAAAAGGCGCACCTCCAGATCTTCGGCGACGATTGGAAAATCATCGTTCTGTGCGTGCAGGAGAGATGCCCACGCGACGATCCAACATAGAAAGGAGACAAGCCGAAACGACATGTCTGAATGTTAGGTGGATGATGAGGCTTTGCAAGAATCGATCCCCTTGAAAGCGAGGACAGGGCCCCTGCCAAGTTCAACGAAATGCCTTGGGGAGTTCCGATTTCTTTTGTTCCCAGGGAAGATGGCGATCAAACACTTTCGCAAAGACCTGATAGTGGTTGTGGGAGACAGCCTGCTGAGACCACGCATCCAACCATTGCTGATAGTAAATTCTCATCTTCCCGAGAGCCGGATGCGGATGGTCCACCGCAAGCAAATTGCGCATTTCGTAAGGATCAAATTCGATATCAAAGAGCTCCTCTGAGGAATCCATCCCCTCGCCGTAAGGCCAGTAAATGTATTTATGGGTTGAAGTCACCACGCTGAGAGCCAAGGTGCCCGCCGCACCCCAAACCTGGATTAACGGCAGAGACTCTCGCACCATGGATGCCTTCCCTTGGACGATGGGCAAGAGGCTGCGCCAGTCCTGTGCATCAGACATTTCGATACCTGCAAGATCCAATATCGTCGACGCGATATCGATGTTTCCTGTTACTGCGTCAATGCGCTGACCTCGGCGGGAGTTCGCCATCCTCGGGTCATGGATCAGCAGAGGAACACGGCTTCCTTCCTCGTAGGGCAGGACTTTGCTGCCAAGACCATGCGATCCATTGAAAAAACCGTTGTCGCTGGAATAGAGAATCACGGTGTTCTCCGCCACTCCCTGGGCTTGAAGTGCGTCCATAATCATGCCCACTGCCACATCAATCCCATGGATCTGCTGATGATACAGCCGCATGGCCGCTTGGTAGGTTTCCTCAGTATGATAGCCCCACTGCTCGTAACGTGAATATTGTCGCCCCATCCGGTGCTGAGGCGCTAAATGTTCCCCTGCAGGCCTTCCGTGGTTGAGTAACTTACGGAAACGCGTTCCCCGATAAACAGCATCGAGTGTGGGATCTGGGGTCACCGGACGATGAGGCGCTTTAAAAAACACGGTCAGGCAAAAAGGTTTGCCTGACTGTTTTGCCTGTTCAATGAACTCTGCACCAGCTGCCCCGTAGGCACGTGTGCTGTGAGGGTAGCGATCCGCATAGGATTTTAAATATCGATTTTGTCCGGTCTGATAAGAGGTTTGGCCAATACCGCCGAACCACACATCAAAATCGTCAATGGGCAAGTCTTCATAACGGTTTTCGGAACCAGGGGTCTCGGCGTCCTTCACCACTGCAAAGCCAAATTTACCGCCAAAACCGGTATAATAGCCGGCACGACGAAGGACTACTGGATAACTTTGCTGCCAGATGGAGTCGATCATCGGGCCATGCATGAAATTGCAGCCCGTGCGGTATTCGAGCAAGCCCGTCATGACGTTGGCGCGACTTGCCATGCAAATGGCGGTGGTATTGTAGTGTCGGTCGAAGATCAGGCCCTGCTCACCCAGCCGGTCAATATGAGGCGTCTGGACATCAGGGTTGCCGTAGCATCCCAAGGTGTCGTAAGCCTGATCGTCAGCAAAAAGGAAGATGATGTTGAGCCGTTCCTCGTGTGCTTCAAGCCCGGAGAGGTAAGGAGATATCAGATGGAAGCAAGCCGCACTTAAAAGTATACCCCATCGGACAAGAGGCCTTTGTGCCAAACGCCGAATCATGGCAGTGAACCCAACCCCTTTTGGCCAACCTCAATTGAAAACAGTGTGTTTACGCAAATATGTCGGTTCATCCATATTGATCGAATCGTAATAGGTCGGATCACATTTGGCAAACCGACCTGTTTTATGGCCACCCAAATTGAGCAAAGCTTGGAACGCTCCTTTACCTTTCTGCTTGCCGAACTCCATAGGTGTCTGGCTCTGTCGATCCTGCTGGTGCAGCGAGTGAATAAAGTCTCCATCGAAAAGAGGGTTCTCCTCCATTTTGGCAACCTTTGCATGGTTGGTTTCAATCGGAACCTCAAACGACCCTTTGGAGCTTGCCTGGGTTATCTCGCTGGAGATGGTGGATGCGAGCATTTCCGAACATGAGCGAACCAACAATATTCGGAGAGTCGAGGAGTCCTCTGGAGAAAGCGAAGTATCGGAGCAAAGAAACAAGGGCACATCAGAGGAAAGCCAATCCATCACTGCATTGCGTAACCCATGTATGTCCTTAAGTGTGGTTTGCCCGTGGGTCCTCACAAAGAGCAGGCAGGCATCCACCGATGCAGGTGCCTGCCCTTGACTTGCCAATGAGTGTTCTGCCAACTCCACCAGTGAATGACTTGGGCTGAAGTTCCACTCATGATAGCTGGTTTGCAAGCATTGACGATGGCAAACCTGATCCAAGGTCGTGGACGCGAAGCCTAGGGTGTCTCTGGAAAGAAACATCGTCCAGATAGTTTGAGCGCTTCTGGCCAGGACATTCTCTTGAAGTGGGGGCTCGGCGGCTGAAGTCAACAATGAGGCCTTGTTGGATGGACTTTTTGGAAATCCGACCTGACACAACCCTCCGTCAACTGAGGACACCAACGGATTGAGCAAGAAGAGCATATCGACCCATGAAAGGGCCTGCTCACAAATTGTCGATGGAGCCGTGTTCAAAGAAAGAGACGTTTCAGATGAGGGCAGGGTCAGAAGTAGAGCCATGCGATGCCCACGTTCTTTCAGATGTTTGAGCAGTGTAAGTAGAACCTTTCCATCGCCTGGGTTTTCAAGGGCCGCCACCACCAGGGACCATCCGGGCTGCTCCATGAAATCGCTCGCGCCTTGCAACCCTTGGTTACCACAACGGAACCCCCCCTTGGCATCCGGAAAAAGTAGGACGTGGTCTTCAGCAACCGTGCTTGGATCGCCAAGACACACCTCTATCGCGATTGTCGCCGGAGAGAACCCGTTCGCGGCTTTTTCTAGGCAGGGTTGAGCCCCTTTACCAAAACCGATGAGGTAAGCATTGGAGGCCTTTGGATGGTCAACAGATGAGTATGCAGGATGTGCCATGAGGAGGAGAATGAAGAGATACTAGTTTTCCAATCGGAACAAATTTCGGAGACGACGGCCCAGGGGAAGTCGTTGGGATTCTAGTTCTCGATCCCTGGCGATATCAAAGGCTCCAAACTTCAGTAATCCTAGCGATGTGGCATATTCAGGACGGTCCGTCACCGAACTGGGTCCGTTCAAATTATGACCTTTACCTGTTTTAACTGTGCAACCAAAAACTTGCTCTGCAAGAAGAGAAATTTGGGGAATATGGGCTCCACCACCACAAAGAACCACGGAACGAAAAAAACGAGCCGCACCGACCCGATGGATCTCTGCTGTAATGATCCGTAAAAGCTCCTTGAGTCGCTCGTGCATGATTTTCTGCAAGGTTTCCACTTCGACTCGATAATCCATCAGTCCCGTTTCATTGGATATCTCCCTTATCTTCCCGCAGGCACCTTCATCCACCATGGCAGCTCCATATTTTCGTTTGAGATCTTCCGCTCGGTCAAAACTACATTTGAGGCCTGTGGCCAGATCTTGAGTGACGTGATCTCCCCCAACAGCCAGGAGTCCCGAGTGAATAACAATCCCCTTGGAGCAAAGCACATACTCGGTCACTCCTCCGCCCAAATCAATCACCAGCGCACCCTCTTCCTTTTCTAAAGGGCTTAGAACCGCCAATCCCGATGCCAGGCCACTGAAGGCCAGATTCTCAGGTTCAAGACTCATTTGACGCAGGCATTTCACTGTTGAATGCAAGCGTTCCTTCTGGGCCTGGATGGCGTGCAAGACCACCGACAACTGGGAGCCACTCATTCCCAAAGGTGAATGCCTTACCTTGTTCTCATCCACCATGAAATACTGGCGAATGACATGAAGCATGTGATCGGTGGGGCCCAAATGAAATCGTCTTGCATGGGCCATGACATCCTCCACATCTTCGGGAGAAATGGAGCGATCAGCTGAAGCAATCGCATGAGATCCCGAAAAATGGTGAGAGCGTATGTGTTGCCCGGTCACTGCAAGGTAGAGCTGATGCACTTCCAGATCAGCCTTGTCTTCGGCCTGATGGATGGCGGCACGGATATCCTCATGAGCTGCTTTGGCATCGACGATTTCTCCCTTCAAAACCCCACGTGATTTTGCTTCGCCAAAACCAACGATGTTGATGGCTTCATCAGGACTGAGCTGAGCGATGATCGCGACCACTTTGGAAGTTCCGATTTCCAAGGCAGTCAAGGTGTCATTTCTTCTAAACGTCCACATGATCAGGGGTGATAGTTCTTAGTCTATGATGTCCGTCTTCTGCCTGAAGGCCTTCCTCGGGCGCCCACTCAATAGGTACGTTGTTGTGGATGGTCAGATCCAGAAAGGACAACCGACGACCTATCCGATGGCCATATTGCATGACCTGATGCCACTTCGCCAATTGTGCCTCAAAACGATTCAATGCAAAAAGAATGCGTTGGCCATCCTGAGTGCGGACAATCAACTGATCTTTCTTCGAAATCTCGACATTTTGGATATGTATCTTCTCACGAAGGATCGAATACTGGAACGCATTCACCCATTGGACAGCCGCTTGAAAATGAGGCGATGCAACCGATTGGCCCACTTGAAACGTCATTGCCGACACATTGACGATTTCAGGCAGCTGCTGCCAAGCCAGCCGGAGTTTACGTGGAATCTCCTCCCTATTCGGCATCGGCATGACCACTCCGTCTCCGTCAACCAGAAGCGACATCAGCCCGATACTTCCCCCTTCCTGAAACTCTGGCCTCAGGAGACGTATTTTAGCGATAGGCCTCCGCTCCTGGACTTGGATGCGCAGTGTCTCAGGAAAGAGTCGTTCTACGGAGGCTTCCTGCACAAATGGGGAAAGTTCCAGGTTGCGCTTGATTTCGGCCAGGTGGAAGGCCAAGAGATTGTCTCCCGGCTGAAGCCCAGTCCACTGAATCAGCACGTGCTGAGGAATGACGCCCTGAGATTTCACCTGGAATCGCTTCAGCGCCAAGGCTTGATTGCTCCACACAAAGGTTTTGAGAAACCACTGCAAGCCGCCCTGAAAAACCCATACCATCAGTGCAATGGAAACTAAACAGGCCATGATATGAAAACCTCGCTTCCATCGCCTGCGCCGCTTGCTGCGACGTTCTACGCCCAGACCAATGTCCGCATGGGCTGATACCTTGAAGGGTGATGGCGAGGATGCAAACATCAGGAAAGGGGAGCAGGTTGAGAAGGATTCACCGATAACGGGTGGGCAGAATGACGTTTCCGGGCATCTTCCACCATCCACTGACAGAGAGCATCGAAATCGATTCCCGAGGCCTGGGCAGCCATCGGCATGAGGCTGGTCTCGGTCATTCCAGGAAGGGTATTCACCTCAAGAAGAGTAGGGCCTTGGCAATCCAACAGCAGATCCACGCGTCCATAGCCTGCGCAACCCAATACTTCATAAGCTTTGCAGGCTATGTGTTGGCAACGCTCGGTCTGGAATGTGTCCAGTTGAGCTGGGCATACATATTCAGTGGCACCCAAGGTGTATTTGTGGTCATAATCATATGCCGCATCATGCTTGGGAAGGATCTCGACAATCGGGTGAGCTCGACCATCAAGAATGGCTACCGTCAATTCCCTTCCTTGAATACACTGCTCCACCAGGGCGGTGCCCCCCATGGAAAGAACCTGTTCAATGGCCGGCCGCCACTGTGCCTCTTTTTCAACAAAGTGAAGGCCCACACTGGATCCCTGGCAGGAAGGCTTGACCACCAATGGGAAAGACAGCTCTTCAGGGATGAACTGATTGGCATCGGAAATGACGGCAAAAGCCGGTGTGGGCAGACCCCGTTCCATAAACACCTTCTTGGCACGGGCCTTGTCGAAGGCAAGGCGACTGGCATCCGGCCCACTACCGGTGTAAGCCACTCCCAGTCGCTGTAATTCGGACTGCACCTGCCCATCTTCGCCATAGGTACCATGAAGGGCGAGGAACGCCAAATCCACTTGGGTGGGCAAGGATAATTTCCCCTCACAAGGGTCGACGGCATGCACAGCATGACCCTGCCTCTGCAGGGCAGCTATCACCGCTTTTCCAGAACGAAGGGAAACTTCCCTTTCCTCAGAAGGCCCTCCCATCAAAACCGCAATTTGAAATTTAGCGCTCATTGGCCAAGGATTTGCACTTCAACTTCCAGTTCCAGACCTCGCTCCTCTTTGGCACGCTTTTGGATCAAGTCGATGAGCGAGATAACCTCAGCCGCTGTTGCTCCACCGAGATTGACAATGAAATTGCCATGGACATCGGAAACCATTGCCTGTCCATGCCTTTGCCCCTTGAGGCCCAACTCCTCGATTAATTTGCCCGCCGGGCAAGTATCAGGATTTTTGAAAGTACACCCGGCACTGGCACCAATGGGTTGCGAGCCTCGCCGTTGAGTGGCAAAATCCTTCATGATGGTTCGCACTTGCCCCTCGGATGCAGGCAACGCTTCAAAAGTCGCTTCAATAGCAATGTGTTCGCTCAGCATGGGGCAACTCCGATAAGTGGTTTCGATCGCCTCACTTTTCCACGTGCTGAGATTTCCCGATCGATCCATAACCGTCATGGAAACCAAGGCATCGAAAGTCCATTTACCCATCGCACCCGCATTCATTCTCAAAGCCCCCCCGACACATCCAGGAATTCCCTCCAGGAATTCCAGCCCGGACAAGCCATATTTACGGGCCTTCTCGGAGATCTGCTTGAGCCGGACCCCTACCCCCGCGCAAAGATAATGATCCTGCACCCCAAGGCGCAGGAAAGCTTGGCTGGAGAGGGATACAACAACCCCTCTCACTCCTTCATCTGGGACCAGCACATTGGACCCTCTTCCCAAAAAATGCACCTCTTTGGAGGAAGTCAAAGCCCATTGAAGCGTTTTTGTCAGGTCTTCCAGGCGACCAGGTACCACATAAAGATCGGCAGCCCCGCCTACCTTCAGGGTTGTCTTCGGCCCGAGTGGCTCGCAGAACTTGACCACTGAATCTTCTCCCAGGTGTTGGCGCAAGTCCCGGGCTTCACCCTCCAGGCAGGAGTCGGGAACAACGGACCTTGGATCTCCAGAGGAGATGTCATGACGGATCGTGGATGCAGAAGGTGGATTCATGGTATCATGGTCATCGAGCGTTCAGGGTTCAGCGTGGAGGATGCTGGCTTGGCACCTGAGGATGCCGACACGGTGGACGCTGAGGCATCCTGTCCCAAAAATCCGCCACAGTTGAGATAATGAACCATCTGCTCGCTGATTCTGGCAGCTGCATCCAGGGCATTGAATTTTTGCAGATTTTCTTGGATCTTTTCCCTGAAAGGGACATCGTTGGAGAGCCGTTCAATCGCGGCAATCAATCGTTGGGGGGTCATCTCCTTTTCATCCATGAAGAGGGCTGCATTGGCATCAGCCAAAGTGCTTGCGTTGACGCGTTGATGCGCATCGGCCGAATGGGGATAGGGAATCAGCAGTGAGGGACAACCTGCTGCAGCCATTTCAGAAATGAAAGAAGCACCTGAGCGAGCGATCGCCACAGTCGCAGCCCCTAGGGCCAATTCCATTCGCTCCATGAACGGAAGGACCAGAGCCTTGATGGCGGCTTGCGAGTAGGCGTTGCGTAGGCTCGAAAGATCCTCCTGCATGCCGCACAAGTGGATGACCTGGCATTGGGGCAAGGATTGATGGAGCCATGGCAGTGCATGCATCATTTTCCGATTCAACTCGAGGGCTCCCTGACTGCCACCGGTGATCAGCAAGATGGGTTTTTCAGGATCCAACCCCAATTCGGAGCAGCAGAAAGACCGTTCCAATGATCTGAACTCACGGCGAACTGGCGTACCTGTCAATACAACTCTCGCAGGGCTCAACAGAGCTTTGGCAGATTCAAAGCCAACAAAACCCAGCGACGCCACCTTCGCCAGCCATCGAACCGCCTTTCCGGGGATGGTGTTGCTTTCATGGTAGAAGATCGGCCTCCTGAGCAACAAGGCGGCCAGGGTGGGAGCAAGGCTTGTAAAGCCTCCCATCGCAAGCACGGCATCCGGGCGATATTTTAACATCCATTTGAGACAATCCAGAAATCTCAGGGGAAAAAAGGCAAGAAATCGCAGCCGCTGTCCTGATTGCCAACCAAGGGACTTGAGAAAAACCTTGGGGTAAGAGGAGTCTTCGGAGGCCAGCCGATCAATGGGTTTTTCAGAGAGGATGAGTGTGGGTTGGTGATTCGCTTCGTGCAGACAATCCGCAATCGCCAATCCCGGAAAAAGATGACCACCGGTTCCACCGCAGGCAATGGCCAATTTCCAGGAGCAACTCTTCTTTGGGAGACTCTCGCTCATGTTTGAAACAAATCATTGGACTCCACATGCACAGGCCCATGCTGGCCGTAGGTGCGCAAGGAATGATTGGCAACACTCACCAAAACGCCAACCCCAGCCATCATGAATAAAAGGTTGGATCCTCCGTAACTGATGAATGGGAGTGAGAGTCCCTTGTTGGGAAGGGTGTTGGTCACCACAGCCATGTTGATGAACGCCTGCAGGCCGATCAGAAACGTCACCCCAGATGCCATAAGAAATCCAAATCGATCACGCGCGTTCCAAGCAATGAAAAGGCCCGACAGGATGAAAACAGTGAATACGAGAACGACCCCCACCGTCACGAAAAGTCCCATTTCCTCCCCGATCACCGCAAAAATGAAATCGGTTTGTTGTTCAGGCAAAAAGTTGATTTTGATACGCCCGCTCCCCAATCCCATCCCCTCCAAACCACCGGAGCCGAATGCCAGGAGTGATTGCCAAATTTGGTAAGCGTGATCTTCCTTGTGCTTTTCCGGATCCAACCAGGCCATGAAACGTTCTCCGGGAGTGGCTTGCGTTGAAAAAATATACACAAGACCTGCAACACCAATTACAAATAAAAGTCCAAAACCCAACCAACGCGAACCAGCTAGTAGGAGCAAAACGGCAGTAAGAGCAGCCAGAAGTACGGTGGTGCCTCGATCTGGCTCACTGAAGATGAGCCCCAAAAGCAAACCTACCGGTATAAGGGGAAGCAGAAGTCCATGGCCCCATGACCCCATCTTTTCGGCATACTTCTCCCCATACCATGCCAGATAAACAATGAGGGCGAGCTTGGCAAATTCTGAGGGTTGAAAACTGATAATGTTGCCGAACACAAACCACCGCCTTGCATTGTTTCTCACCTCACCAAAAACAAAAATGAAACCCAGTAGCACCACGGCCACAATCAAGAGCGTGAGCGCATGGCGGCGCATCCATTGATAATCCTTCCACGCCAATAAGACGGCCCCTGCGAGTCCCATCGATGCATAGACAAGATGCTTGGCAAGAAGGAAACTGCCCTCCTGGTGCATGCTTGCACTATAGAGCATGACGGAGCCAAAGGTCAGCAATAGGGAAACGCAGAAGATCAACAGGTAGGCCGCCTGTTTGATGCCGATGCCTCTACTTTCCAGGTCACCCATCGATGATGCTCGAATTGATCGTTTGCGGACTATTTCCCGGAAGCCACATTTTTGACCGGTATTGAAAGTACCTGACCGGGGTGAATGACATGAGAACGAATGCTGTTGGCTTCGCGGAGAGCGCCAAGGCTCACACCGTAAGTGCGGGCAATAGCACTCAGCGAGTCGCCAGCCTGAACCATGTGTGTCTTACCGGATGTCTTGGGAGCGTCCCCGACGACGGCCGAAGCGCTGCTGGCTTGAACAGTCGGCGAACTTCCCTGAGGAATGACCAGCCTCTGCCCGACTTGAAGTCTTCGGGGATCTAGGCCCGGATTGGTTTCAAGGATGGCCTTGACCGTCGTTTGATAGGTCGGTGCGATGCGCCCAAGCACCTCTCCGGAGCGCACCACATGTTCCACGAGTTTGCGCTCGACAGAAGATGGACTGCCGCTGGATGGATCGGACGTGCTGGCACCATCTTCGCTGGGTTGATCTTCAGCAGAAACCGCTTTTTTCTCGGCAGGCTTGATTGCCCATTGGCTTGGTGGAGCGGATTGAAGATCCGGCGCGACAGCGGGTTGAATGGCTGTGGAGGGATCGGGCGCAATGGGAGCTGTGTTGCCCGATGGATTACCTGCGATAGGCATAGTCACTTCCCGTTCCTGCTCAACAAATTCATTGTAAATCTCCCCTTTCGGATTCTGGTTGGATGCAGAGGATGAGGCATCCTGTGGATCCGACGTGCCGGAGGTGGCAGCGTTGGAAGCCATCGATTGAGCATCGGGCTTGCAACCCTGCATGAGTAACAATCCGGTAATGGGTAGCACATGGGCCGCCACGATGACGAACACCGTGGACAACACCTTCGTTTTACGGCGTTGCAACTGCTCCAGTTGGGAGCCCGATGGCTTCTGCGGATTACGCGGTTTCATGAAAACTTAATTTAGCATTATTTTGATTTTTTTCGAAAAATACTTCGCAAAAGTGGTTTCCCAAACAAGCCCCCATCCATAATTTCATTTAGATTCGATTCTCTTCCTTTGAATGGAAAACGGCACCTTGACGGTGCGCATGTCTCGCATCATCGGGTGCTCGACTAGAACTCAATTGGGATACAACTTTACGGAACAACTCGCCAAGACGATCCACTGACTGAAGGGATTCCAGAGTGGAACAAGCAGGTGACAACAGAACGACGTCGTGGGGTAAGGCTTTACGGTAAACTGCTTCACATGCTTGTAATAGATCTTCACTGATCTGACAAGGCGCAAATAGGCTCCAGGCAGCCCGAAGATGCTTGCCGGCCGGTCCAATCAGAAAAACCCCCTTCACACGATGCGAAATCAAAGGCCCCAACTGATGATAGTCCAACGAGCTGATATCTCCTCCCGCAATCAACCATACATGGGGTTCGTTGGGTTTGGGCGGCTTGAGTGCCCTCAAGGAGCAGTCCAGCGCCAAAGGGTTGGACGCACTGGCGTCGTTGATATAGGTCACGCCATCGAGTTCCCGCAGCCGCTCCCCGCGCGATGGCAAGGGATGCAGTTGTTTCAAGGCCAGCTTCATCGACTCAACGGAGATCTTCAGAATATGCCCCACCAGCATGGCGGCCATAACGTTTTCAGCATGATGCTCTCCCTGCAATGGGCATTCTGCCATATTGAACAAAGGTCCCGACCAACCATTGATGCGGCTGATCAGAAGACCACGGTCCATGAACACATCGGCGCGGCGATTCTGAGCCGAAAAACTGATCACCTTACCCGGAATATGGATTCCCAAGCTTTGCAATCGGGCTAATGCCTCACTTTGAATGATCAACCAATCGTGCGCCTGCTGATTGGCAAACAATCGAGTCATTTGACGGCAGACATCATCAAATGAATCCCCCACCATGTCCGGGTGCGGGGCAAGATTGAGAAGTAGGGCGATCGAAGGTCGAAAAAAGGTCGTCTTTTGCAACTGTTCAGGGGACAGCTTGAGTGTCAGGAAATCCGACTGCCTTGTTTGAGTAATCACTCCAGCGATCGGTGCATCCTCGGGGCCGGCGACCATGGTTTCTCGCTGCCCGGATTCCATAATGGCCTTCAAGCAGGCTGCCGCGCTGGATTTGCCATTGGATCCTGCGATGGCAATGTTGAGACATTGGCTCTCCCGATAACCGAACTCAAGTTCCCCCATCGCAGCCACCTCTCCCTCTGGCACCATCCGCGAACATCCAGGGTCCCCTTGAACCGAGGGATCTTGAATCATCATTTCTACAGTGGTTTCTATTGGCTTGCCCCATGGCAACCATTGGGCTTTGGCGACATCTTTCAATTGCGACAGGCCGGACACCTCTTCCAGCTGAATGCCAGGATCCGACAAGTAGACCTCGGCCCCGCTATCCAACAAATAGCGGGCAGTAGCCAGGCCTCTTGAGCGAGCACCAAGCACCAGGATCTTTCGTTGTTTCCAGTCCATCATTGGGTGGTCTAATAAGGGTTTAGCGTATCTTCAAAGTCAGCAGAGCCAAGCTCGCGAATAGACCAGCAAGGATATAAAATCGCATGACGACCTGATTTTCATGCCAGCCAAGCTGTTCAAAATGATGATGCAAGGGGGCTCGTAAGAAAATACGCTTGCCCACTCCTGTCTTGCGCTTGTGATATTTAAAAAAACTGACCTGCAGCATGACAGAGAGGGCTTCGAGCACGAAGACTCCCCCGGCGATCATCAGAATCAGCGGTTGGTGAATGAGTACAGCAATGATTCCGAGCACCCCCCCCAACGCAAGAGATCCGGTATCCCCCATGAACACCTGAGCCGGATGGCAGTTGAACCAAAGAAACCCCACACAAGCGCCCATCATGGCCGAGCAGAAAACGGTCAGTTCCGAAGCGCCCGACACGTAAGGAACCTGCAAATAATCTGACCAGTTGACGTTGCCTGCTATGTAGGTCAAGGCAATGAAGACGCCAGTCACAATCAAGGTACAACCAATAGCCAAACCATCTAAGCCATCGGTCAAATTCACGGCGTTAGAACTACCTATGATTGCCAACAATGTCAGCCCCATGCCGACCAAAGGCGCATTTACCAGCATTGGTTCCTTGAAGAAAGGAACCATGATTTCATCAATCAGCGGACGAGTGGATGGGACCAAGAAGAGATAGATGGCTACCGAAGACCCCAAAATCAACTGCACCCATAATTTAACCTTTGATTGGATGCCATCGGCATCCTGTCGCGTCACCTTTAAGTAATCATCGTAGAACCCGAGGGCCGAAAGCACAATAAGGGAGAGTAGGCAAAGGAGAATCATGGCGTTCCATTGTGCCCAAAGAATGACCGCGAAATCCATGGCATACACGATCATTACCCCCCCCATTGTCGGAGTGCCTTTTTTATCCGTCACGCGAACCATTCCTCCCGCCTGCTCAGATTTATCTGCGTAAAATTGCCGGAACTTCAAATCCTTGAGCCAGGCAATTATGCGAGGCCCCAGGATCAAACTGAATACCATGGCCGTCATGACCGCACCAATACTCCTCACGGATATGTAACGGAAGACGCGTATCGGAGAAAGGGTATCCTCCCACGTGGTTCCCTGACTCCACTCCAAAATCCATTCGTGCAAATAATAAATCATGAGGATAGGGGAAGCCTAGGTTGGGTTTCTTGATCAGTGACTATTGAATGGCTTTTCAAGGCGGGTAAAAGCTTTTCCAGATGTGCACCTCTGGAAGCCTTCATCAACCATTGGTCATCCGGGCGCACCCATTGGGAAAAATCAGACACCGCTTGGGAGGTGGATTCGAAAAAGTGCGTCTCTATTTGTGAGGAACTTTCATGAATGGTTTCAAACCATGGATACGTTCCTTGCCCAATAGCCACGCAACAATCAAAGGAACGTTTGACCGCTTCCATTCCCAAACGCTGATAAACGCCTTTTGCGTGATCCCCTAACTCCATGAGCTCCCCCAGCACACAAACCTTTCTACGATGCGACTCAGTGACTTGTTCGAAGGTCTCCATGGCCGCAATGCTCGAGTCTTCATTGGCGTTGTAGGCATCATTCCAAATGGATAAAGAGCCCACCGTGGTGTGCGCCATGCGCATGTCAGGAAGGAATGCTTCTTCCAAACCACGACAAAGCACCTTCGGATCAGCCCCAAGGCATACACCCGCCGCAAAAGCCAATCCTGCATTGATGGCCTGATGTCGACCATGGACCGAAAGACGCACTTGTTCTGAGACATCAAAGCCCGCAGAATGTACGACAAAGGAAGTTCCCTTGGAATCCACTGAAATAGAATCTATTTGAAAGGTCATTCCCGGGTGCATACCGACGCTAACGACCCGTGCCTTGGTGCGTGCACCGAGTCGGGAAGTTTTGGGGCAATCCCCATTGAGAAAGAGCCACCCGCTCTCGGAGAGCGATTCAGCCAAGGTACCCTTCTCCCTTTCGATGGCATCCAGGCTGCCAAAATGCCCTAAGTGGGAACCCCCTATGGAAGTAACTATTCCATGGGTGGGCCGGGCCATGTGCGACAGGTGGGCGATTTCGCCGGGATGATTGGTCCCAATCTCCACGACCAGATACTCGCACTTGGAGTTCAGCCGGCACAAAGTCAACGGCACACCAATATCGTTATTGAAACTCGCTGGGCTGGATTCAGTGACACCGTGATGCGAAAGTGCTGCATGCAGAAAGGCCTTGGTGGATGTTTTGCCATTGGAACCTGTGATACCGATGATCGGGATCTGGAAAAGAGACCGATACCATTGGGCCAAATCACCCAAAGCGCGACGTGTGTCCTCGACTTCAATCATGGGCAAGGACATCGATGGAGATATCCGACCTTCCTCGACCAACGCGCCCCCTGGCAAAGGCTGCATCTCAGGACGGATGAAGCGGTGGGCATCATGAAGTGGCCCCCGAAGAGCCACAAAAAGATCTTGTCTGCCAAGATTCCTGGAGTCCGTGCTTACGCCCGTGAGCACTTGTTTCCTCGCAGGCGATATCAAGCGCCCGTCGACGGCTTGAGCGACTTCCTCACAGGAAAAAGGAGACATCTTCATACCATGCGGCCTTTCTGAGGGTCTCCTGTTTTCTCCATGGCAGCCCCGGAAAGCGCGAGAGACCTTTGGAAAAAAACACACCCTCCCAGAAGGCTGGAGTCAAGAGCGCCCGAGACACAAAGAACAATCAACTGGTGGGCTCGTAATGGCATCCTTCCACTAAAAGTTGACGGCGCGACTTTGGACGACCAGCTCCTCCGGCATTTGGTCCGCAGGAAGATACCACTCGCTGGGCTTGAGGTTCAGATAGTTGGCGGCTCTTTGGGCAATAGACTTGAATACCGGGGCGGAGTGAATGCCTCCATACCCCGTCCCTTCGGGCTCGTTGAAAAGAACCGAGATACAAATCTCAGGAGATTCTGCAGGCAAAAACCCAACAAAAGAGGC
>Ga0160423_10000688_pt1 | contig 28044 bp, 32 predicted proteins | sample CRUFie14St8metaG_FD_108191 | JGI IMG/M metagenome (GOLD analysis project Ga0160423, IMG submission 108191) | Marine microbial communities from the Costa Rica Dome - CRUD Field 142mm St8 metaG | ecosystem: Environmental > Aquatic > Marine > Oceanic > Photic zone | place: Costa Rica: the Eastern...
GCCATCGCAGTAGCCGAAGGTGTTCGAGCCGACATCTGAATGATGCCGGTACCAAGTTTGATTCGAGATGTTGAAGCACCCCACCAGGCGAGGGGTGTCAGCGCATCTGACCCATACGCCTCAGCCGTCCAGACCGATTCGAACCCAAGTCGCTCAGCTTCGATCACGCTGTTTAACGCGTCTCGGGGAGGGCCTGACGACCAATAACCAACGCTATATCCAAGTTGAAACGCCATGGCGACACTGTAGGCCGCAGACAGAATTCGATGAGAGGTCGAGACCTCAGCGTTGGTACGAGAGAGATCGAGCAACGGTCTCGTTCACCACTTGCCCTGCCTGCACATTCAACCCTTCCGCCAGATGGGCGTCGGTATCGATTACCGCTGCGCCGAGGTGAGTGAGTTTGCTGATGTATGGCAATGTGGCGTTGGTGAGCGCCAAGGTCGAAGTGCGAGGTACCGCACCCGGCATGTTGCCCACGGCATAATGCACAACTCCGTGAACTTCTGTTGTTGGCTGGGCATGGCTCGTTTCGGTCGAGGTGGCAATGCAGCCACCTTGGTCAATCGCAACATCGACGATGACAGAGCCTGGTCGCATCGTTTTCACCATGTCTTCGGTGACGACGATTGGTGCCTTATCGCCGGCGACGAGCACGGCGCCAATGACGAGGTCTGCGTCGGCGACACTCCGTGCAACCGTTGAGCGGTTTGACGCAAGATGGACGAGGCGGCCAAATGAACGCTCATCGATCCAGCGAAGTCGATCGAGCGAGGCATCGATAATTGTCACTTGGGCGCCGAGGCCAAGAGCCATTGCCGCTGCGGCCCAGCCGACGTTTCCTCCGCCGATGATGACAACTGATGCGGGAGCGACTCCAGGTGCGCCTCCGAGTAGCACGCCGGCGCCACCCAAGTGCGCCGAGAGATGATGAGCGCCCATTTGAGTGGCAAGTTTGCCTGCGATCTCGCTCATCGGGGCGAGGAGTGGTAACCCGCCTTGACGATCGGTGATGGTCTCATACGCAAATGCGGTGCAGCCAGAACTGACGAGGGCTTCCGCCACAGCCGGATACGCCGCGAGATGGAGATACGTGAAGAGAGTTAGGTCATTTCGCAACAGCAAAAATTCTGATGTCTGTGGCTCTTTTACCTTGACGACAAGGTCAGCTTCCCACGCCTCATTTGGTGTTGTGACGATCGACGCTCCTGCTGCTTCATACATCTCATCGGTAAAGCCCGCTCCGATTCCGGCACTGCGCTCGACGCGGACTTCGGAGCCAAGAGTGATGATCTCAGCGGCACCATCTGGAGTGAGGGCGACGCGGCGCTCATCTCCCTTAATTTCTTTCGGAACGCCAACGGTGGGGAGTGCGGGCTTTGCGGCGGCAAACATGTCGGTAGTTTGACTGAATTCCTGCGATGAATCCGGGCGAATAACAACTTCTTCATGCGTAAACTCAACGTTTATGAGTCCAATAGATGAGTTTGACGCTCGAATCCTTCGTCAGTTGGAAACAAGTGGCCGAATATCGTGGGCCGAGCTTTCAAGCCAAGTTCACCTGTCACCAACCGCCGTTGCTGACAGAGTTCGGAGAATGGAGCGTGACGGGGTCATCCGTGGGTATCGGACCGATGTTGATCCTGCGGCTTATGGGCGCACGACAAGAGCGGTAATTGAAGTTGGGTTGATCGCGGGAGCTCATGCTGAAGAATTTGAAGAGCGGCTCCGCACCCGGGCCGAAATTGCCTTCGCCGCCTATGTCACCGGGTCTTCCGATTACTCATTGCAGTGCGATTGCGAGGGCTCGGACGGACTCGACGCCCTCGTGCGGTGGTTGAGGGCTGACCCTGCGGTTGCACGAACCGAAACAAGGTTCATTCTCAGAGTGGTACGCGAGGGTGCAGATAAGTGCTAAACCTCGGGTATGTCAAATGAGCAGTCGTTAGTAAAAAACTTTATTGACGGTGAGTGGTGCGATGCAGCTGATGGTGGCCGAAATAATTTGATCGACCCCACTACAGGCGAGATCTACGGAGAATCGGTCGTGTCAACTGGGGCCGATGTCGATCGAGCGATGGCCGCAGCGAGTGCAGCGTTTGACGGCTGGAAGCGTACGACGCCAGCACAGAGATCTCTTGCACTACTGAAATTCGCCGATGCTGTCGAGGCGGCGGGCGATGATCTCATGACTGCCGAATCAAGAAATTGCGGTAAGCCCTACGACCTGCATCGTGAAGAAGAGGTCGGTCCAATGGTCGACCAACTTCGATTCTTTGCGGGAGCCGCGCGTCATCTCGAGGGCAAAGCGTCAGGCGAGTACATGGATGACATGACCTCCATGATCCGGCGCGAGCCAGTAGGCGTGTGCGCCCAGGTCGCTCCGTGGAACTATCCGATGATGATGGCGATGTGGAAACTTGCCCCGGCGATTTCGGCAGGAAACACGATTGTGCTGAAACCGAGTGATACCACGCCGGTGACAACGGCCATGCTCGCAGAACTTGCGGCCGAGCACCTTCCTCCCGGTGTCTTCAACGTGGTCTGCGGCGATCGTGATACCGGCCGCGCAATGGTTACTCACTCGACTCCATCGATGGTCTCAGTGACGGGCTCGGTGAGGGCGGGCACGGAGGTCGCACAAGCTGCCTCATCTGATTTGAAGCGTGTGCATTTGGAGCTCGGCGGGAAGGCGCCGGTCATTGTGTTCGACGACGCCGATGTCCCTGCTGCTGCTGAAGCGATTGCGGTTGCGGGGTACTTCAATTCAGGTCAAGACTGCACGGCGGCGACAAGGGTGCTCGTCCATTCCTCAATCCGTCAGGATTTTGTTGACGCGTTGAGCGCTCAGGCGCAGGATACGAAGGTTGGCACACCGTTTGAAGCGGACGTTCTGTGCGGGCCGTTGAACAACAGCAACCAGCTTTCGCATGTGCTCGGATTTCTCGATCGTGTTCCTTCTCACGCCTCGGTCACCGCCGGTGGTGCGCAGGTCGGGTCAAGTGGCTACTTCGTTGCTCCAACGGTCATCGCTGGTCTCAGACAAGACGATGAGATGAGTCAACGAGAAGTCTTTGGCCCGGTGATCACTGTGCAAGAGTTCTCAGACGAAAGCGAGGCACTGAGCTACGCAAACGGCGTTGAGTATGGGCTTGCCTCGAGCGTATGGACCGTTGATGTCGCCCGAGCGATGCGATGTGCCCGAGACCTTGATTTTGGTTGCGTCTGGGTGAATACCCACATCCCGATCGTCGCTGAAATGCCGCATGGCGGTTACAAGAAATCGGGCTACGGAAAAGATCTGTCTGCGTACGCGCTCGAGGACTACACCCGAATCAAGCATGTGATGGTGAACATCGCCGAATGACCCGCTCTAACCCCTACTTCCATGAACTCGCAACGAGACCCGCATGACGTATTAGGCGTGCGCCGAGGCGCAAGCCGAGTCGAAATTCGGGCGGCCTACCGGCGACTTGCTCGCAAAGTGCACCCTGATGTCGACAATGGTCGGCACAGCGACGAGATGGCGGCATTGAACGAGGCCTATCGAACTCTCACCAGTGAGCCCCAACGGGTGCAGGGCACGACGGAGGCTCGTCCGAACGCCAACAACACGGCGCCGATGCCACCTCCAACCGTGATCTCCAGGCCGGTCTCATTTCCGTGGCGTGGCGTTGTGTTCACTTCTGCGGTTGGTGCGGCGGCAATCGTGGTGCTTTCGCTCTTCGCAGGTCCAGAAGTTGACTTGCTACCTGATGGTGTCATCCAATCGGGCTCGTGCGTCGTGATCAATGAAGCGTTGTTCGCCGTTGAGGTGCCGTGTGATCAGGCTGAGAGCGAAGTTGTGAAGCAACTAATTCCGCTCGATGCCGTGTGCGCAGATGGTGCACCAGGATTCCTCGATCAACTCGGTATGGGTCGAGTGTGTCTCGAGTAGTTGGTGGTGCAGCGATTGCTGTGACGGTCGCAGTGATCGTTTCATTTGCATTGATCGGTTCCTCACAGCGTGACGTCACGATCCAAGATCTCACGGTTGGTGACTGTTTTTTTCTGCCCGAAAATGACATTGGCTTGTCGATCACCTCCTTTTCACTTGCCGAATGCGGTGACGTTCTCGAGAGGGCGTCGAGCGGTGGGGGAGTCGCAGCGTATGTGTTGAAAGTTGGGGTCCTCAGCGGGTCGTCCTCGCCATTTCCATCGGCCGAGGAGCTTCTGCAAATGGTCGACGAACGGTGTGAGAAATTTGTGTTGACGGTGCCAGCAATTTTGCCGCTAGTGCCAGACGAGACCGCGTGGAATGTTGCTGGAGGTCCATACGCCTGTCTCTCCGTATCGCCAGGCTGACGTGAGTTCTCGACACGAGTGGCTGGTAGCCTCGCCGGTGCTGAGGGCGATTAGCTCAGCTGGAAGAGCGCCACGTTCACACCGTGGAGGTCATGGGATCGAGGCCCGTATCGCCCACTCATTGAGGAAGTGTTCTCCTCAATGCGCTGAGTCGCCTACCCTACGGAAGTGGCCTCATGTGATCGTCCGGGATGTTCTCAGCCCATGGCGCTGAGTTACGGGTTTGATCCTGTTGTGGCTGTGGTGTGGCTTGACGTGCCTTCCGACTCATCATCAACTGGGCTTTGTCTGCAACATGGCGAACGACTCACTGCTCCGAAGGGTTGGACAATTGATGACCGTCGAGATCCGACGCTGAGGTTGTTTCGACCTGGGCCTACTGGTGAGCGCGCAGAGAAACCGTTCCGGCGCCGACGCAGAACATCGAAAGCGACGGCACCACAGTCATCATTATTCGAGGCCGATCTCTCGAGCGGCTCCCGAGATGAACGCCCGATAGTCGAAAGTGACGCACAACCGAATGAGAGCCCGCAACCGCTATCTCCATTGCTGTCTCGGGCCTTCCGAGGCACTCCGCTTTTACACGACTGACCATCGCAATGGCTTTCACCGTTTCTCGCACAGTTGAGTTCGCCGCACCAACAGAGGTTGTTCGCCCGTTGCTGCGAGATCTTTCGACGTATCCGAAGTGGGTGCCAATCGTTTCGTCGGTGGAGCAAGATGGTGAACGGCACTGGATCGTCGAACTCAGGGTTTCGATCGGGCCGTTCGCACGCTCGAAACAACTCCGGATGGAGCGTTCAATCGACAACGATGAACACATCATGTTCTCTCGCAATGAGTCCGACGGCCGGAAACATGCACATTGGGAATTGCGTTTCGACGTGAGCGACGTCGGTACGCAGGCCTCGGTAACGGCTGTTCTTGAGTATCGGGGAACGATGTGGACTCCGGGTCCGGTCGAAGACGCGCTCCACAGCGGCCTCGATGCTGCGGTTGAGCATCTTCGAGAATTAGTCCAGCAGACGCATTGACCTCGCCGAGATTCTCAAGCGCCGTGGGTTGCAACGGCTCTTAATCGGCCTTCTTGAGTGGCGGTTACGGAGAGATTTACTCCAAAGGTGTCAGACATCGTCGCACTCGTCATTCCTGACGACATCGAGCCACTAAAAATTGTGGCGCCATCGCGAAGGCACAACAGGTTGGTCATTCCTTGGGGGACTTCCTCAAGGTGGTGAGTGACAAGAACCAAAGCGCCGATCGAACCGTCTTGGGTAAGGCTGCCAAGCGCATCGATGAGGTCTTCTCGGGCGACGAGGTCGAGGCCTGCGAAAGGTTCGTCAAGAATGATGAGCGCTGGGTTATTCATGAGTGTTCGGGCCAACAGCACACGTTGACGTTCGCCTGATGAGAGGGTGCCAAAGGTCTGGTGAGAAAGGTGGGCGATGCCCAGCCGATCAAGTTTCTCATGGGCATTTGCTACATCGTCTTCTGAATATTGATGCCACCATGGTTCGAGTGCTGCATGTAATGCTGTCACCACCACGTCGATTGCTTGCAGTTTGGGCCGAAGTTGATCGGTGAGTCCCTGGGCGGCGAACCCAATTCGTCGTCGCATTGCTCGAACGTCCATCCGACCGAGACGTTCCCCGAGTACATCAATTGCGCCCGCCGACGGATGTTCTCGTAACGCCATCATTCGCAGCAGCGTCGACTTGCCGCTGCCATTACCACCAACCACAAGCCATCGCTCTCCCGAAGCGATCTCGAGGTTGATGTCGGCAAGAATGTCTCGCTCACCCCGCGAAAATCCCACATGGCTGAGTTTCACTAAGAGGTCGCTCACGTCTGAGCAGCACCTTTCGTAATCGTCACGGGCGTCATTGCAGCAAGTTGCCCGCATGCAGCATCAATGTCATTGCCTCGATTTCGACGCACGGTGGCTTCCACTCCGCGACGAGTGAGTACCTCTTGAAATTTCTCGATCTGTGACCGTCGGGAACCCTGATACTCGTAGCCAGCGGTTCGATTCAACGGAATGAGATTGACATGCGCGATTGGACGAAGTCGACGACAGAGTTCAGCGAGCGCCTCAGCCTCTTCAAGTGAGTCGTTGACGCCATCGATCATCGCCCATTCGAAACTCATTCGACGCTTTCGTTGCGATACGTAGTGTGAGCATGCGTCAAGAAGCTCATCGATGGGGTAGCGGCGATTCATTGGAATCAAGGTGTTGCGGAGATCATCGTGGGCGGCGTGCAAGCTGACTGCGAGAGTTACCGGCAAAGGACGGTCGGCAAGTCGCAGGATTCCAGGAACGAGGCCAACCGTCGACACGGTGAGATGGCGAGCGGAAAGGCCGAAATCATCGTGCACTGCGGTCATCGCAGGCCAGAGCGCATCTTCGTTAGCGAGGGGTTCACCCATACCCATCACCACCACGTTTGAGAGCCTGCGGCCTTGCTGTTGGGCTGCGTACTTCGCCCGTGCGACTTGCTCAACGAGTTCCGCTGAGGTGAGATGCCGGTTGAAACCCTGTTGGCCCGTTGCGCAAAAGGTGCAGCCCATCGCGCATCCCGCTTGTGATGAAATGCAGACTGTTGCTCGATCGGGATAGAGCATGAGCACTGACTCGATGCGAGCGCCACCGTCCACCTCGTACAGGAACTTCGTTGTGAGCCCATCGTCAGCCTCACTGGTATGAAGTTCGGTGAGTGATGGTGGGAGCTCCTTTTCAAGGGTGGCTCGCAATGTCGTCGGCAAGGTTGTCCACGTTGACGACGGTCCGCAGTCGCCGTATAGGGCTTTCCAAACCTGGTCAACGCGATACGAGGGCTCGCCGTCGAGGAGGTTCGCAAGTGACTGCCTGTCAACTCCGTACCTGGGCCGCGAAATGCTCATATCGATGGTGGTCCCGACCAACGGTAGGCACGATCGGTGTGGTGGACCTCCATGCCGATCGATTCGTATAGGGCCATCGCCGCCGTATTGTCGGCGTCGACGTACAACATCCCAATAGAGATTCCTGCACGGGCAAGGTGACTAAATCCGGCCATCACCATCTGTTTGCCCAAACCCTGACCGACCTGCGAGGGGTCGACCGCTATTGCGTAGATTTCACCGAGTTGGGGCTCATGTAAGTCAGGTTCATGTCGCTTGGTCCAGCAAAACCCAGTGATGGCTCCAGCAATAGGGTGAAGACGGAGGTCATCGGCAAGAAACCACGGTGCCCTCACTCGTCGTTCCAATTGCTCATGCGTCCAGCCGCCTTGCTCTTCGTGGTCGGCGAACGCAGCGTTGTTCACTGAGAGCCACTCATGCTCATCGCTACCAACAATGAAAGCACGGGTTTCGGCTGCACCATCGTGAAAGCGCGCTGCGTTCTCGGTTGTTAGCGAAATTCGCATTTGATGTAGCCGTCGATACTCAACGAATCCGAGAGCGGAGGCAATGTGCTCCACCCACGGATCATGGGCCCGTGCCCACCACGTGATGCGAACCGGATTCTCAGTCTGCAAGAGGTCGGTAACGCCGTTCACCACAAGTCGAATGATGTCGCGCCCCGGGGCAAGATCATGGTCGTGCTGGCACACAACCTCTAACGTCCACCCGTCATTGGTCCTGCTAGCGATCGAAACGGCAGCCAGCACGCTGTCGACCTTTGCGATAGCCACCACAGGTGGGTGAGAAGATGTCTCATCGAGCACATCTAAGCGCAACTGATCAGAAAGAATTCTGTGACCATGATGACGTTCAACCTGGTCACAGAAATGAAGGAGCGTAGGGCGTATATCCGCTTCAACCAGCCCTGCAAACGCAAGTGAGAGAGCGGGCGGTTGCGTCACCCGCCTGAGGTTACCTGTTTAGACAAGAGCGCTAGCGGGTTGCACGCTCGGCGCGGGAGATCGCTCGCTCGGCGCTTCGAAGCAAGCGCTCCGATTCGTACAGGGGTGAAAGAATGTCTTCACGTTCGCTTGAGCGGAGTGGAGTGATGAGATCTTCAACGCGATCGCGGCAACGCGCCAAGTGCTCTTCGAGGGCCGATAGTTCGGCACTGAACGCAACGAGGTCTATGTCCACGCTCGGAACCGTATTCGAAAATGATGAGAAAAGTTGTTCTCAGAGTCGCATTCGGTGATGAGTCAATGTCAGTAGCCTGTTGGCGTGCCTGAGTTACGACCAGAAATCGCAGCGATGCCTGGCTATCACTCGCCGCAGGTCGATGTTCCCATTCGGCTTAACACCAATGAATCGCCGTTTCCGCCCCCAGAAGCGTTTGTCTCAGAGTTCACCGAGGCCATTCAGGACGTTTCGTGGAACAGATACCCCGACCGCACAGCGTCACGCTTACGTGATCATCTTGCCGCGTACCACGGTGTTCAACCACAGCAACTCTTTGTTGCGAACGGTTCGAATGAAGTACTCCAGACCGTCCTGCTTGCGTACGCCGGTCCAGAACGTCGTGTGGTCGTCTTTGAGCCCGGCTACCAGATGCACGTTCAGATCGCCCAGATTTTGGGTTCTGAAGTCAACGTGATCGAACGGAATAAAGACTTCACCCTCGACAGCGATCGCGTTCGGGAGGTGCTGAGAGAGGTTCAACCGCATCTCGTGTTTCTCTCCTCGCCAAACAACCCGACTGGTCAGTGCGATGACGAATCGATGATTGACGTCATCGGAGAAGCCACTGACGCAATGCTTGTCGTCGACGAGGCCTATGCAGAATTTTCCTCGTGGTCAGCAATCGATCGCGCCTTGAGTTCCGATCGAGTTGTGGTCTCCCGAACATTTTCTAAGACGTGGAGCCTTGCCGCCTTGCGACTTGGCTACCTCATTGGATCTTCCGATGTCATTGATCATCTCTGGACTGCTGCGCTTCCGTATCACCTTGACTCGGTGAAACAGATCGCCGGTGAACTTGCACTCAAGTTCACTGACGACATGAATGAGCGTGTGTCACTCATCGTTTCAGAGCGCGAGCGAGTTCAAAAAGAGTTGATCGAACTTGGTGTCGACGTGAGTCCTAGTTGTGCAAATTTTGTCTTGTTCAAGACCCGGCGAGAGGCGGATGCTTTGTGGAAAGCTTTGCTCGGCCATGGCGTGCTTGTTCGAAACTGTTCCTCGTGGCCTCGACTCGAGGGATGGCTCCGTCTGACAATTGGCACCGAAGACGAAAACAACGCCTTTCTTGCAGGTTTGCAATCAGCGCTAGAGACGGAATGATGTAGTCATGTCTGCACGGATTGCTCGACGAGAGCGGAAAACCGCCGAGACCTCTATCGAGATCGAAATCAACCTCGATGGTTCGGGATTAACCGATATTTCAACGGGACTCCCATTTTTCGATCACATGCTCGACCAGTTGGGCCGGCACGGAGGTTTTGACCTCACGGTGCATGCGACTGGCGATCTCCATATCGACAGTCATCACACAGTCGAAGATGTGTCGATCGTGCTCGGAGAGTGTTTCGCAGAGGCCCTAGGAGATAAGGCTGGCATTCGTCGGTTTGCAAGTGGCCGCTATCCGCTTGATGAGGCCCTCATCGACATAGCACTCGATCTTTCGGGTCGACCGTTTACGCAGTGGGAAGTGGACATCCCTGAGGTATTGCCATTAGGAAATCCGCCATTCGATCCGCAACTCGCAGAACACAGCATTTCATCGTTCGCAACATCGGCGATGATGACGCTGCACGTCGAACTCGTCCGCGGCAGGAATGTCCATCACATTATTGAAGCGACGTTCAAAGGGCTTGCGAGGTCGCTGAGAGACGCTGTGCGAGTCGAGGGTGCATCTGTGCCATCAACGAAGGGCGTGCTGTGATGCGCGGCGATTTGAGGAACGTCTTATGACGGTTGCCGTCATTGACTACGGCATTGGAAATCTTCACTCTGCGCAAAAAGCACTTCGTGCTCTCGGAGCAGACGCAGTCCTGACTGACTCAGCTGATGTCATTACTTCTGCGGCTGGTGTTGTGTTACCAGGAGTCGGAAATTTTGGCGCCTGCATGAACGCGCTTAGAGAACGAGATCTCGATGGTGTCGTCCATGACGTCGTGGAGAGCGGGCGCCCATTCTTAGGCATTTGTGTAGGAATGCAGATGCTCTTCGATTCGTCTGAGGAAGCGCCGGGTGTTAGCGGGCTGGGAGTCGTAGGTGGAACGATTCGCTACCTCCCCGAAGAGGTCCGCAGGCCGCAAATGCAATGGAACGAACTGATTATCGGCACAGCGGACCCGGTGTTGTCCTGTGATGGCGACCCACAATGGATGTACTTTGTCCACTCGCTTTCTGCGCACCCTGAAAACGCCGCTGGTGTTACCGCAACGGTGCACTATGGGGGGTCGGTCACCGCTGCATGTCGTCACGACAATGTGCTCGCCGTTCAGTTTCACCCCGAAAAGTCAGGCCGTGCCGGGTTGGCGATGTTAAGTCGTTGGCTCTCACATGAGGGAATCACCCGATGAAACTCTTTCCGGCTATCGATCTACTCGATGGCAAAGTTGTGCGACTCGCCCAAGGCGATTACGGGGCGTCGACAGAGTACGGAGAAGATGCCGTCGGGGTTGCCACCTCGTTTGTCGATGCCGGCGCAGAGTGGGTCCACATCGTTGATCTCAATGCCGCACGAGCGGACGGTCCGGTAAATCGACCTCTCATCGCGGCAGTGGCGAAAGAACTCGACGGGATCGCAGCAATTCAGACCGGTGGTGGTGTGCGGAGCATTGATGATGTTCAGGAGCTATCAGATGCCGGGGTTGCTCGGGTAGTGATGGGATCGGCTGCAATTCGCGATCCAGACCTCGTTGCTCGGTGCGCTCCGGTGTTACCAATTGCGGTCGGTCTCGATCATCGCAACGGAGTCGTTGCACTCGAGGGCTGGACGGAGGCATCAACCCTTCAACTGTCTGACGCGTTGAGCTTGTATCCGACTGCGGATGCATTTGTGATCACAGATATTTCCCGCGACGGCATGCTCGTTGGTCCAGATCTTGAGGGTCTGGCAATGGCATCATCGTCGACGACGATTCCCGTTATTGCGAGCGGCGGAGTGTCATCCCTCGACGACATTCGTGCACTCTCGGCCATGGGTGGCCTCGCAGGAGTAATTGCGGGCAAGGCAATCTACGAGGGTCGCTTTGCCGTGACCGACGCAGTGGCGGTGCTGCAATGAACGATCGTGTGGCGAGGGTCATCCCGTGCCTTGATGTCACCGAAGGTCGCGTGGTGAAGGGGGTTAACTTCGTCGGACTTCGTGACGCTGGCGACCCGGTTGAACTCGCTCAACGCTATGACACTCAGGGAGCGGACGAACTCGTCTTTCTGGATATCACTGCATCGAGTGATCATCGAACGACGACGATCGAAATGGTGGAACGGGTCGCAGAGCAGGTTTTCTTGCCGTTCACCGTGGGTGGTGGAATCCGTACGCTGAACGATGCGCGGCGAATGCTGCGAGCGGGAGCCGACAAAGTGAGCGTGAACACCGCTGCCGTCGAACGTCGTGAACTCATTTCAGAAATTGCTGATGTCTTTGGCACCCAGTGTGTGGTCTGCGCAGTCGATGCCCGCCAGACCCCAAGTGGATCATTCGAGGTCTTTCTTCACGGTGGCCGCACCCCAACTGGCATTGACGCCATCGAATGGGCAGCGACAGCGGTCGAGCTCGGCGCCGGTGAACTACTCGTCACCTCGATGGATCGTGACGGAACCCGGGAAGGGTTTGATCACTCGCTGAATTCGAGCATCTCGCAGGAAGTATCGGTGCCAATCATCGCGAGCGGTGGTGTTGGAACGCTTGAGCATCTCGCCGATGGAGTGTTGCAAGGTAACGCCGACGCGGTGCTCGCCGCATCAATTTTCCACTTCGGCGAACACACCATTGCAGAGGCAAAAGCGCTAATGGCAGAACGAGGCATACGGGTTCGGCCATCAACTGGCTCTGATTAGGAGTCGCTTGGAATCTGCCTGTACGTTCAACACATGGCAATCCCGGAAGACAACATGGAATACCGCAGGCTCGGTGCGACCGGCCTCAAGGTGAGCGTTCTCTCGTACGGCTCATGGGTGACGTTTGATACGCAGATGGCAGATGATCCTGCGCTTGAATGTATGCAGGCAGCGCACGATGCGGGGTGCAACTTCTTTGATAACGCAGAGGCCTACGCCGGTGGTCGAAGCGAATCAATCATGGGTCGAGTGTTTCGTGATCTCGGGTGGCCGCGCTGGTCTTACGTTGCCACGACAAAGTTGTTTTGGGGTATCCACGGAGACGACCCAAATATGCGCAACACCCTCAACCGTAAATATTTGATGCAGGCGATTGACGCCTCTCTCGAACGCCTGCAAATGGATTTTGTTGATGTGGTCTACTGCCACCGGTCTGACCCCAACACTCCAATGGAAGAGACCGTGTGGGCGATGAGCGACATGGTGTCAAGCGGCAAGGCGTTGTACTGGGGTACGAGCGAGTGGTCCGCCGACGAGATCCGTCACGCAATAGCGATTGCTCAACTGCATCATTTGCACGCTCCTGTCACCGAACAGTCGCAGTACAACCTTTTAGAGCGCCGCAAAGTCGAGCGGGAGTATCAGCGGCTTCATGCCGAAACGGGCTACGGAAATACGATTTGGAGTCCGCTTGCGTCGGGGTTGCTTACTGGCAAGTACCGAGATGGAATTCCTGAGAACTCACGTGCCGCGCTTTCGGGTTATGAGTGGCTTCGTTCTCGAATGAGTGATGAAGCTGCCCTTGCCCGAATTGAGCGGTTGCGCCCCATCGCTGATCGTATTGGCTGCTCAATTGCTCAACTAGCAATTGCGTGGTGCACGTTGCATCCAATGGTGTCAACAGTGATTACCGGTGCGAGCCGGGCTTCGCAGGTGACGGAGAACTTTGCAGCACTCGATGTCATCCCATTGCTGACCGCTGATGTCGCTGAGGAAATCACTGCGACGATCGGGTGATCGTGGTCGGGTTACGCCCCGACCGCGTGATAACCGCCATCAACGTGAATGATCTCTCCGGTCGTTGCCGGGAACCAGTCGGATAACAACGCAACACAGGCCTTCGCAACTGGCACAGGATCATTGACATCCCACCCCAACGGTGCCCGCCCGTCCCAAGTGTCTTCGAATAGAGCGAAGCCGGGGATTGATTTCGCAGCCATCGTTCGCACTGGGCCCGCAGCGACAAGATTGCACCGGATGTTGTTCGGCCCAAGTTCTTTCGCCAAGTAGCGCGAGAGGCTTTGAAGGGCGGACTTTGCCACACCCATCCAGTTGTAGGCGGGCCAAGCTTGCGAATTGTCGAAATCTAAACCGACGATTGACCCGCCGTCTGACATCAACGGAACAAATGCGTCAGCGAGCGTTTTCAGTGAGTAGGTCGAAATATGCATTGCTGTTGCGACGTCTTCCCAAGGCGCACCGAAAAAGTCATCTCCGAGACATGACGCCGGCGCAAAGCCAATGGCATGTAAGACCCCGTCCACTCGACCCCAACGTTCGCTCACGGTGTTTCGTACGGCCTCTACGTGTTCGGGAACGGTGACATCGAGTTCCAATACTTCAATCTCTGGGTCAATCTTTCGAGCAGTCCTCTTCGTGAGAGAGAGTGCCCGCCCAGCACCGGTCAGAATAAGATTCGCCCCCTCGGCATTGGCAATCTCTGCCACACCATAAGCAAGAGAGGCGTCGGTGAGGACTCCGGTGATGACCAGATTTTTTCCGTCGAGAATTCCCATGCATGCAACGTAGCCGACATTGCGAATGCTTAACGGGCTTCGTTCATGTCGAAGAACTGCTCCACTTACCAGTTGGTTGTCTCGCTATTTTCAACCTGCCGTGTGCGACAATGGCGAGATGAAGATCGGATTGATCGGAGGAAGCGGACCTGCGGGCTCGGCTCTTGCGGCGCGTCTCGCAAGCGTGGGATACGAATGTGTCATCGGGTCCCGCTCCAAATACCGAGCGATGGAGGCGCGCGACCGGGCGATCGAAAGTAACCCAGAATTGGTATCACTACTTGGTTACGGCGACAACGAAGCAGCAGCGGCATGCGATCTAGTGGTCATCGCAACACCGTGGGATTCAGCCGCAACGACGGCGAAAGAGCACGAAGACTTGTTGAAGGGCAAGGTGCTCGTGAGCATGGCGAATGCCTTAGTCAAAGTTGGCCCCGAATTTCAACCGCTCGTTCCACCTAGAGGGAGTGTTGCTGCGCATGTGCAGGCGGCCATGCCAGAGAGCCGTGTCGTTGCTGCATTTCACCACCTGCCGGCAAAAGAACTGGGACATCTCGGCAAACCAATCGACTCAGACGTATTGATCTGTGGCGATGATCCGAATGCGGTCGAAACGGTGAGCGAAATCGTCGGAAAAATTCCTGGCTGTCGCCCGCTTGACGCCGGTGAGTTGTCGAATGCGACCGCAATCGAGGCGTTTACTGCGGTACTGCTTCAACTCAACGTCCGATACCGCACGAGGGTCGCACCAAAACTCACCGGTATTCGAGACGCCAGCCTGTCGAACTGAGGTGTTGAGATGTCAATGATGTTGTATGACACTGCGCGGCGCGAGGTCGTGCCGTTCTCGCCACCGCAGCAAGTGTTGATGTACGTCTGCGGAATCACGCCCTATGACGCAACGCACTTAGGTCATGCATCGACGTTTCTCACCTATGACGTAGTGATCAGACGACTGATTGATCTGGGGCATGAAGTGCGGTGTGTTCGAAATGTCACTGATGTTGATGATCCATTATTCGCCAAGGCTCGCGAACTCGGTGTTCACTATCTCGACCTTGCAGCAGGGGAGGAAGCGCGCTTCAACGCCGACATGGAGGCCCTCAATGTTCTCCCGGTTCACGCCGCGCCGCGCGCCTCTTCAGCGATTCCTGACATCCGCAAGTTCATCCAAGCAGTCCTGGACGAAGGGCATGCATACGTCAGCGGAGACTCGGTCTATTTCGATGTGAGCACGTTCGATACATTCGGTGCAGTCAGTGGCTACTCACAAGAAGAAATGCTGCGATTGGCAGCATTGCGTGGCGGCAATATCGACGACCCTCAGAAACGAAATCCGCTTGACTTTGTTCTCTGGCAACCTTCGGCTGCCGACGAACCGGCTTGGGAAACCCCGTGGGGTCCTGGGCGTCCCGGTTGGCATGTCGAATGCAGCGCTCTTGCGTTACGTGAACTCGGCGAGCATGTGCACCTTCATGGCGGGGGAGCAGACCTCATTTTCCCTCATCACGAATGTGAGCGGGCCCAGTCTGAATCAGCAACAAACACTCCGTTTGTTGACCATTGGATGCATGCCGCTCTCATTTCAAAAAATGGCGAAAAAATGTCAAAGAGTCTCGGCAACCTTGTGTTCATCGACGCTTTACGTGAAGTGTGGGATCCTCGAACCATCCGACTCGGCATCATCTCGCATCACTATCGAACCGAGTGGGAATGGCATGACAATCTCATGCCATCGTCGAATGAGCGGCTGGCTCGTTGGCAAGGGAGTGTCGGAGGTGATGACGATGGGGCTCTCATCGAGGCAGTGCGTGCTGCGTTAGACGACGACCTCGACACCCCTAACGCCTGCACCCATATTGATTCGGCCGTGAGCGAAGGCAGGGATGCGACCGCCGCAGCGGCGCTGCTCGGTATTGATCTAGTCGCCGGATGATCTCGTGTTGCGCGGGTCGTAGGCTCGTAGACTTTGGGGCGTATGTCAATGCTCTCGATCACGCTTCCTGACGGTTCCTCGCGCGAACTCGCGCAGGGTTCAACAGCGCTCGATCTCGCCAAGTCGATCGGGTCTGGTCTCGCCAAGGCTGCAGTTGCTGCAGTAGTTGACGGTGTCGAAACTGATATCACTGCGGGCCTGAGTGATGGTCAAGAGGTCGCAATCATCACTGCGAACACTGATGAAGGTCGACATGTTTTACGCCATTCGACGGCTCATGTCCTAGCGCAGGCAGTCACCCGGCTGTTTCCGGGAGCCAAATTTTCTGTTGGTCCTGCGATCGAACATGGTTTTTATTACGACTTCGATCTGCCTAACGGAAAAACTTTCTCTGATGATGACCTTGCCGACATTCAGAAAGAAATGGAACGCATCGTCAAAGAAGATCAGCCATTTATCCGGTCTGAGATGTCTCCTGATGAGGCTCTTGAGCTCTTCGCTGATCAACCGTACAAGTGCGAAATCATCCAGCGGGTGACGAGCGCCGGCGGCGACGCTCTCGACGCAGGTGAGGTGGGGGCAGGCGATGTCATCAGCGCATATCGCAATTCGGACACATTCGTTGACATGTGTGTGGGTCCGCATGTGCCAAGCACTGGAAAGCTCAAACACTTTGCGTTGCAGCGAACCTCTGGGGCGTATTGGCGTGGTTCGGAAGAAGCACGAATGCTGCAACGTATCTATGGCACCGCATGGGAATCGAAAGGCGCTCTCGAAGAGCACCTCACCCAGTTAGAAGAAGCGGCAAAACGCGATCATCGTCGCCTCGCCACAGAACTTGATCTTCTGAGCTTTCCGTCAGAAATCGGCGGCGGTCTCGCCATCTGGCACCCGAAAGGCGCCACGGTCCGCCGAATGATGGAGGACTACAGCCGAGAGCGTCATGAACGTGGTGGCTATCAGTTTGTGTTCACTCCGCATCTCGCAAATGGCAAGTTGTTCTCAACCTCGGGACACCTTGATTACTACGCCGATGGCATGTACCCGCCGATGGAAATGGACAACGGCACGTACTACATGAAGCCGATGAACTGTCCGATGCACTGTTTGGTGTTTGCTAGCCGGCAACGCAGTTATCGCGAACTACCGATTCGACTGTTCGAGCTAGGAAACGTCTATCGCTACGAACGAGCGGGGACGTTGCACGGCCTCATGCGAATCCGAGGGTTCACTCAAGATGACAGCCACATTTTCTGTCGTGAAGATCAGCTTGCCGACGAAGTCGCATCACTCCTCGATTTTGTTCTGTCGGTGCTAAGAGCATTTGGGTTTGATGACTTCACCTTCAACCTCTCAACGAAAGACCCGAAGAAATTTGTCGGGTCCGACGAGATCTGGGAGAAAGCGACCGAAGCCCTCCGCAAAGCTCTCGACTCACACGGTCTTGACTACGGCGTCAAAGAGGGCGACGCTGCGTTCTACGGACCAAAAATCGATATCGATATCCGCGATGCGATCGGCCGGTCATGGCAGTTGTCGACCATCCAAGCTGATTTCAACAATCCAGAACGGTTTGACCTTGAGTACATCGGGGCCGATAACGCTCGACACCGTCCGATCATGTTGCACCGGGCACTATTCGGGTCAATCGAACGTTTCTTTGGGGTGCTTCTCGAACATTACGCCGGAGCTTTCCCGACGTGGCTCTCGCCGGTGCAAGTGAGGGTGCTCCCTGTCGCTGCAGCCCACGAGGACTACGCCCGCTCAGTCGAAGACCAACTTTCCGCTGCCGGTGTCCGGGTCGATCGTGTCGACGCTAACGATGGGCTCGGCAAGCGCATTCGAGCGGCAAAACTTGAAAAACTTCCGTACGTGCTCGTGGTTGGTGACGACGATGTTGAGAACACCACGGTCGGGGTGAATCCTCGGGGAGGTGACGTCGAACGTGATGTCCCGCTGCAGTCATTTTTGACGATAATCGCGGCAGAGATCGAACAGGGAACCTCCCAGGCGATGTCCGCGTGAACTCGATTGAGATTCTTTGGAACGGCTGGCGAAACGATTACGTTCGGAGTGACGGCTCCAAGACGGAGGGCAGCGTGTTCATTCGTCTGCTCGAGTCCGGAGAACCGGACGAGACGACTTTCATTGTTCACCGAAGTGCGACCTGTTTTGCGGTGCTAAACATTTACCCCTACTCGACTGGCCACCTTTTGGTTGTTCCCTACCGAGAAGTTGCTGCGATCGATGAGCTCGACCCTAAAGAACTTGTTGATCTCTGGTCGGAGGTGAACGACGGCGTGATAGCACTGCGTGCATCACACAATCCGGAGGGGTTCAACATCGGTATCAACATGGGCAAGACCGCCGGGGGTTCGGTTGCCGAGCACCTGCACGTGCATGTGGTGCCCCGATGGACAGGAGATTCCAACTTTATGACCGCAGTTGCGCAGGCGCGAACGATTCCCGAGGCGTTGAACGTGACCTATGACCGGCTGAGAGATCAATGGCCTCAGACCAGCAACGGAATAGGGTGAAGAAATGAACAGCGACACCTCCGAGACCTCCGAAGACGATGTCGTTGACGTTCTCCCTGAAGATCTCGATCCGCAGGCCTTTGCCGGTGCCTATAAATTCCCTGACAACTCCCGCCGAAGGATTCCCGCTGCGATGTATGTCGTGCTTGGTGTCGGCGCAATCATTGGGTCGGTTGCAGATCGGTCGTCAGTAAACGGCGGTGTTCTCGCTGCAGGAATCGGGTTGTTGGTCTTTGGTGCTTTCGGCGTCTATTCGGGCCGGAAAATGTTGATTGATGAACGCGCTGCCCTCATCGCATCTCAACAAGCGATTGGGTTTCCGGTTGGGCACGCATCGGCCCAGCAAGTATGGCGAGGGGTGGGCAGTCGACCCACGTGGCGAGTGCTTGCCTATTCAGGAGAAGTGCCGCCACGACGACGGGCACTGGTTCTTGTTGACGCCGTGAGCGGCGAAGTTGTCGAACACCTCGTTGAGGACAATGTCGAAGAGGTCGGCGAAGATGCTTGACGGTCACTTTCGTGGCCCGGTCGACCGGATGGTGCGTCCGATTGGTCGGGCTCTACTGAAGACCAAGCTCACCCCTGACCATCTCACGTTCTTTGGGTTGGTGATTGCGGCCCTAGCGGCGGTTGCCGTTGGCTCCGGGCGTCTCATCGTTGGGTTGATCTTGGTGATCCTTGCGGCCCTACCCGACTTATTTGATGGTGCGCTTGCGAAAGCCAGTAACTCATCGAGTCAGCGCGGAGCGTTCTTTGACTCAACCATGGATCGGGTCACCGACAACATGTTGCTCGGCGGTATGGCCTGGTATTTCGCGGAGACCTACTCGGCGCGCCTCACCGTGTTGCCGTTTGCCGTGGCTGCCGTGGCTTCACTCATCTCGTATCAACGTGCGAAAGCTGAATCACTCGGCCTTGACGCCAAAGGCGGTTTGATGGAACGAGCTGAGCGAATTGTTCTGCTCTGCGTCGGCCTTCTCCTCGAAGGTATTGGTCTCGACCCGGCGCTGGCAGTGGTGCTGTGGATTCTCCTCGTGCTCATTAGCTTCACGGCAGTGCTCAGATTCGTGAAGGTCTGGCGTCAGGCCGAGGTCGCTACGGTGACTCAAGAACGAATTGATCTGCGGCGTGAGCGTCGAGGTGAACGGCGAAGCGTGAGAATCGACCGCATGGAAGAGCGACGGATGGTGGTTCAGCGACGCCGGGAGGGTCGTCGCCGCAATCCGCGCTGACATGTCTCGACAACTCAAGCTTCTTCAGGCGGGAGAGAGTGTCGTTCGTCGGGTTCCCCGTTCCGTATTGAAGATCGTTTCGGTAGCCGTTGGTGTTTGCAGCCGTGTGTACGCACGTCGAGGCAGACGGCAGGCGGCGACACATCAGCAGCGGGTCACGCCAAGTCTTCAAGGTTGGAAGTTGGAGCGCCGCGTTGACGAGGTCTACTCCGGGTACGCAAAGTACTGGTTGGAGAGCCTTCGGTTGCCGTACCTCAGCCGTCAACAGGTCAGTGACGCAATTGCCGTGCATGGTTACGAGCACGTTGAGGCCGGTCTTGCGGCCGGCAAGGGAGTCATTCTTGCCCTGCCCCATCTCGGTGGTTGGGAATGGGCCGGACGCTGGCTTGCTGACCAAGGCGTTGAGGTTGTGGCGGTCGCAGAGCGGCTCGGTGACGAGGAGGTGCATCGCTATCTCACCGATTTGCGGGCCGCACTTGGCGTTACTGTCATCGAACTCAACGCATCTTCAGGGGCCAAGGTGTTGGCTGCCCTGCGCTCTAATGCAGTGGTGTGCCTTATCTCAGATCGCGATTTGCAAGGTGGGGGAGTAGAGGTTGACTTCTTCGGGGAGCGCACAACCGTTCCCGGCGGCCCTGCCACGCTCGCCCTGCGCACAGGCGCGACCGTGCTCCCGACAGCGGTGTTTCATTCCCATGGGGTAGATGGGCATATCGGCCTCGTTAAGCCGCCGATTCCAATTGAACGGAGCTCGAATTCGCTTCGACAAGATGTCGAACGCATTACACAACATCTCACGAACGAACTCGCAGAACTCATCGAACGTGCCCCGGCACAGTGGCATCTCCTGCAGCCCAATTGGCCGTCGGATGAAAAAGTAGGTCAACGTGTCGGGTGACGCACTGAGAGTGGGGATGTTCTGTCCGTACAGCCTGAGCATTCCAGGTGGGGTGCAATCACAAGTGCTCGGGCTTGCGCATGCACTTCGACGACTTGGACATGAGGTCCGCGTCTTGGGGCCGTGCGATGGGCCTCCTCCTGCTCCTTTCGTGACCCCATTGGGCGACTCGTTGCCGACCGCAGCCAATGGTTCAGTGGCACCGCTCGCCCCCGATCCAAGCGCAGCACTTCGAACCGTGAGAGCGCTGCGTGACGAGCAGTTTGATGTGTGGCATCTGCATGAGCCCTTGGCACCGGGGCCGACGTTGACCGCGTTGACGCTTCACTCGCGTCCGATCGTCGCAACCTTCCATGCCGCCGGCCGATCAAGCAGCTACCGCTTTCTGAAGCCGGTGTTGAAACCGCTGATGAAGCGCATTAACCACCGGGTTGCGGTGTCAAACGAGGCAAAATTGCTCGTCGATCAGCACTTTCCGGGTGAGTATGAGGTGCTGTTCAACGGTGTCGCTATCGGCACAGAGCTTGGGGGAGATGATGTTGCTATTACCGGTGACGCTGAGCCCTCCCTTCTATTCATTGGCCGACATGAAGAGCGAAAGGGTCTGATTACGTTACTTGAGGCGGTCACCGTACTTGAGAAAGATCACGATTATCGATTGACGTGTCACATTATTGGCCGTGGGCCAGACACTGACTCGCTTCGAATTTCCTATGCCAACCCAGAGCGCTTTCGCTGGCATGGACAAGTTTCGGAATCTGAAAAAGTTTCACGGTTGAAGTCAGCAACAGCATTCGTTGCGCCAGCGCTTCGAGGGGAGTCATTTGGTGTCGTGCTATTGGAGGCAATGGCATCGATGACCGCAGTCATCGCAAGTGACATTCCTGGTTATCGAAATGTGGCAACGCACGGAATTGACGCTGTGCTTGTTGAACCGGGGAATGCGACCGAATTAGCTCTAGCCATAAAAAAAGTTCTGACCGATTCTGTCTACCGAAATTCTCTCACCTCTGAGGGCTTGAAGACTGCGGCTTCAATGTCGATGGATCGCTTGGCAGCGCTCTATGAGGATCGTTACCGGATGGTGCTTAATTCCCAGGTCTGAGCGGCCGTACAGACGTAGACTCACGCTATGACAATTCTTATTGTTCTCGTGGTTGTCGTACTGCTCTTGCTGTTTGTCGGTGCCCTCTACAACGGTCTTGTTCGCAAACGCAACTCGGTTGACAACGGTTGGTCTCAAATCGATGTGCAATTAAAGCGTCGTCTCGATCTCATTCCGAATCTTGTCGAAACCGTGAAGGGATACGCCGAACACGAACGTGAGGCTCTTGAAGCGGTTATCGCTGCCCGAAATGGGGCGGTCGCTGCCCCTGACACGCCCGGTGCGCAAGCTGCGGCGGAGGGTCCGATTGCGGGTGCCCTGCGGCAACTGTTTGCAGTATCAGAGGCATACCCAGACCTCAAAGCCAACACCAACTTCCTTTCGCTCCAAGAAGAGCTCAGCGCAACAGAAGGTCGCATTGCGTACGCTCGCCAGTTCTACAACGATGCTGTGCTCCGCTATCACAATGCAATTGATCAAGTGCCTGGGGTCATCGTTGCGAAGATGTTTTCATTTGCTCACCGTGAGTATTTCGACGCGGGTCCTGAGGCAGACCAAGTTCCATCCGTCAGTTTTTAAGATCCCATGCACGAACTGATTCGTTCAAATAAGCGTCGAAGCGCGCTCGTCATCATCGTGTTCTGTGCTGTCTTTGTTGCTATTGGCTGGGTTGTCGGATTAACCGTGGGCGGAGGGTGGACACTTACCGTTATTGCGCTAGTGCTCTCTATCGCGTTATCCGTCGGTTCGTGGTGGTCATCGGCCACGGTTGCGCTCAAGGTAAGTCGAGCACGTCCGGCTGATGAAACCGAGTATCGGCGACTGCATAACCTTGTCGAAGGGCTATGTATCGCAGGTGGGATACCAAAACCGGGTGTCTACATCATTGACGACGAAGCACCGAATGCGTTCGCTACTGGACGCAACCCCCAGCACGCCGCTATTGCGGTGACGACCGGTCTGCTGAGCAAAATGAATCGAGTTGAACTTGAAGGCGTCGTTGCTCACGAGCTTTCTCATATTCGTCATTACGACATCGCAGTATCGACGGTTGCGGTGACTCTTGTCGGTGCTGTGGCGTTGTTAAGCGATTTAGCATTGAGGACCCTGTGGTGGAACGGCGGCAGGGCTTCGAGAGGAAACGACCGCAATGGTCACAACAACCCTCTTGCGATTGTTGGTTTCGTTCTCATCATCCTCGCCCCGATTATTGCGACACTCCTAAAGCGCGCAGTTTCTCGTCAACGTGAGTCGTTGGCCGATGTTGGTGCCTGTGAGTTGACCAGGTACCCGCCGGGCCTTATTTCTGCATTGGAGAAATTGCAAGACGACACGACCGTCACTCACAGTGCGAGTACCGCAACGGCTCACATGTGGATTGAGCAGCCGATGAGTGGCGTTGGGGACAATGGCCGCCTGCGTTCTGTTCATAAGCTGTTCAATACCCACCCGCCCCTCCAAGAGCGAATTGATGCACTAAAGGATCTCGGGTGAGACTCTCTTCAAAGCGAGTTGCAGCAGTTGTCGTCCTGTGCTCGGGCAGTCTGATTGCTGCAAGTTGCGGCGTAGGCGATGACGATTCAAGTGGGCAAACGTCTTATGTTCTCGAGGACCTCCCCGAAGACGAGTTTTTACCTGTCGAGAGTGAGTCTTCTGTTGCGGAAGGCATGCTTTCCAGCCAGATGCCATCGCAGTCAACGACATCGGTGGAAGCTTCAGAACTTGAGGTTCCGAGTGAGCCAGATTTCCGTATGCCACTAACAGGTAGACCCCTCGTCAGTGCCGGTGAGATTCCCAACCGACCTGCGCTTGCAGTCAAAATACCAAACAACCGAAAAGCTATGCCGCAGACAGGTTTAAACGAAGCTGACATTGTCTTTGAGCAGATCATTAATGACGGAGTTACGCGATTTGTCGCCGTCTTCCATAGCCAAGGTTCCGATCCAGTGGGCCCCATCCGCTCCGGCCGCGCTCAGGATGTCGACATTCTCACCAACCTTGACTCGCCGTTATTCGCTTGGTCAGGTGGAAACGATGGCGTCACTGGGGTGGTCAACAACTCGTCATTGGTGAGTCTCAACTATGTCCGAGGATTTACAGATGCCTACTACCGGCGCGATGGTCGTGGTGGGGCACCCCACAACCTGTTTTCCTCCACCGACACTCTTTGGGGTTTTACCCCGGAAGATTTTGCCGTTCCTCCGCAGCTCTTTGCGTACATGCTTAACGGCGAAACAGCCGTCGGTGACCGCGCCTCGAGTATCGAAGTCGAACTCGACTCAATTCGTGTGCGGTGGGACTTCGACTTGGATGTTGGCCGATATCTCCGATTTCAAAACGGAGAGCCGCATATGAGCGAACTCAGTGGTCAGGTTTGGGCGGATAATGTTGTGGTCCTTCTCGTTGATTATCAACGGAGCCGTTTTGATTGGAAAAGCCCCGAGGCTCAGACAGTCGGCAAGGGGCCGGCGTTGATCTTCACTGATGGAGTTGTCAGAGCTGGCGTTTGGCAAAGATCGTCTACTGCAGATATGTGGAATCTTTATACGGACGAGACTCTTAGCGAACCCATTGGTTTAAGCGATGGGCGCACCTGGATTGAACTGCCCAGGAATGATTCCGAAAATGTTCGCTATGTGTCGTAGCAGTGGCCATTGACCGCCGGAAAATAGATAGATTGTGGATATGTCGAACCCCCAAACCGGCTCTTTTCCTGTAAAGCGTGGCCTCGCCGAAATGCTCTCGGGCGGTGTCATTATGGACGTCGTTACCCCCGAGCAGGCGAAAATTGCAGAGGATGCAGGTGCGTGCGCAGTGATGGCGCTCGAGCGCGTGCCTGCAGATATTCGCCGCGATGGTGGCATCGCTCGAATGAGCGACCCAGACATGATCGAAGGTATTAAAGCGACTGTCACGATTCCGGTGATGGCAAAGGCGAGAATTGGCCACTTTGTTGAGGCCCAGATCATCCAAAGCCTCGGTGTCGACTTCATTGACGAGTCTGAAGTGCTCACTCCCGCCGATGAAGCCCACCACATCGATAAGTACAAATTTGATGTCCCGTTCGTGTGCGGAGCAACAAACCTCGGTGAGGCGCTACGTCGTATTTCCGAGGGAGCAGCCATGATCCGCTCGAAGGGGGAAGCGGGGACCGGAAATATCGTTGAGGCTGTCCGCCACCTCCGCTCGATTCTGGGCGACATCCGTCGCATTGGTCAGGCTGACTCGGCTGAACTCTTCGATTGGGCGAAGCAACTTCAGGCGCCACTATCGCTCGTTCAAGAACTTGCAGAGACCGGCCGCCTACCTGTTCCTTTGTTTTGCGCAGGAGGAATTGCAACTCCGGCTGACGCAGCTCTTGCAATGCAACTCGGCGCTGAGGCGGTATTCGTTGGCTCTGGAATCTTCAAGAGCGATGAGCCAGAACGTCGTGCGCGGGCCATCGTTGAAGCCACTACACATTTCCAAGATGCAGATGTGCTGGCAAAGGTGAGTCGCGGCCTCGGAGCACCTATGACTGGTATCGACATGGACGAGATCAATCAGCGTTACGCCGAACGCGGTTGGTGATGACGCCGTCTGCTGGGGAGCCTCCGGGTGAACATCGGAATTTTGGCCCTTCAAGGAGCGTTCGCTGCGCATCGGCGCGTATTGACTGATCTCGGAACATCGGTGACGCTCGTGCGTGGCGTCGAGGATTTAGTCGGCCTCGATGGCATTGTGCTGCCCGGCGGAGAGAGTACGACTATGTCAATGTTGCTTGAATCAAGTGGAATTGACGAACCTCTCAGAGAACTTGTGGGTAAAGGGTTCCCGGTGTTTGGCACCTGTGCAGGGCTGATTTTGCTCGCCGAGCAGATCGTTGATGGTCGGGCCGACCAACAACAACTTGGTGGGCTCTCAATTAATGCCCGGCGTAATGGCTACGGACGCCAAATTGACAGTTTCGAGGCATCGATCAATATTTGTGACGATGAGCATGCATTCTCTGTGAATGGTGTTTTTATTCGTGCCCCTCGGATTGAAAAGGTCACAGGAGATGTTCACGTGCTGGGTACCGTCAACGGCGACATCGTGCTCGTTCGGCAGGGGAATGTTCTTGGAGCCACCTTTCATCCTGAGCTCAGTAATGATCGCCGGGTCCACGAAATGTTCTTGAAGATGATGTCACGCCACGACGATGATCTGGAACAGGTTCAAGAGGTGAGGAGTTAGGAAATGTCAGGGCATTCCAAATGGGCGACTATCAAGCACAAGAAGGGTGCAGCAGATAAGGCCCGTGGAAAACTGTTTGCGAAGCTGGCTCGTCAAATTGAAGTCGCCGCTCGCGCTGGGGGCGGTGATCCAGATATGAACCCGACTCTTCGGTCAGCAGTTGCGAAGGCTAAGGGGTCGCAGATGACGAACGACGCAATCGAGCGTGCGATCAAGCGTGGCACGGGTGGCGTAGGTGGTCAGTCCTATGAGGCGATTACGTATGAGGGTTACGCGCCATGTGGTGTGGCCTTGATGATTGAAGCGCTCACCGACAACCGCAATCGCACAGGCGCTGACATCAGAAATATCTTCACGAAATCAGGAGGCTCAATGGCTGAGCCCGGTGCGGTGAGTTGGCAGTTTGCTCGGCGAGGGGTCGTTATCGTTGATGGCTCGGCAGACGAAGAGACAGTCTTTGACGTCGCTCTCGAGGCTGGCGCAGATGATGTTGTAAGCGAGGCTGGTGCATGGAAGGTCACCTGTGATCCATCGGCAACGCCTGCGATAAGCGAATCGATTAGCGCGGGAGGCCTCAGCATCATCTCAGCGGAGTCACCGTTAGTCTCAGACAACTTGGTGCCGCTCAACACCGTTGAAGACGCCAAGTCAGTACTGAAAATCATCGACGCGTTAGAGGACAACGACGATGTGCAGGACGTCTACGCCAACTTTGACATGAGTGATGAAGTGTTGGAGGGAGCCGCCGAGTGAGCACCCTTGTGAAGGTTGGAGATCTAGCCCCTGACTTTACGCTCATGGCGACTGGTGGGGCTGAGATCACGTTGTCATCATTTGAGGGGCGGCCAGTCGTCATCGTTTTTTATCCGGGTGACGACTCTCCGGTCTGTACCGAGCAACTGAATTCCTACAACGAAGGCTTAGACGAGTTCGAGCGTCTTGATGCTCAGGTGCTCGGAATATCATTTCAAAGCCTTGACAGTCACGAATCATTTTCCGAAAAATACGGGCTCAACTTTCCGCTATTGGCTGATACCGACAAGCACGTATCAAAGCTCTACGGCATCCTTGGTCCGCTCGGGTTTCCCCGTCGAAGTGTGTTTATCGTTGATGAATCTGGAGTCATTCGTTACGCCCATCGAGCGATTGCTGGGCTCTCGTACCGCCCGGTATCTGAGCTCATTTCAGCTCTGAACTCACTGTGATTGCAATGGTCATCGTTGATGTGACCGCAACCAAGTAGAATCGAACTTATGTTCGGTAGTTCGGCGAAGTCGTGCCGGGTGGTTGGCATAGATCCCGGTTTGACCCGGTGTGGATTTGCGGTCATCGATGCTCAGGGTTCGTCCGTGAACGCCCGCTCGCTAGGCGTGTTCACCACGTCGCCACAGATGGAGTTACCCAACCGGTTGGCAGCTTTGCAGAGAGATATTCATGAATTGCTCGACGAGTTCGCCCCTCACGCTGTCGCTGTCGAAAAAGTCTTTTTCCAAGTCAATGTGCGGACCGCCATGAGTGTCGGTCAAGCGAGTGGTATCGCTCTCGCCGAAGCCGCTCAATCAGGTTGCACGGTTGCTCAGTACTCCCCAAATGAAGTGAAGATGTCGATTGCTGGTTTTGGCGGGGCAGATAAGCAGCAGGTGCAGAGAATGGTCCAACAGCGTCTCGGGCTGTCATCACCTCCTCGGCCTGCGGACGCAGCAGACGCAGCCGCTCTTGCGCTCTGCTACCTTGCAAGCTCTCCGTTGACGGCAGCGGTGCAAGCGGCGCTCGGAGGTCGATCGTGATTGCCACTCTGCGCGGTCAACTACTTGACCGATCCCCCGAGGGTGCGGCGATCCTCGAAGTTGGCGGCGTTGGATATGAGGTCACAATGACCTCACGCAATCTGACGTCACTGTCATCAGATGGCGAAACCTTCGTCTATGTCCACCATCACATTCGCGAAGACAGCCAGCAGTTGTTTGGCTTCACCAGCGTGCTCGAACGGGCAACCTTTCGCATTCTCATTGCAACTCACGGAGTCGGCCC
>Ga0160423_10000689_pt1 | contig 28039 bp, 16 predicted proteins | sample CRUFie14St8metaG_FD_108191 | JGI IMG/M metagenome (GOLD analysis project Ga0160423, IMG submission 108191) | Marine microbial communities from the Costa Rica Dome - CRUD Field 142mm St8 metaG | ecosystem: Environmental > Aquatic > Marine > Oceanic > Photic zone | place: Costa Rica: the Eastern...
ACAATTAGACGTGTTAACAGCGTTTTTAAAGCTCCATGATGCAGTTGAACCTGATTCTCTATATCTTACCCTATACTGATCAGGAATACACGAGAATGAACTCATATTATCCCACTTAACTCTTGCTAAAACATGATGAACATCAGTGGTATGCGTACCTGTTGGAGTTGGATTTAAGCAATTGTTAGAGTAAGCACAAGAACCATCATCAATACATGCATTGGCATTATAATTCATAGCGTTTATATCAGTACAACCATAAATCGCTGGTATACAAGAACCATCATCAAAACAAGCTGAAGAATCATAATTACAACTAAATGGATTTGTACAACCTATTATATAACAACAAGGATTATTCGGATCCATCATATTTGCACCAGGATAATAATTAAGCGCTAATGGATCCATACATCCATAAACAATAGCTATGCAACTACCATCATTAATATTAGCTAAAGGATTGTAGTTTACAGATGTTGAATCTGTACACCCATACACAATTGGAAGACAAGAACTATCATCTGTATTAGCAATTGGATTATAATTAAAAGCTGTGGAATCAGTACATCCAAATACAATTGGAATACATGATCCATCATTATAGCATGCGTTTATATTATAATTAAAAGCTGTGGAATCAGTACATCCAGAAATATAACAACAACTACCATCATCATGAGTTGCTAAGAAATCGTAATTCAATGCTAATGAATCCATACATCCGTATAATGGATAAATACATGATCCATCATCAAAACATGCATTAACATCAAAATTTGTTGCTAATGTATCTGTACATCCAATAATATAACAACAACTACTATCATCTATATTGGCCCCGACAAAATAATTAATTGCTAAAGAGTCAGTACAACCATAAACTACAGCGATACAAGAACCATTGTCTGTATTTGCTAATGGATTATAATTGAATGCTGTTGTATCAGTACATCCATAAATGAATGGTATACAAGAACCATCGTCAGTATTTGCAATTGGATCATAATTAAAAGCCGTAGAATCAGTACATCCAAATACAATTGGAATACATGATCCATCGTCATTGCATGCGTTCATATTATAATTAAAAGCTGTGGAATCAGTACATCCAGAAATATAGCAACAAGTACCATCATCAAAAATTGCAAAAGGATCATAATTAAATGCTATTGAATCTGTACATCCTTGTTGCAAACTAATTTCAGACCATGACACATTTAATAAATAATCAACAGAATCGCCACATGAAACACAACTGTATGATGCAGGAAAAGTTGCTATAAAATAGCTTCCGGATTGTAATGTATGATTTAATGTAATTGAATCACATGCAAATGCAAATATTGAATCAATAAGTATTTTATTGTCACATCCTCCAGCTGCATCATACAGAAATATATAAAAAGGAATTTCAGATATTGCATTTAAAGAAAATGAACTACTATCTGACAAATAAAACTCATACCAATCTGTATCTCTTAAATTATTTTCTGCCCAAAAATTTCCATGTAACAGGCTATTATTTAAAATTGAATCATGAAGATAGATAGGTGCAATTGTTGTGTAATCAACATATGCATTCCCATCTGTACCACCTGATGTTGTAATTGAAAATGTGTTAGCATTAGTAAATGATGGTAAATTATATGAACCTATAAAATCGTTATTACCAAAAACATTTAAAAAAGAACCAAAATCATCATCACCAACTAAAAAATCATAGTTATATGTTTGGCCAATCACATATGGTGCGGTTAATAAGGGTTGAGTTTGAACAACTAATGGATCTGTATTCTGATTTGCATACATAGAAAAACTTAATGGTTGAGATGAAAAACCATATCCGTTATTTGGATACCAGGTATCTGTAAAATAACCAGAATAATAAAAATAAGCATTGTTTTTTCTCATGTAAACATATAGATCTGGTGTATCCCCAACATCAAAATATCCTCCAAAAGGATTTGGAAGTGTTGCCCCACCAAATGACCATATATCCGTCACACCTGTAATTGTAAAATTTGATATTTTCCAACTATCATCACAACCATAATTATTATTATCTCCACAATTTTCATTTTCAGAAATTACATTTGGGGGGATATTAATTTGACAAGGTCCGCTACAATAGCCTATCCCGCAATTTTGCTCAACATAACCAAAAGAACCACCGGAAGCAACTTGAACGCCATTATAAGTAACTACGTATGCTCCGTTTCCTGAATTACAACATATTCCATCACCATAAGCATCCATCATAGTAAACGAATAACAATTAGTATCTGGCACACATATTGTCCAAGTTAGAGTTGTATTTGAAAATGAAGCGGATATGGGTGTATTAGTCCAGCCACCACCAAATTGATCAATTAAATACCATGAGGTTTCTGTTGGGTAATCATCAGTATCTATAGTTATTACAACTTCTATTTCATTATTAGGACAATAAGATGGCGGTGAGATACAATTCCCTATATTAAAAATAGTCTCAGAAGAACCAAAATTACCTCCATTTGCAACAGTTGTTGATGCGTATGTTACATTATAGGAACCATTTCCCCAATTACAACATATACCATCTCCAAATACATCAGAGATAGTAAACTGATAACAATTGGTGTCTGGAACACAAAATGTCCATGTGTATGTATTGTTTGGAATAGTTAAATCACCAGCGTTTATGTAAAATCCACCACCATTTTGATCAACTAACTGCCATGAAGTTTCTGTTGGATAATTATCTGTTGTTATAGTTATTACAACCTCTTCTTCGTCAGATAGGCAAGCTGGTGGATTATTGGAACATGAACTTGTTCCAACAGGAAATTGCATTTGGTTGAATGGAGCCCCTCCACTAAGCAAAGTGTTTCCAGTGGTAGTTTCAACCAAATCCCAACTAACTTCAGATTGCCATGAACCACCATTACATTCAATGTTATAGCAATCATTTGGCAAGCAAAAACTTGAAGAACCAGAAGAACCTGCATTTAAAGTAAAGCTAAAAGAATTTGCAGGGTTATTTATTGAAGTAGCAGTCCAAGTATTTCCATTCCAACCATCTCCATAAGAATCATACATATTCAAAGTTACACTTGACTCCGATGCAGAACAGGGAACTGGGGAGCAACTTCCAATATTCGAAGTTATCTCTGATGTTCCAAATGAACCACCACTGGCCATAACAGTTCCATTATAAGAAACACTGTAAGATCCATTTCCATAGCTGCAACAAATACCATCTCCCCACGAATCAAAAATTGTAAAATCATAACAATTTATATTTGGCACGCAAATATTCCAAGTATATGTTGTATTAGCACTAGTTAATTGTGTAGCGTTAGTATAGCCACTTCCGTTCTGATCAACAAGTTGCCAAGAAGTTTCTCCTGGGTATGAATCCGTTGTTATGGTAATTACTATTTCTACCTCATTAATTGAACATTGAGCAGAACTTTCATATGAAAAAAAGCAACAAAATATAAATGAAAAAAAAATAAATTTATGACTATTCATTTTTACGTTTTGGATTTTTTGTTACTGATTTACTATTATACTTATTTTTTCTTATATTTTTCTTAGTCTTATTTTTTTGATTTTTTAACTCAACTTTATTTACCTTTTGTGTTGTAGGATTAATTTTTTTAAGATTTAATTTTTGTTTGTTAGAGACAAGATGTTTACCTTTTATAAGTTGTTTTTTGTTTGCTTGTTTTTCAATAATTTGAGCGCTAGATTTATTAACTGTAAAAATAGAAATTACAATTATTATAGCTGAAACAATATTTTTCATTTGACGTAAATTTTGTAATGGATGTGCAATTTATAAAAAAACAAATTACGAAACAAATATCATAAGTTAACTCACAACATTAATAAGCTGTTAACATCTAGTAAAGTTTTTATATATTTGCGACTTTAGAACTAAACTAGAATATATGAAAAAAGTTTTACTATTTCTTTTAACAATAATAATAAACAGCCCAAATCTCTTTAGTCAAACTAACCTTAGTACTAGTAATATTACCTCTAACAATGCAATTGTCAACTGGGACAATGGAGGGTGTTCAGCAGGAAGCTATATTTTACGTTACAGAGAAAATGGCGCTGCATGGAATCAAAATTCACCAATAACAATTACCAATACTGGAGCATCTCAAAATTACAATCTTAATAATTTAACCTCTAATACAACATATAATTGGAGAATAAAATGTGGTGCCGGTGGAAATTGGGAATATGGTCCAGACTTCACAACAACAAGTGGATGTAGCTCGAGTCTATCTCAAACGATAACTTTTTTTAATCCAAATCCACTAACAGGATATATGCAAAATTCAACATGTTCCTTATTTTTAGACAACACTGGAACATGCGATTTGAATATAAGGCCACAATTTATTATCTCTAATGACAATTCTTCAATTAATCAAGGTGATATTATTATCGAATGGTATAATCCTATATTTTCATTTTGGGCAAATATTCCTTATAATGTAGATAATAATGGCAATGTATATGGTTATTGGAGTCCTACAAGTAACACTACACATGACTCAACTGGATTCGAATTTCAAAGTGGCAGTACTGCTCAAACAATACCTGTAAGAGTTAGATTTATGAATCCAAATAACAGTCCACCATATGGAGCTCCGTATGGTACATATACAGCAGCTTGGACTACTTACGAAGTTGACACACTAGGAAATATTCAAGATACACTTTCAAGTACAGATACAGTCGAAATTAGTTTAGTTCATGATTGTTCAACTTTTACTATTGACAATATTATTTCAAATGATGCTACATGCTTTGGAGGAAATGATGGAGATGCACTTGTCGTAGTTAGTTCAGGATCCGGAAATTATGATTATTTATGGTCTAATGGTCAAATATCTGAAAATATTCAATCTTTAACAGCCGGAACCTATACAATTACAGTAACTGATTTATCATTAGGATGTACTGCCTTAGATTCTGTTTCAATAAATGAGCCTTTGCAAATTTCCGCTTCATACACATCCAACAATGTTACATGCAATGGAATTAATGATGGAGCAATTTCAATTACTACAATAAATGGAAGTGGATCATATGATTATAACTGGACATCTCATTCATCTATTAATGGATCAAGTGCAACTAATCTAGCTGCAGATACTTACCTTATAGATATTATAGATTTAAATTGCTCCGATGTTATACCGCTTAGTATTACGATTTCTGAACCTTCTCCTTTAAATATTGATTCTACTTTTTCATCAGAAAACACCTCTTGCGATCCAGCTATTTGTAATGGCACATTTGGAATTATAGTAAGTGGTGAGAATCCTCCATACTCATTTACTTGGAATCAAGGGGGTTACACTGGATCACTTGCCAATGATTTGTGCGCTGGAACTTATAGTATCACAGTAACTGATTCTAATGGATGTAATACTCTTTTTGAAAGCGCTACAATAGTTGATAACCCTTTTGTCCCTACACTTTGCCTATCACTTGTAAATAATGTAAGCTGCAATGGCGGGAGTAATGGAAGCGTACTTGCTACAATTGTAAATGGAACATGTGTGGGTGGAACATCAAATTTAACATATTGTAACTCATCTCCTTCAAATGCAGACTACAGTAATATTGAACTAGTATCAATAACTGGAGACAATGGAACATCTATTTCCAATAACACAAGTAACTTATGTGATCAATATGAAGATTACACTTCACAAAGTGTAACTTTATCACCAGGAGCAACATACAATTTAGTTGTAAATTTAGGAAGTTGTACTCCGGGACAATTCCAAATAGACTCTGGTGCAGTTTTTATTGACTGGAATCAAGACAGTGATTTTGATGACTTAGACGAAAAGGTATCGTCTTTTGCAGGAGTTCAATCTCCTACATCAAACTCAATTACAATTAATGTTCCAAGCAATGCAGTTGGTGGTGCAACAAGAATGAGAATAGTATCTCAGGCACAAGTTTTTAATTCCGTTTATCAAGATTCAATTGTTAGCTCATGTAAAGTTGGAGTTTATGATTTAATTAATTTTGTTTTTTCTCAACCATGGTATGGAGCTACTGAAGATTATACTATTAATATTGCGGGATCTTCTCTTCAAGGAACATTTTTATGGTCAAATGGTAGTACTGACAGCCTAAATAATACATTGAGCGCAGGTTTACAAACATGTACTATAACCGATTTAAACAATTGTACTACAAGTGAATCAATTACAATAAGTGAACCGAGCGCATTAAATTTTTCCACTACAACAACTAATGTTTCATGTAATGGTGGTAGTAATGGAACAGCTGAAATAGACAGTATTAGTGGAGGTGTTCCTCCTTACAGTACTGATTGGTTTGGAGTAGATACAAATAACTTGAGCGTTGGAACTTATTTCTTTACAGTTACTGACAATAATGGGTGTACAGATAGTGGAAGTGTGAATATTACAGAACCTTCAGCTGTTGTAGTAAGTAGTTCAACAACTGATGTATTATGTTACAGTGAAAACAGTGGAACAGCATCACTATCAATTTCAGGGGGTAACTCTCCTTACAATACAAATTGGTTTGGAGCTGATGAAAATAACTTAAGTGTTGGAACATATGCATATCTAGTTACTGATAACAATGGATGCTCAGATAGTGGTACTGTATTTATTGATGAACCAACCGAACTAATTGCAACAGATTCTTCTACAAATGTTTCTTGTAATGGAGGAAATGATGGTGGGGCAACCGTTTATATCATCGGAGGAACACAAACATATACCCTTAACGCTTTTGGATTCACTGCTCCAGTACTTGGATCTTCCTATACCACTCCTGTTGGTATCAGTGCTGGAAACTACCCTTATACTGTAACTGATGCAAATGGTTGCACAACTAACGTAAATAATATTTTAATTAGTGAACCAAACCCATTAACAGAAATTAGTAATAGTACTGATGTTAGTTGTAATGGAGGCAGTGATGGAACAGCAGAAATAATAAGTATTTCAGGTGGAACTCTACCATATTCAACAAATTGGTTTGGTATTGACACTACAGCTTTATCTGCTGGAAATTATTCTTATCAAATTTTAGATGTTAATCAATGTTCAATAAATGGATCTATATCTATTAATCAACCAAATCCTCTCAATACTATAACTAGTAGTACTGATGTTAGTTGTAATGGAGGCAGTGATGGAACAGCAGAAATATCAAGTATTTCAGGAGGTGTACCACCTTACAGTACTGATTGGTTTGGAGTGGATACAAACAACTTGAATGCCGGTTCTTACAACTACAATGTATCAGATATCAATGGCTGCTCATCTAGTGGAAGTGTAAACATTAATCAACCTAACCCATTAACAGAAATTAGTAATAGTACTGATGTTAGTTGTAATGGAGGCAGTGATGGAACAGCAGAAATAATAAGCATTGCAGGTGGAACTCTTCCTTATTCAACAAATTGGTTTGGTATTGACACTACAGCTTTATCTGCTGGAAATTATTCTTATCAAATTCTAGATTTTAATCAATGTTCAATAAATGGATCTGTAACCATTAATCAACCAAACTCTCTAAACATTACATTAATAAGCTCGAGTAACATTACTAATTGTTTAAATCCTAACGGAAGCATCGATATAGATGTTACTGGAGGAAACGGAAATTATTCATACAATTGGAGTAACGGAGAAACGACTCAAGATTTGTCAAATTTATCTGCTGGAAATTATTCTGTCACAGTAAATGATATCTTAAACTGTTCAATTACATTTGGTCCTATTAATTTAACTAGCCCTAGCCCAATTAATTGGACTATTAATACAACCAGTTATAATGGATTTGAAATATCTTGTAATGGTCAAAGTGATGGTGAGATTTATATATCTACTAGCGGTGGAACTGGTACAATTACATATAATTGGCCAAACTTAAATAGCACTAATGATACCGTTTCAAATCTTTCCGCTGGATCATATACTGTAATAGCTACTGATGATGCTAACTGTACAAGCACTCAGTTAATAGATTTATCCCAACCTAGCCAAATTATTGTTCAAGATTCTATTACTCAACTTAATTGCGATACCAGTTCTCCATTATTTTCATCAGAATTAATAATAAGTGGAGGAGTTCCATCATATAATATTAATTGGTTTGGAGTTAACAATAGTTCTTTAACAACAGGTACATATACTTATTTAGTATCTGATTTTAATGGTTGTAGTGTATTTGATTCTATAACATTAGTGCCATCAACTCCAGTAACTATGATTGGATACCACAACGATGTTCTATGTTTTGGTGGTTCTACAGGAACAGCAACCTTTGTAGTTACAGATGGAGTACCTCCTTACAACTACTTATGGAATAATGGAGACACAAACTCAACTGTAACAAATCTTTCCGCTGGAATGTATTACTGTACTGTCACAGATGCAAACAACTGTACATATGTAGATTCTATTTTAGTTAGCCAGCCTTCATCTGCTATTGCTGTTAATATTAATGTTATAAATAATATCCAATGCTTTGGTGATTCTGTTGGAGCTGCTGAAATTAGTAATATTAGTGGAGGTGTTTCTCCATATGTTTTACAGTGGGAAAATGGGATCAATTCTAACTTAGCAACTAATCTTATTGGCGGATATAATATTTTTAACATCACAGATGATAATGGCTGTATCCTTACCGATTCTGTTTTGATTAATTCTAATACAGAGATACAAGCTACATACAATATATCAAATATTTTATGTCATGGTGATTCTACTGGTGAAATTCAAATTAATAGTAATAATGTGACAGGAGGTGTGCCTGGTACTATTGGTTACCATTTACAATGGATTAACCCAACTCTTGGTCTATCATCTACTATTATTAACCCACTAATTTCAAGCGTTACTACTCTTTCAGGTTTTGCTGCCGGAACACATATACTTCAATATACTGATAGCCTTGGATGTATTAAAAATGATAGTGTAAACATAAGCCAACCTGATGCTATATCTGTTTCAATTGATAGCATACAACACGTTAAATGTTGGGGTGACTTTACTGGCATTGCTGAATTAACAATTAACGGAGGTATAATGGATTACGAATTATTTGACAGTACATCGAACACATTAATTACTCTTTCTGGAGGACAAGCTAATTATAATTTTATTAACTATCCTGCTGGAGTACACACATACAGCATTACTGATGACAATAGTTGTGTATATATTGACTCTATAGAAATTCTTCATCTTGCGGATAGTTTACACTTTGTATCAAGTGTTTCAGATTATAATGGAGTAAATATTTCCTGTAAAGGATACAGTGACGGATGGATCAGCATTGATACAATTTTAGGAGGTTTTGCTCCATATACTTTTAGTTGGTCAAATGGAGATACATCAACATATGTGGATTCAATATCTGTTGGGTGGTACACTGCAAATTTAATTGACAGCTTTGGGTGTACATTTACCGAAACTTTTCAAATTATTGAATCTGCATTTGCTCTTCAAACAAATATGGATTCTATAAACGTTAGTTGCTTTGATTATTGTGATGGAATGATTATTGCTAACAATTTATCTAATTTTGGAAGCAACTCTGGAACTGCTCCTTACAACTATGAATGGTTTGATAGTAATTCAAATTTAGTAGGAACAAATGACACGCTCAAAAATATATGTGACGGTAATTATTTCCTTACTGTGACAGATGCAAATGGGTGTATAAATTACGAAACTGCGTCCATCTCACAACCAGACAAGATTATAGTACTTGTTGATTCAATTGCTAACGTTACTGTTAACGGATTAGCAAATGGTGCAATTACTATTCAAGTCAGTGGAGGAGATAGTATTTATGATTACAACTGGTACGGTCCAAATGGATTTACAAGTTCAAATCAAAATATATTTAACTTATTCGCAGGATCATATTATTTAATTGTAAATGATCAAGTTGGATGTTTTTCTGACACATTGTTTGTATTAATTTCTGAGCCTGCTGCAGTAACTGTAAATGTTGATAGCGTTCAAACTACTTTTACTACTTCTTGCTTTGGAGAATGTGATGCAAATATCATTATAAATCCTGTTTTATCCCCTACTGAACCTTTCTCTATTTTATGGACTGGTCCAAATGGATTTAACTCACAAGATCAAAATTTATACAATTTATGTGGTGGTATTTACACACTACACATTATTACTAGTTCAGATACGTCAATATTTACTTTTGATATTTATGAACCAGATAGTCTTGACGTAAATATTTTTGCAGACAATATTATATGCTATGGTGAAACTGCTCAGGCAACAGCGTATACATATGGTGGCACATTACAATATCAATTTTTGTGGAGTAATAATTCAAACAATATAAGTACATTCCTATATGAAGGTACTCATTATTTAACTGTAACAGATGCAAATGGATGTACTGCATACGATTCAATTACCTTAAATCAACCAGATTCAATGTGGATATCTTCTACAATTACTTCAGATGTAAGTTGTAATAACTTTAGTAATGGATCTATTGATTTAGTAAATATTGAAGGGGGTATTGCACCATTTATTTTTTCTATTGATCAATTTGCTTCACAACAAAACAATGAAATATTTACTAATTTAAGTGTAGGTAATTATACCTTAGAAGTTATTGATTCATTGGGCTGTGAAACAAGTATTGATATTTTTATAGATAATGCAAATACCTTTATCGTTACTACAGATAATCCAATAAACTATGCCGATACAGTTAATTGTAATGGTATTTGTGATGGGTATGTTATTTTTCAGTATAATGGTGCAAATGGTGTGCCAGATACATCATGGGAGCAATGGTCAGGTGGTGCAGTAAATGGTGCATTATGTCCAGGAACATACAACGTAACATTCACCGACACTAGTGGTTGTCAAGCAACAATTAATAATTTAGTTATTTATGATGCTCCAGTATTAAATATTGATTCTATAAGTAGCATAACTCCATCATGTTTTAATAATCCAAATGATGGGTCAGCATTTGTTGATGCTTCGGGATATTATGGAAATCAACAAGTTCCTGGCTCACAATGGCCAGTTTCATATTCATGGCCAAATATTGATCCATTTCCATTCACTGGTAATAATCCGACCAATTTAGAGTCTGGAACATATACCTGTTATATTACTCATGGACCGTCAGGATGTGTGGATAGTATTTCAGTTACAGTAAAAGATAATAACACACCTTTCTTGGTAGAGATATTGTTTGATGGAGTCAATTTATCAAAAGGTCAAACTCAACCTGCTGGAATAATAGTTACCAGCTATGAATGGAACACTAATGAAACTACTCAAAGTATCTTACCTCAAGGCAATGGTCAATATTGGCTTATTGTTACAGACAATCAAGGATGTACATCAGATACTGCGTTCTATAATTTAACTGTATTAAACAATAATTTAATTGATGATAATTTGTTAAAAATATATCCAAACCCAACAAATGGATATTTATTTGTTGAAAGTGAGAAAAACATTAGTAAGATATTAATTTATAACAATCTAGGTGAATTAGTTTTAAATGACAATAATTTAAATAAATATAAGTCATTAGATCTATCTCATCTTACCAAAGGAACATACTATATTAAATTAAATATTAATAATGAAATTATCAAACGAAAAATAATTCTTAAATAATTTTTCATAATTTGCAAAAAATTTATAAAATCAAATAAAATGATCAAAACAAAATACTTAATTTTCATATCTTTTTTACTTTCAACACAGCTTTTACATGCTACAATAGTTCTAGATAGTGTTGATGTAAAAAATTTAGTTCCATATTCATGGACTCCAATATCCGATATTGAGAAAGTAACTGAATTCGCTGGAAAAGAAATTCCAAAAAGAACAGCAAAACTGCTTACTACAGCTGAGCAAAACTATACTAGTGCATTTTCTAAAATGAAAAATAAAGAGTATTCGAACGCTATAATTGACTTTAACGCGGCAATGAAAGATTATAAACGCGCAAAACTAAATGATGATGCTTTAAATTATATAAATGCAAACCTTGCACTTTGTTACGCTCACAGCGGAAACAAAGGTGATCTTGCAGTTGTAGAAAAATTTTTAAGTAAGTTAACCAACACAATTTATTCAGATAATAATTGGGCTTACAATATTGCAGTAGCATGGTCCAAAACAAATAAAAAAAGTGAAGCAACATCATTATTATCTCAAATAATAAGAGATGATGAATATAACTATCAAGCGTATGTTACACTTGAAGAAATTTACAAAAACACAGGAAATCTTAGTAATGCAAAAAAAGTTAAACAAAGAATGCATAATGCTCAAGCTAGACAAACTAGAGTTAAACAAATTCAAGCCAAAAAAAGCAACAGTGGCGCTTCAGAAAGAAAAAAAATTAAAAAGAAAGTATTTCCAGCAAAAGGTATAAAACCAGATATTCTAAACTTAAGAATTGTAACTCAAGACGACCCTTTAAAATATGAAGGAAATAAACTTAACAAACTAAACGATAGAAATACAAGTAAAGTTCAAGAGGGTATTGATCAATATAATGATGGAACCAAAGCATTAAGTAATAAAGAATATTCATTAGCTCAAAGCAAATTGAAAAACGCTGAAAAAAATCTTAAAAGAGGAAAAATTAGTGAAAATGGTTTATCACATATAAGAGCAAACTTAGCTATTGCCTACTTGTCAACAGGTGATAAAAGAGGTGCAAATCAAGCAAAACGATACTTAAAATATATTACACCAAAGATATTCAAAGAAGGAAAATACAAAAGAGATTGGACTTATAATTTAGCTGTAGCTTACTATACATTTGGTACAACTCAAAAAAGTAAAAATACCAAGAAAGAGTTTATGGATAAGGCTATTAAGTATCTGAGATGGACAATAAAGCATGACAAGCTGTTTTTACCTGCTCATGAAAGTTTAATCTACATCTATAAAGAAATAAATGAAGATTCAAAAGCTAAAAATGCGCAGAATGCATATGAAAAGTCTAGAAATGAGTTGATTAAATCATTTAGTAGAGAAGAACAAATTGCACAAGGAGGTGAGCCCCGCATCTTTAGAGTTCATTTAGGTACATACGGTGAATTTGATACTCCTGCTGGACTTTTTGAGCAAGAAAATATTATTATCATACCAATAAGTGATACGAAAACTACATATTTAGCTGGTATTTTTGAAAATCTTCAAGATGCAATAGCTTATCAAAAGAAAATGAAAAAATCTGGTTATAAAGACCCTTACATTATTTCATACAAAGAGGGAGAAAAAGTAGAATTCTAAAAAGGAAATATTGAAAAAGGTATATTTCGAATACCGATTAAAACATAAATGGAAGTCTGATCTACAAGGTCAGACTTTTTCTTTAAATAATAGATAGATGAAAAAATATCAAAATGCTTTAGCCTATAAGATATCTCTGGTTCAAAAACATACATTTTTGTTAAAATACCTTGACCGTTATAATTTCCAAAAGAATACTGAGCTCCTTCATTACTTGCGTTCAAGTCAGAAATAAAAATATTTTGACCAAAATGAGAGTTTGCAGAATCTAAACCAATTTTGATAAACTTAGAACTTAAACTAAAGAAAAAATTTTCTTTTTTAAATTTTACAATATTTATAAACTCTTTAAAGTTAGCACCAAGAGGATGAGCTAAGGCTTGATTTATATGCGAGTAATTTTGAAAAGGAATCTTATGAGCATAAGTGTATGGTTGTACTTGATTATATTCTAAATTATAGTTTAGGTTTTTATAATTAAAGCTAACTCCTAACTGATATCCATATTTATTTTGAAAAAAACCAGATGAATTATTTTCTTTATCTAAGTGTTTTTTTCTTGATATATTTAAATCATCTAATAAAAACTGACTGTAGAATTTTTGATTTTTAATTTTTACAGCAAAATTTAGTCCCATTAATGCATTTCCTTTGTTTGAGCCCATTGAAAACTCTACAGGTCTATAAAATATAATAGGATTTAAATAACCTATTTCAAACCCTCTATTGTAGGCTCCTATTCTGGATTGCCAAAGTACACTTTCAAAAATTCCAATACTTATACTAGAATTTATATCAACATTTAAATAATGTGTAGCAGAAAATTTTTTATTTAAATTATTGTCATTAAGATTATATAAGGTTGAATACAAATTCGTATAAATAACTTTTCCAAATTTTGTTGTTAATTTTATATAAGAATATGGAGCCTGATTGTTTGACAGCAATAATGATCTATAACCATCTCCAATAAAGTTGTTTCCCTTTCCTGCCTGTATATTAAATAACGAATTAAACTGATGATTGATACTATAACGTAATCTTACATTTTTGTCATTAAAGTTGGGATATATTGACAATGAATCGTAATAATTTTTAATTATTTTAATATTATCAATTTTAAGATAATCATATTTAATGTTAAAATTTGTTTTTTGATTGTGTTTTAATTTTAAAGAAATGCCTAATAGAAATACATTATTGTTTTCTTTTTCAAAGGAGCTAAATGCAGAAAATTTTGGATATAGTAATAACGTGTCATTTTTAAAATTTAAAGACTTTGTTTGACTAAAACATGTGCTAGTAAAGATTAATAAAAAAAATAATATCTTAAAATGCTTTATCATCCCCTTTGAAGATATTCCATATAGTTTTAAAAATAATATTTATGTCTAATGATAGTGACCAATTCTCAATATACCAAATATCAAGTCTAATTCTTCCTTCCATATCATTTAAAGATTTTGTTTCTCCTCTGAAACCTCTAACTTGTGCTGCACCAGTTATACCTGGTTTAACTAATTGCCTAACCATATACTTTTGAATTAACACTGAATATTCGTTTGTATGTTTAATCATATGTGGTCGAGGTCCAACTATTGACATATCTCCAAGAAAAACATTAATAAATTGAGGAAATTCATCTAGAGATGTTTTCCTTAAAAACTTTCCAACTCTTGTAATTCTCATATCGTTTTTAGTAGCTTGTTTACTATCTGAATCTATATTGACAGTCATTGATCTAAACTTGTAACAAACAAATTCATTATTATCTATACCTGATCTTTTTTGCTTAAATAATACTGGACCTTTGGAATTTAATTTGATAATTATTGCAATTAGTGGATAAAGCCATGATAGTATTAATAAAATTACTGAAAATGAAAATAATATATCAAATATTCGTTTAGTTACTCTATTTACAAAATCAGTTAGAGGTTCATCTCTTAGCGTAATAATTGGAACATCATCAAAAAAATCTATATTAACTCTTTTAAAAATAAAAGCTCGAAAGTCAGGCACAACTCTAAATCTAATCATATTTTTATCACAAAATTCTACTAAACTTTTGATCTTATTTGTATTTGTTAATGGTAATGTATAATAAATTTCATCAACATTTTTTTCTATAGCAAACTCTCTTATATTATCTAAATTTAATTGAAAAATATTATTTTTTAAATTAAACTTTATATTCTTATCAAAAAAAATAGCTAAAAGTTTTACTCCAAGCGCATCATCCGAAGTAAAATAATTGTAAAGTTGATGAGCTACGCCTCCACCTCCAACTATAACGACACTTCTATAATTATAACCAGAACGCCTATAAATCATAATTATTTTTAGCATAAAAAATCTCCAAAAAATAATTAAAAAAAATAAAAGGATATATGTAGCATATAATTGTTCTCTAGAAAAATGAGATGCTTTTAAAGAAAATAAAATTGCACTAATTATTAAAGAATTAAATATAAAGGCTTTAAATAAATTAAATAATATTCTATCTATTCTTCTAATTCGTTTCAATTGATATAGACTCAACATTAAAACTACTAATATCCAAACAGCATTAAAAATTACAATTAAAAATCTATAATTATCTTCAAAAATAAAGGAGCCAAATTTTAAATAATATGTAAGAAAAAAAGAAAAATTTACTAGAACAATATCGCCTAAAAAATGAATAACCCAAAAGTATTTAGAATATCCTCTCATAATTGCAAAAGTATAAAAACAAATACTTTATTTAATATACCAGTTGTAGATTCGTTCAATACCTTCGATTAAAGAAACTTTGTGCTTCCATCCAAGAAAACTTATTTTTGAATTATCAATTAATTTTTTGAACGTACCATCAGGTTTATTTGTATTATAAATAAACTCTCCTTTATATCCAATTATATTTTTAATTAATATAGCTAAGTCTTTGATTGAAATTTCTTCTGATGATCCAATATTTATGTGAGTATTTCTAATTTCTTTATTGTTCTCATATAAATCTTTAAAATTAATATTCTCCATTAGATGAAGGCATGCATCAGCTAAATCATCTGCCCATAAAAATTCTCTTAATGGTTTACCACTACCCCAAATTTCTATTGAATTTTCATTGATACCATACTTTTCTAGTCCAGCTAAAACTTGTTTATTGGACGACAAATCAATTATTTGGTCTAATGGTCTTTGATTAATATCTCTTAAAATAGCCTCCCAATTATTTTCTTGTAAACATTTTCCTAAATATATTTTTCTAAAAATAGCAGGAAGAACATGTGATGTATCCAAATTAAAATTATCGTTGAATCCATATAAATTAGTAGGCATTACAGAAATAAAGTTTGTACCATACTGTATATTGTAACTTTCACACATTTTCAATCCTGCAATTTTAGCAATTGCATATGGTTCATTTGTATATTCCAAATCAGAAGATAACAAACTATTTTCAGTGATAGGATTAATAGTATTTTTTGGATAAACACAACTACTTCCTAAAAAAATTAATTTCTTTACTCTGTATTTATAAGAAGAATGAATTATATTAGACTGTATCATTATATTATCATAAATAAATTCAGCTCGATTAGTGTTATTAGCAATAATTCCACCCACTTTAGCAGCAGCTAAGAAAACGTATTCAGGTTTGTTTCTTTTAAAAAACAAATCAACATCATCTTGAACTTTTAAATCTAGTTCTTCACGTGTTTTAGTAATAATATTAAAGTAATTTTGATTTTGTAGTTTTTTAAGTAATGCAGATCCTACAAGACCTAAATGTCCAGCCACATATATTTTACTGTCATTATTCATTATTATAAAATATTAATACTAACTTTTAATATTTTCCAAATCTGACTTCATCATATCATCTACTAGATCTTCAATACTATAAGAAGGTATCCAACCTAAATTATTTTTAACTTTTTCTATATCTGCAACTAAAGCATCAACTTCATTTGGTCTGAAATAATTTTTGTCTACCGCGACAACTTCTTTCCCAACAGGAATGGAGTATTTAATTTTAGAGCATGATTTTACGATACCGACTTCATTCTCTCCATTTCCAATAAATTCTAATTCTATTCCTACATATTGAAATGCTATACTAACAAAATCTCTTACTGTTATAGATTTACCAGTACCAATTACCCAATCTTCAGCTTTATTTGCTTGTAAAATCATCCACATTGCTTTTACATAATCTTTGGCATGCCCCCAATCTCTTTTTGCATTTAGATTCCCTAAATATAATTTATCTTGTAGATTATTTGCTATTTTAGATACTGCCATAGTTATTTTTCTTGTTACAAAAGTTTCACCTCTTACTGGAGATTCGTGATTAAATAATATACCATTACATGCAAATATTTTATATGCCTCACGATAATTTACTGTTATCCAATAGGCATATAATTTAGCTACTGCGTAAGGGCTTCTTGGGTAAAATGGTGTGTTTTCAGATTGTGGAACTTGCATAACTTTTCCATAAAGTTCTGAGGTTGAAGCTTGATAAATTTTAGTTTTTGTTTCTAAACCTAATAAACGAACTGCTTCTAATATTCTTAATGTTCCAAGTGCATCAGTATTAGCAACATACTCAGGAATCTGAAAAGAAACATGAACATGACTCATAGCCGCTAAGTTATAAATTTCATCTGGCATTATGTCTTTTATAATTTTTGTTACAGACATTGAATCAGTCATATCACCATAGTGGAGTATGAAATTTCTATTTTCAACATGAGGATCTTGATATAGATGATCTATTCTTTGTGTATTAAAAGAGGAGGATCTTCTTTTAAGACCATGTACAATATAACTTTTGCTTAACAAAAAATCTGCTAGATAAGATCCATCTTGTCCAGTAATTCCTGTAATTAATGCTACTTTTTTACTCATAAATTTGTATAATATTTATAATTTAAAGTAATTTTTAAAAATCAATTTAATAAATGCTAAATTGCCAAAGAAATAGCGTTTCCACATCCTTTTTGGCTCTTGGATAAAGCGATAAAACCACTCCATACCTATTTTCTGCATCCAAAAAGGTGCTCTTTTTACCTTACCAGCAACAACATCAAAACTTCCTCCAACACCCATTATAAAATTAATATTTTTTAATTTTTTTTTATACTTTTTTAAAAAAATTTCTTTTTTTGGTGATGAAATTGCAACAAATAAAATCTGAGCGTTACTTTTTGAAATAGAATCAGCAATTAAACTTTCATCGACTTCACTATAATATCCATTTCTATATCCACCAATTATATCTTTAGAGTATTGTAATACATATTTATTTACCACTTTTTTTACGATATCATTTTTGGCGCCAAAGAAAAAACATTTGTAACCCTTAATATGAGCCAAATTAACTAAATTATTCATCAAATCAATACCAGCTACTCTTTCTGGAATATACACTCCTAATAGCTTTGCAGCCCAAACAACAGATTGTCCATCTGCATTAATTAAATCTGCTGACAAAACACTTTTTTCTAGCTCATTATCTTTCTGCATCATTACAATTTTTCCTGCATTAACTACAACATGATGTATCTGATTTTTTGCATAAATTGATGTGTCAATTTTATGTAATGTTTGCTCCATAGTTAATGAGTCTATTGGAATATTCAAAAATTTAACTTTCATTTTGTATTTTTAAATATTCAGTTAAAGAAAAAAACATCCAGGCTTGTGTCCATCGCATATAAGGTATTTTATTTGTAAAAAACTTGTTTTTCTGATAATAAAAGAATCCTTTTTTATCTTGCATGTTTAAAATACTCCAATTTAAAACTTTATCAATTAATGACTTGTGTTCAATGAAAATATCCATTCTAGAGAGGGTTAGAATAAGCTGAGCAGTAGAATGCAAATCAATAGGATATAATTTATTATTATAATATTTAGGTTCGCCATGCTTTGTGAAAAAATTTTTCAAATAATAATCCAATCCCTTTTTTAATACTTTATCATAAGAATTATCACCCGAATACTTTACATACTCACTAATACATTCAATATTATAACCTGTATGAAAATTATCAATCCATTTATGGTGTGATAAATTACCATAAGGCCATGAACCATCACTATTTTGATGCTTGACACAATATGCAATAGACTTTTTTGCAGCTACGATCAATTTTTTTTCATTTGTATGAGCATATACTCTAGAAAGTAATCTAGAAGCTAATAGTGAAGCATTAAATACTTGTGTTGAATCAAGAGGAGAATATGAGAAACAAAAATTACCAGATTTATCATAAGTTCTATTTAGATCATTTAGAATAAAATCACAAATACTTCTTGATTTTTTTAATAAATTCTTATCCTTAATAATATCATATGCATCTAGCAATGAATAACCAGCAAAAACAGAAGCTACAACTGTTGGGGTATTTTTTGGCTGAAAAAAAGCTCTTGCCTGCCAATCAAAATTATAACCCCAACAACTTCCACTGTATGTTTTTACCTCATTTTCATATAATTTGTCAATTAAATAAAATATTTTATCGTAATATTTTTTTTTGGCATTCATCTTGTAAAGATTACAATATGAAGAAATAAATAATGCAAGACCTTTTGAGTTATATCCTTTTTGTACGAATAGGATTTTTCTAAAATTAATCGGGCTTCTTTTGAAAAATTGAATAAAAATTAATCTAAAAATAAAAAATCTATCTAAAAATAAAGATTTAAAAACTTTACTACTTAATCCATCATAAGGATCCCACCCTCGAAAATTTTCATTCTCAACATATTTTAACAGTTTATTAAAAATACTATAGTAATTCATATTTTTTTTTGTCACAAGAATTAATTATAGGATAAATTAAAAGTAAAGAAAATATCATATAAATTATGTCATTTAATGCAAAAGTAAAAATGCTAGTAAATAATAATGTAAAATAGATAATTAATAATATTTTAATTTTTTTTATTTTTAATTTAAAATTAAATAAAGGAAATAAAATAATGAATAAGTACAACAAAGAAGGCAACAATCCTATCTCAACAAACAAATGAGGATAATATGTGTCCGTAGTAGCTAATTCTAAACCATGCCAATCAAAATTCACTTCGTCATAATATGGGGAATTATATTTTGTAGATGCCGGTCCTCCAAATGTAGCTAAACCTTTACCAAAAAAATTTAAATTTTTCAACTCATTAATCATAACAACATACGATTCAGCTCTTGCGGAATTAGCCGAAGTAATATATAACTCTGATCTTTTAGATATCTGAGAAATTAACTCATCAGAAAGATTTATAAAATATACTTGACCTATTATTATTAATGAACTGCTAACTAGTAATACTTTTAACCGATACTTTTTAATTAAAAAACAAAAAATTAAGAAACAAAAAATAAGTTTAAATGATATAGAAAAAATAACTGCTAAGAAAGTGATAATAAGTAATATGTTCTTGTATTTTCCTATATAGAAATAATGAATAAGAAAAAACATAATTAGATTTAAAAAACCATATATGTCAAAAAATCCAAGTAGTCCTGTTGCTCTTAGTATTCCAAATACAGTATTTGAAGAATATACTCCCCGACGCACCTCATTAAAAAACCAAAAATTATCTACTCCATAATATATACTTAAATAAATAATAATTTGATATCCAAAGCTAAGTAAAGTATACAATATAAAAAATTTTAATAGCATATTAAAAGAAAACCTTATACTATAGCTATATAACAAAACTACGATTGGAGTTATATATCTAATTAGGCTTTCAGTAGCTGCGATGTAGTTATATGAAATAAAAAACGGATATATAAAAGAAAGTAAAAGCAATACAAATAAAAAAATTAAATTATAATTTATTTTTTTAGATATTAAAATATATGATAGCATGTAGATTAAAGAAAAAATATGTATAAAAGATGAAATATTATTATAAACAAAAGAAAAAGGCTCTATTATCAATAACAATATAACAGGAAACAATTGTAAAAATTTAATCATTTATTTTTGTTATTAAATCCAAAAACTTTCCATTTTTTTGTTTAATAAGATTTCTAACATATTTTATTTTAAAATTAATATTGGGCATCTTTTTTTGAAAGTGATTTTTTAATCTTAACTCAATACTTTTAGAAAACAATTCTCCTTTAATTATCAGAACAATTAGATTTCCTTTTTTTTCTTGCACATATTGTATCCCATCAATATATAAATATAAATCATCATGAAAATTCAAAGCTGTTGGAGTTGTTTTGAGCCCTTTATTATCATAGATATAAGAACCTGTCCATCTCCCTCTAATGTTTTTAATCGAAAGTACATCTCGCTTTTCATGTTCACATCTATATCCTACTAACTCTGCAAAATCATCTGTTCTATATCTAATCAAAGGAAATCCTCTATTATTTAACGTAGTTCCAACAATTTCTCCAACCTTACCTATTTCTTTTATTACCTGTCCATTTCTATCGATTAATTCAAAATATCCATATGAATTTTCAACATGTGAACATTTACAATATTTACAATACCATGCTAAAACAAGCTTTTCACTATGTCCATAAAATGTTAAAAAGTCAATACCCATAGTCTGCTCAATTAGCTTCTTTTGATGTTCCAAAACATTTTCAGAACTAGATATAATACCTTTTATAAATGAATAATCAAGCTTATGATTTAACATAAATTTTGCAAATGAATAAGCATTAGAAGGATAAGCATGAATAAATTTTATTTTTTTTCTCTTAATAATATTATAAATCTCTTGATAATAATAGTCCGAATTTCTAAACCCATCAAAAATATATTCTTTTTTTAATGGGTTAACCTTATAAATCTGTTGACTTTTTAACTTATGATTTGTAATTACTGCTCTAGTATGGTAATTATATCCTATCCTACCCCAAATCCAATGTAGTGTAGCGTATTCTATAATATACCTTGATTTTGGCAACAACATTCTAAGGGGTTTACCTGTTGTGCCTCCAGTTGTCACTAAATCATAGTTGGTTTTTTTGATGTTTAATGATTGTAGTTTATTAAAATTTTCTGCAACAATATCTTTATTTATAAAATCCATTTTCTCAATCTCATCAACTAATTGAATTTTTTTGTATTTTTCATAAAAAGGAACATATTTTACAGCGTAATTTATTAACGAAACTACAGTATCTTTCTTTAAAAATAATTTATTCTTTTCCAAAAAAGATTTATATAACATATAATCTTTTCCATAAATTAAATGCGGCTTCTTATTTAATGATAGTAAAAACTCATTCAGCCAATTTGGAAAATATAAAAAAGAATTTACTAATACTTTTTTCAAATTCATTTAAGTAAATCTTTATAAATATTATTCAATTGAAAAAAAACATTCTTTGGAAAATATCGTTTAGCAATATCATAAGAGTTTCTGCCATGTAATTTGATTAATAATTCATTTTCTAAATAAAATTTTATTGCTTCAGTTATTTCCTTAATATTTCCAGGTTTAACAACAAATCCGTTTTTCTTGTGTTCTAAAATCTCTGATATACCTCCAACATGAGATGAAATTAATGGCATTTTATAAGAAAGACCTTCTAACAATGAAATAGGTAAACCCTCGTTATATGATGTTAAAATCATTATGTCGGATTTTAATAATAAGTCATTTTTCTTTTTACCACTAATCCATCCAACATATTCCACATAGTTAGTGATATTATTTTTTAAAATAAAATCATTTAATCTGTTAATTTCTCCATCACCACCAATAATAAGTTTCAACTTATTTTTAAAGAACTCTTTATTTTTTTTTATAGATTTTAAAACATCAAATATTCCTTTTCCTGTACAAATTTTTCCTAAAAATAATAAGGTTAGTACTGATTTACCCTTATCTACTTTATCAATACTATTAGTTTCCTCAACTATATTGTTGACTATTTCAATAGATTTATGTTGAAAATTATCTTGAAAAAATAATTTCCATTTTTTTGACAAAACAATTAAGACATCAGAATTGGATATCATGTGATTTATCATTTTTCTTACAATTGAAGATACATCATCAAAAAAAAGGTGATACTCTCCTCCATGAATATGATAAATCACTTTTTTATTAAAAAAAAATTTACAAATCAAAAAAATTAAATACTTACGATAAAAACTTCCCCTTGAAGCACCGTGAATATGTATAATTTTTATTTCCTTATTTAAAATTAAAAAAATGATGAGACTGATAATCTTGAAAGGATATTTGACAAAATTAATAAGCTTATAAGATGAATCAATCGTTGAAAAAAATCTAAAATCATTTTCTAAATAGTTCTTATATTGAATTAAAACACTTGCAATTCCTCCATTTATTTTATATGAAGGCCCCACATACAATATTTTTTTATGATTCATTTAATTTTTTAATTATTTTAGCTGGAATACCAACAACAACACTATTATCTGGAATATCATTTAAAACTACAGAATTCGCTCCTATAATTACGTTATTGCCAATTTTAATTGGACCTAAAATTTTAGCACCTGTTGAAATTGAAACATTATTTCCTATAGAAGGAACTTCTTTTTTGCCTGACTTACCTCCTATAGTAACATTAGCTCCAATCATACAATTTTTTCCAATAATTGTTCTTTTGTGTATTACGACACCTATACCACCATAACCAAAAAAAGTATTTTCACCAATGACACATTGATATGGAATACTAGAATTATAAATTATAAAAATAAATCCTTTTAAAATCTTAGGAATTATTGGAACATTCCAGTTAAATAAAACATTTGACATCTTATATAAATAATAAGCATTAATCATATCTGTTGTCTAAGTTTAATAAACTCCGACCTTAATCTTAATTTTAACATTAAATATCTAAAAGCTAATACAAATATACTAACAAATGCTATAGCATAAACTCCAAAAGAATTATATAACAAATAACTAAGTACTATGTTTAGTACTAAAGATAATATATTTATCATTAAATTAAATGAAAAATCTTTCTTAATAATTAAAAAAAACCCGTATGGTATTGTTAATGCTTGAAAAATTTTAGCGAAAATTACCAATATAAATAATGTAGTAGTATTATCAAATTTATGAACAATTAAATTAGTTAATAGTAAATAAATAATAATAACTGGAATTATAAAAAGTAATATGTACTTTTTGATTTTCTTTATTAAATTAATTATTAATGTATTGTCATATTTTACATTATTTATATCAACTTGAACGATTGTAAGTGGTATAATCAACAATACATTAGCGATATTTAATACAAATGAATAATCACCAATTACTGGCATCGGATTTATATCAAGTAAATTAATAATGAAAATATCTGTGTAAAGAAAAGCCATTGATACAAAATTAGTTACAACAAGAGTAAATGAACTAAAAAGTATTTTGAAAAATAATTTTGAATATTTTTTTATATTGTCAAATAATCCGGAAGAAAGATAATTATAAAAAATAAAAATATATCTTATTAACATAATAAGATATAATAAATAACAAGCATTAATTAATGACTTATACTTGTAGTTAAAATAATAAGCAAACAAAAAAATTACTAAACTAAACAAAAAGGAAACTATAAGCTTATAATATCCTGCATACTGACTACCAAGATACACCAAATTAAAAGATTGAATTATTGATCCTGAATAAAAAAAATGAGTATAAAAAAGAATCGGAATAATTAAAAACAAAATATTCCAATAGGAAAAAATAGGTATAATAATAATTAATAAAATTGCAGAAAACAAAATACTCAATAAGGTGAAATTTATCTTACTTAAACTACTTTTAGTATAAGTCATAATTAAAGTAGGAAATCCAAATGCAAGAAAACAAGAAGTCAACTCTATTATCTTCTTATATAATTCAAATCGACCATAGATTTCTTTTGAAAAGTAACTTGCCAAAAAAATTAAAACTAAATATTCTAAACCTCTACTTATAATCGTTGAAGATCCAAAAAAGACATACCTAAGTTCTTTTTTTTTATTCAAAAGCATATAAAATTATATTATTTAACTCCACAAAAATCCAATTCTATTGCATCCGCTTTAAAGCCTTTAAATTGTTTGTGAGCAACCAAATATACTATAATATCAGCTCTAGATTTAAGATCATTATAATCGGTTAAATCGTACTCTTCACTTGCATCCAAATTTGGTTCAACCAAAAGTAAATTATATTTGTTCTCAGCAATTAATGATTCTGCAACTTTCAAAGCAGGTGATTCTCTGAGGTCATCAATATCAGGCTTAAATGCTAACCCCATTAAAGCAATAGTTGGTTTTATATTATTATCTAACTCAAATTGTAATACCGTTGATCTAATCTTTTCTATTACCCAATCAGTCTTATAATCATTTATCTGTCTAGCTTTTTTAATAATTTTCGCATCCTTGGAGAATTCAGAAACTATAAACCATGGATCTACTGCAATGCAATGTCCTCCTACTCCAGTTCCAGGTTGAAGTATGTTTACTCTGGGATGTTTATTTGCCAAAGTTATTAATTCCCATACATTAATATCGGCCTTGTCACAGATTATACTTAACTCGTTAGCAAATGCTATGCTTACATCTCTTGATGAATTCTCTACTAACTTACACATTTCTGCAGTTTTAGCTTTTGTTGGATGTAAATCTCCTTTGACAAAATTGCGATAAAAATTTTGAGCAGATTTTGTAGATTTATCATCTATACCACCTATTACCCTATCATTATTCTCTAATTCATAAATAACTTTTCCAGGAAGAACTCTTTCAGGACAATAAGCAATATCTATTTTACCCTCAAGTTCAGGCCTTAGATCAAAAATAATTTTAGCCATTTTATCAGTAGTACCAACAGGACTAGTTGATTCTATTATAAATAGATTTCCTTCTCTCAATTTTGGAATAATCATCCTTGTCGCTGATTCAACGTATTTTAAATCTGGCTCATAATTTCCTTTAAATGGCGTAGGAACAGCTATTAGATAAACATCTGCCTTTTCAGGGCTAGTACTAGCTAATAAAAAACCTTTATCAACTACATTTTTAACTAAACCATCTAGTGCAGGTTCAATAATATGTATTTTACCATCATTTATTGTATTTACTACAGACTGATTAACATCTACACCTTGAACTTGTACCCCTCTACTTGCTATAAGGGCGGCTGTAGGTAACCCAATATAACCTAAACCCATCATAACTACTTTTAAATCTTTCATTTATTTATCTAATAAAAAGTTAACAATTCTATCACTAGCCTTACCATCTCCATATGGATTATGTAATTTACTCATCTTCTCATATATTTCTTGGTTTTGCAGTAACTTACTTGCTTCATCAACTATCTTTTTTACATTTGTTCCAACTAAAATTACAGTTCCTACTTCGACTGCTTCTGGTCTCTCAGTGGTATCACGCATTACTAACACTGGCTTTCCTAATGAAGGAGCTTCTTCTTGAACACCACCACTATCTGTTATTATAATTTTTGATTTTTCCATTAACCATAAAAACGCTTCATATGGCAATGGCTCAATTAAATCAATATTATCAATACTTGACAAAATTTCATTTACAGGTTTTTGAACATTTGGATTAAGGTGAACTGGATATATAATTTGAACATTTTGATTTTTGGAAATTTCTTTTAAGGCTTCGCATATATTAATAAATCCATCTCCATGATTTTCTCTTCTATGTCCAGTTACTAAAATAATATCTTTATTTTTTTTAATAATTTTTTTCAAATAATTTATTTGTTCATTATTAATTGACTTTACCTTTTTAACTGCAAAAAATAGAGCGTCAATAACTGTATTCCCAGTCACTAATATTTGATTATCTAAAATATTTTCTTTTAATAAATTATTTTTAGATTTTTCTGTTGGAGCAAAATGATAATTAGTAATTCTTGATGTTACTTGGCGATTCATTTCTTCTGGAAATGGAGCTTGCAAATTATATGTTCTTAAGCCTGCTTCAACATGACATATTTTTGCTCCTGAATAAAATGACGCAATACTAACCGCCATTGTTGTTGTTGTATCCCCATGTACTAAAACATAATCAGCTTTATATTCACCTAAAACATCTTTCATGCCGTTAATTATTTCACCAGTCAAATTATGTAAATTTTGATTTGGTTTCATTAAATTTAAGTCAAAATCTGTAACAATTTCAAAAAAATCTAACACTTGATCTAACATCTCTCTATGTTGAGCAGTAACACATACTTTCGTTTCAAAAAAATTATTTTCTTTAAAAGCTTTTACTACTGGCGCCATTTTTATTGCCTCTGGCCTTGTACCAAATACTATTAGTACTTTCTTCATTTAATTTTATTTAATTCCCAGTTCCAAGCATCAATCATCGCCTTTTCAATAGATATTCTAGCTTGCCACTTTAATTCATTAATTACTTTTAGATTATCTGAGTAAATTTCATCAATATCACCATCACGTCGAGGACCAATAGAATAATTTAATTTCATATTATTTGCGCATTCAAAAACTTTAATAGTTTCTAATACACTTAACCCTTTTCCTGTACCAACATTAAACACATCCTTTTTTTTATTTTTTAATAAATAATTTAAAGCCGCAATATGAGATTTGGCCAAATCAACAACATGAATATAATCACGTACACATGTACCATCAGCTGTTTTATAATCATTACCATTAACAACTAATTTTTCTCTTTTCCCACTTGCAA
>Ga0160423_10000691_pt1 | contig 27964 bp, 40 predicted proteins | sample CRUFie14St8metaG_FD_108191 | JGI IMG/M metagenome (GOLD analysis project Ga0160423, IMG submission 108191) | Marine microbial communities from the Costa Rica Dome - CRUD Field 142mm St8 metaG | ecosystem: Environmental > Aquatic > Marine > Oceanic > Photic zone | place: Costa Rica: the Eastern...
ATCGCAAAGAAACTGGAAAAGCCTACAAGCGTATCTCTAATGTTAAGATCTCTAGACCAAAGCTGGATCCTAGAGACTACTAACCAAAGAAACCGGGTGAGAGACGGTTTTTTTAGCTCACAAAGCTAAGTACGCAAATAAACTCCTTAATATGGCATAAGATAGTGACAGCATACTAGAGCTCATAAACTCTAGTATATTTTTTTATAGACTAAAGCCAGATAAGGAGAGTTTTCTATGGGCTTTAAACGTGTAAGAACCCTGCCTGAGTGGCAGGACTACTTTCCGGAAGCAAGCTTCCAGGTTCTTCGAGCACAAGGTATCTGCCTTGTAGAAGAACCAGGACACGAAGCTGGTACGGTTCTTAGAACTGTACTAGTATTTGTAACCAATGCCAAGAGAGAAGGTCGTTGGTTACTTCCACGTAGAGATAGATCAAATCGATTCAAATGATCTGATCTTTCTACAGGTATTTATAAGAGTACCGAATTACAAAACCTCTTATTTTTTAGCTCACAAAAATACCACCTCTTTTATGGCATAAGTAAGTGTCCGAGCAGGAGTATTAGCAACTACCTGCATTTTTTAAAAACTCTACATTTCGGAGTACTTATGACTTACAATAGAGTTTGGGCGATTGGGGACGTCCATGATAATTATATCCCCTTGAAGCGTCTTGTGGCGCAAATCCCATTAACCGATCACCTTGTCTTTGTAGGGGACCTTACTCATAAAGGTAACCCACAAGACTCACCCATGGTGGTGGAGTTGGTAAAGGGATTGGTGGAGGCGGGTCGGGCCTCATGCGTACAGGGTAACCACGACGCTAAGGCGTCTCGTGGTAAAAATCCCGAGGATCAGTTCTTAACCCCTGAGCATCTCACCTTCCTTAAGGGCCTACCAGTAGCCCTTAAGTGGGACGGTCTGTTGTTTTTGCACGGTGGCGTAGATGCGAATGTCAAGTTCGCTCTAACCAATATGGAGATGGGGGACTTTTGGAACTCCTCAGGTATCAAAGGAAAAGCGAAGAAGAAGCTTGAAAAAGCTCGCTTTGTTCGGTTTTTGGATGGAGAGGGGAAAATGATCTACGAAAACCGAGAGGTTATCGGGGTCGATCCCTTCTGGGCGGCGGAATACGACGGTTCCTTTGGGACGGTGGTATTCGGACATAATCCGTGGACCTCCCCCGCACTCTTCCCACATGCAGTCGGTGTGGATTGTGGTGCGGGTTGGAGTGGAGAATTGTCCATGGGACCTCAGGACCCTAAGGTAGTTGGAGGTGAAACTCCTCTACCCGACTTAGGTCGAGGATTAGTGGCTGTTCCTTTCGTTGGAGGTCAGCCGGTGTGGAGTGACGTACTTATGGAAGAGTGCCAACAAAACCCAGACCCCTCTCTTAGAGAGATGATCGAAGGAGATTTCTCCCTAGATCAGGTGGAGAGTAAGGTAAAAGATATTCTCGCCTCCGGGCGGAGTCTTAAACCGGCTCTTCAAGAGTTACTAGACTCTCGTAGACTAGCCGGTTAAAAAAAGAACAGTGACCACCTGAGCAGAAATGCTTAAAACTAATATCAGGTGCAGTTCTTTTTAGCCCGCAAATCTACCTCTTTTTTATGTCATAAGTATATGAAAGGATTCGAATTGTTAGAATCCACCTTTTCATTTTTTCTAAAGAAAGAGAGATGACTTATGTCAACAGATCTACAAAAAGAAATTGATGCGCTTAAAGCGAAGCTGGAGGAGAAACAAGCAGCACTGGGATATCTGATCCAGCTTGGGTCCAACACCCAACACCCAAACCTAACCCTTGTGGGTAAACAGGGTGTTAAAGGACGAGAGTCCTACACCGACTATACCACCCAGGTGGTGGTTGGTTCCTTACCCCTCTCCTGGCTAGGAGAGGAGGCCTCCATTATCTCAGGAGAGGCCCGAATCCGTGAGGATTCCCTGATCGCCACCTCTGAGGTGGAAATCCTAACGGTGTTCTTCTCGGAACGCCGCCCAGGATATCGGGAACTTCAGCTTATTCGGGTTCTCCCGGAGAAGAAGGAGGAGGGCTCCTCGCCTAGTCTGTTCGACATTCTGTCGGACATCTAACTTTTTTCAGAGCTGGCCTGAGAAACCAGTTCTCTTTTCTGCATAGGAGGTGAACTATGCGATATATTCTCATCTTGGCCCTTATGGGTCTAGCTGCTTGTACCGACGCGAGTTGGGACAAGTGGCGAGTTCTGGGTAATGCCGCTGAAGTTAAGTGCTTTAGTGGACCTACCCTTATCTTCCACGCCGTATCCACCGGAAAAATCCAGAACGAGGAAAATAGCGACGGCTACTTTGCTCGTTGGGAAGTGGTGGAAGCCTTCGGGGAATGGAAGAAGGTGGATATCAACAAGACTTTGGCGGGTGGGGTTTCCGGTAACTGTCTTATGCTATACGTAGAGTAAACATAAGCAGTTCCACCTAAAAGAAGAGCGGCCAGGAGGCTGCGTTAAAGAGACATGATGTCTGCTTCTTTTAGCTATGAGACTAGCACGCAAATTCACACCCAAAATGCGGCATAAGTATATGAATACGCTAATCCTGGCGTAAAACCTTTTTTACAGAAAGGAGATCTCATGGTGATCTTTATACCATCTCGCGTCTCCTTCGAGTATAAAGGAGACACCTTCAAGAATACTGAGTTTAATGATGAGGTGTTTTTGAAGGGTGGTTCCGCTCGTGAGGCTTTAATGGCATATATGGGCGGAGACCTAAACCCCACCGTAATCCCCAGGGACCTAGATATTTGGGTACCAGAATGGTTACGGTATGAGGAGGGGTATTGGGTGACCGACGACGACTTTGAGTGGGATTGGTCACCCCTAAACTCTTGCCCAGTAATTAAACACTGGGTAAGAGAAGATTCCCGTTACTATGAAAGCGACTCTTGCGAGAGTCCTTTAGAGGTAGCTAGGGAACTCTTATCCCTCCTTACCGATATTAACCTTAATAAGGTGGTTATTGGTAAAGAAGGTATCTATGCTCACGTAGATGCTATTAAGGGGGTAGTGAGCAAGTCTATCTGGCGAGACTCTAAAGAGAAGCCAGGGAAAAGAGCGATCCGGGCTCACTTCATGGCCGTTAGATACGGTTATGAGGTGATAGACGGTACCTACTTGCCCAACGAGCACACGTACTACGGTGCGGTGAGGGGCAAGGCTGTTGAGTTAGGGATTCTAGATAAGTGGAATTCTTACTTGACAGCAAAGGGGATAGATCCTGAGGGGTCTATCCTCAAAGGGTTTGATATAGAATTAATTCTTGTCAATTAATATTGACAAGGAGTTCTATACGCTCTTTTTTAGCTCGCAAATCCACACCCAAAATGTGGCATAAGTATATGAAAGGACTCTAATTGTTAGAGTCTGCCTTTTAATTTTTTAAGGAAAAATATGTGTGACCTTTGCCTTGGGGTAGCGATAAGCTGCCCCTATTGTAGTGAGTGGGATTCAGCACCCACTCATGTCGAAAAAACTCCAGAGTCGGTTAATATACCGGCTCTGACCTCTGAGGAGCTTATGGCTCCTCAAACTCAAAGTGAAGGAGAAGAGACTTCTCCTTACGTTCCCGCCTTACAAGCGGAGAGTCGTAAGGAAAAAGCGGCTGCTATCGCAGCCGCCATGCTAGTGGGCTTGATGTTAGGATATTGCATCCTATATTAAGCCCCCTTCTCCGAAGCACCTTAGTTACCAACCTGGCTAAGGAAAAATGTGTAAACAGGTTTTCTTAATAACCCTAGAAAAAAAAGGAGGCCATTATGACTTGGCTCCTAAAAAAGCTGTTCCCCCATAAGGGGATAGGGCAGTGGTAAAAAAAACTCGGCGTAAGCCGGTTTTTTTAGCTCACAAATCTATACCCTATTTATGTCATAAGTATGTGTATTTTAAAGCACGCATAGAAAGGAGAATTTATGCTGTGGTTTTTAGTTATTCTCGGGGCAGGGATGGCCCTCCGATACATCCTGCGGCGTAGAGAAATCCGTCGCCTCCAGCTTGAGACCTTGTCTCAGCTGGAGAAAGAGCTAGAACACGAGCATTGGCTGAATCACGCAGCTAACTGCTCTGAGTGCGAGACATATACCCGCACTCGGTGTGATGAAGGACGCCTGTACTTGTTACGGGATAGTCTTAGATCTAAACACACTCCAGAGAAGGTGCGAAAGCCCTTCGGAGTGTGAACAAAAAAGCCGGGTGAGAGACGGTTTTTTTAGCTGTCAAAGATGCGCAAATCTACACCTAAAATGTGGCATAAGTATATGAAGGAATAAAGGTGATCATAAAACTAACCTTTGCATCAGGTCTCAACCACTCTGATGCACATTATGATGCCTAATTCTAAGGAGAATTACTATGTTAGTGAATAATGTAAATAATTGGATCGATAAAAGAATCAACCGTAACTGTTCTATTGATCTACCTTCAGCAATGTTCGATTATTCAATAAAAACAGTTGAGGACGCTCGTAAGGCGTTTCCCGGATGTAGAGAGGGACGCGGATTGACCCCGTTAGATCGCACCAAGATCATCATGGAGATCCGTACGCCGAGAGGCTACCTAATCCAATTGATCAAAAACGATCTTGAAGGTAAGCATAACTGGGTCCAGATTACTTATTAATCTGGGCCTAGGATATCCACCCGTCCGGGTAATAGGGCGGGGACCAACAACAGAGGTCTGATCTGTTTTTTAGCTCCCAAAGATGCGCAAATCTACACCTAAAATGTGGCATAAGTATATGAAGGAATAAAGGTGATCATAAAACTAACCTTTGCATCAGGTCTCAACCACTCTGATGCACACTATGATGCCTACCTTCAAAGGACATTATTATGTTAAATACATCAAATATTTGGAATGGCCTCACCTATCGAATGGCTCACCGAGTAATCCAAGATTCTGCTGCACTCTGTGCAGCAGTGCGGGAGGGCGAAAGCCGAGAGGCTTTTGATGTCGCGTATGCGGCAACAATCCGGAGGTGGGACCTTGCTGCAAAGCATGGACTGCTGAGAAAGATGTTGCTCGATGACCATGAGGTTGGGTCAATGGACCTGCATTACTTGGTTGATGAGGGCCGCCTCAAAGCGGCCGAGGAATCTGGTATGGGAGATCTAGTCTCCCTTATACGGGAGGACCGGGAGGAGTTTTATAACTCCCCTGAAACTTGCTACAAGGGAAATGTAGTAAGGGCTTACTGGGAGGAGCTCAGTAAGTAAAAAAAGAAAACCGGGTGAGAGACGGTTTTTTTTAGCTATCAAACTCGTCGTCTCGTTTAGCATCTGGTAACCACTCAGCTACTTGAGGAGGTAGTACTACATCATTAGGAGACCTAGTGCGTATTGGATTCTGCCCAGCGAACACACTGAGCTTTTCTATTACAGATTCTTGTAGTTCGCATATCTGCTGAGTTCTTAGCTCCAGCTGTATCTGAGAATCTCGTAACCTAGAGATCAGAGCAGCTCTGTCTGCGTTAGCTGCAGATAACTTATCTTTTAGCTCCTCAACTTCAGAAGGATCTCTACCACTAGCAATAGCCATCATACTAGAAATACTACCAGTAATAACACCTAGTATACCTATAAGCACGTCTCTGTTTTCGTCAACTATTTTTACATAAGTTAAGAAAAGAATAAGTCCTACTACCATAGTTAAGAAGATAACGCTAAACCACCAACCACGCCTAGCTTTATCTAATTGCTTCTGTTGCTTATTGTTTAGTTTTGAATGCGCGTTCATAGATTTCCCTAAAGTCTTGCAAATGTTTAACTATAGAATCTATCCAATCAAATCCCTCAATCCCGTAGTAAAAACGCTTTGAGGGGTCTAATAAAATAGGGGATAATATATACACCCACCACAAGAAGCATAGTAGCCCGGCTCTTAGCATAAACCACCACACCCAATCTAATATCTTCCTGTCCCTAGCTCGTTGCTTTATTTTTTTAGGCCCACCTAATCGCTTGACTTTCTCACTTCCAGGCGGGGGTTGTAGGCTTTCTAGGGTTTCACCCACTGCATAGATCTCCTGGGGCTTACTAACACCTTTAAACTTGTATAAGCCCACACATACATAGCGAGTACTCTTAGGTGTGTGCATATTAGTTCTACCTCGCACAGCCCGCATAGCTTCTTTGGTAAGTAGAACCTGACCCTTGCCGCATAGACTCATAGTTCTAGCAGCAATGTTCTTACTAATACCTTCTAGTTCTATACGCTTAGCATTGGCTGCTACAAATACATCATCCTGCTGCACTTCTATTATAGTGCCCCAATGTATCCCTATCCTGCATCCAAGCCCTGTTTTCTGAGGTATAGTCTTTTGGTAATGTAGTGCAAAGTTGACAGCATCTACAGTGCGTTCAAAAGAACATAAGAAACCATCACTCCTATCTATCTCTCTACCATTAAACTTGTAGATCAAACTACGGGCTAGTCGGTCATGTATTTGAAATAGCTTAGCAGCTTGTACAGCTCCAGCACGTTGTACATACCTCGTACTGCCAATAATATCTAAAAGTACTATTGCCAGCTTAACTTCTTTCATTGCTACTTCATATTGCATACTTACCTCCTGGTGTAAGTATAACCGATACGCAAATTTGGTGCATATTAAGGCATAAGTACATGAATCGTTAACAGAGCTACTAGAAAGGTAAAAATCTTATGGCTTTGATTTGTTTATTTATCCTAGCAGTTGTCGCTGTGGCGGCTGCGATTTTTTATCAACGAAAGTCTGAGTATCTGCAATCTATGGTTGCGGATCTGCAAGACTCTGTGCAAGTGGCAGATAGCTACATCCACTCTTTAAAAGAGTATTCTGATATTCTTAATAAAGAGTTAGAATTAAAAGAAAAGGAGATAATACACATCGAGAAAGTCTTCGAGGACTACAAGATGTGCCACTACAAGCAGATAAGGACTAAAAAATAGCTATGACCACCTGAACGAAAGCTTAAAACTAACAGTAGGTGCAGCTTTTTTTAGCTCACAAATTTACCTCTAAATCAGACATAAGTATTTGAATCCAGGCATATAGGTAATTCTGTCTATATGCTTTTTTTATTTTAATATAAGGAGATATTTATGTTAGACGAAAAAATCCAGGAGGAACTGGAAGCGGAGGTGCGAAAGCACCGTCCTGCAGTCAAAGGAGGATGCGCGATATCGATTGCATTCTACAATAAGAAGAAGAGAGAGTATCGCCACCCCAACCGTAAGCACATCCCTTATGGATGGGAGGGCCGAGTAAAGGCCATATATTGGCTAGCGCTTCCGGAGGTGCGAACAGCACCTGTGGGATCTCTAGCGCATGTCTATGTGTTACGAGTCTGCTTCTTCCAGGTGACATCGCAATACGTCACCTTTCTTGGATGGCATGACACTCAAGACCCTAATATAGGGTTAGAGGATTGCTACTATAGGGAGGACGTTTAAAAAGAAACCAGGTGAGAGCTGGTTTTTTTAGCTTGCAAAGTGCCTAGTACCCTAGTAACTTAGCTGCATAGGAGTTATGCGTATGATGTATCAGAATCTCCCATACACTAAGGTATGGGTAAAAGAAAGTTTTCTCAAAGGCAGCGATCAATTTGTCTTCGGTAAAGACGAGAACATGTTAGAAGGCTACCTGGTGGGAGTCCGAGCCACTAGGTATGAACCGCCCTTGTTTGAAGTGTACCTCCCAAAGTATAACGCTTGCTATGATAAAGTTATGCAGTGCGCTATCTTCTGCAGAGACTCTTCTCCAGAGACCGAAATACATTTAACCGATATTGCTTGGTGGGATTGTTTGAGCGACAACATACAAATCTACGTTAAAGCTATGTTAGTGAACTCTCCTGTCTCTATGCAGACTCGTACTAAGAATACTGTTCGAGGTAACTACTTGTTTACTATAGATTATAGACCACCGGCTATAAATGCTAGCGTAGATTACACAGAAGCTATTTACTGGACAGAGCATAAACAAAAGAACTTCTTTTTTGATGACAAAACCGGAGTGCTATGCTGCGGACCTAACAACAAAGTTAGGTACGAGCATACTTCCTTAGGTACTAGTAATCCAGAGAGACCTCCTTTTAAAGTATTCACAGAGCCTTATTGGTTTAGCCATGAACTAGAAGATCCTCTAGGAGGTACTAACGAATTTGATTACCTCCAACAAACTTCGGAAGAGTCGTAATAAAATCGTCATCATCCTCATCATTTAGCTGTGAGTATTCGGCCAGTATTTCTTGGCATAGCCCTGCCATCGGCCCCCGGTATTGGCTTTCCAACTTAACCATCCCAACAAAATCTGAATCAAGAATAGACATAGAATCTGCAAACATATATAAACCAGTGTCATGCCATCGGCTCCTTGTATCAATCTGAGCAGGATCACCTAGCACAACCACATGACTATTCTCACCTACTCTACTTAGAACACTAGCTAACTCATGTAGCGATAGGTTCTGAGCTTCATCTAGTATAAGTGTACAATCTTCAAAGTGTTGTCCACGCATAAGTTCTACAGCTCTAAAATCGATTAAACCTTTCTCTTCCCATTCGTATATGTAGTGCTGAACATTGCGACCTAGTATCTTGGTTAGCCCTGGCATATAAGAATCTACATAGGGCCTAAGCTTGTCTTTCTCGTCTCCAGGAACTGCGGCTATAGCGTTAGATTTCATACCTACGAATACTGTGGGTTTGCAAAGTATAAGCTTCTTGTCTTCTTTAAATAATCTTTGTACTCCTGCAGCTAAGGCTATGCTGGTCTTTCCAGTACCAGCAGCACCAAAGCATATAGTTAATTGTTTATTTTTTAAGCTCCAAAAGTAGCAGCTCTGTGCTTTGTCTCTAGGTTTCCATCCTTGAAACTGTATATCCTTAGTATTAACGTGAACCAATTTCTCGCTAGCTTCTATATGAGCCAGCACACTTTGCGAGTTAGATCCGTTTGTTAAATTAACAAAACTTTCGCCTTCTAACATCTCATTAACGCTGCTAAGCGGTAATTCTTTGTGCTTACATAGCTTGTTTATAGCACTGCTAGAAACTTCGAATGTGTTTACTTCATACATAGAATAATCCCTTTCTAGTTTAACACACATTTAAGCTTAAGAGGGTTTATACTAGTAAAACACAAACACGCAAATAAGGGTACGTATATGTCATAAGTTAGTGCACACACTAATCCTGGTGGTGCATTTTATTAACTTAAAAAAGGAGAAGTGTTATGTTACATAACATTCCTGAAATTCAGCCAGATTGGTTGAAAGAGTACATCTCGAAATGTATCTCTGGGCTCGAAAAAACAGAGGCCAGAGATATAGACGGTGCTCTAGAGTATATAGAGTGCCTAGTGAGAGAATTGAAAGAGGGCAGTTTGATCTTGGAGGCTTTCATGGCAGCCGCTATCGAACTTAAACAGCCGCACCTAAAGTTCTTTGCACTGAAATACGTTAGAGATTCTCTAGAACTAGAGAAACTCCAACTGCTGAAAGTGAAGGAGGAAGTGCTGATCGACCAACGAGTAGGTTGGTTGGATCTGATTCGACTTTGCAGAGAAATCTGCGAGGAGGACGCATGAGTTACAACAACGACCCTTACTTCCTACCAGGCCCTTACCCAGTGCATCCTTTGGAGCGCTAATAAGGGAACCACTTCAGTGAACTAGACACTAGATAAGGTTCTAAATAGTAATCATTTCTACTACTTAGGACCTTATTTTTTAGGTGCCAGAAACACGCAAATCTACCCTCTAAATGTGGCATAAGTATATGAAGCAATAGTAGTGCTTCTGAATTGGCGGCTTGCGGATGTAAAAATCCAAAGAGCTAAAGGCTATTTATAGACCGACTCCTTGTGGGTGCTGATTCAGAAGATTTTTTCGCAAAACCAATTATGTTATGAAAGGACATATTATGCGATATTTAATTTTATTAACCTTGATCTCTTGTTATACAGTAGCTTTCGGGCAAGAGGTTACTAGTGACGTGGTTACTGGTGGCGAAGTGGCTGGTGGTGAAGTTGCTTGTGGTGAAGTTGCTGGTGATGAGGTAGCTACGGCAATCTCCGACGCCGCTAATGCTGCTGAAGCGGTAGCGAAAGTTAAGGAGGCGGAGAAGCTGGCGGAGGAAACCGAGATGAAATTAAACAAGCTTCTCGGCGAGGAAGAGGAAGAAGGTGAGACTCTAGGAGTAGCCCTCAACCCAATGATCAAGGCTGCGGCGGAGAAGCCAGGGTTCGGCCACTGTACAGTGGTAACCGTCAGTAAGACGTGTTCCTGGTGGAACGTCTTCTGTAATGATGATTTATCTTTGGAGATCGACACAGGGGTCTTGGGCACCTATATTTCCAAAGATGCTTACACAGATGGTCATCTTGGGGGAAGAAGCAACGCCTCCTTAGTTTGCAATACCGAAGCGGTGGTACGGGTCATGGAGGAGGACATGTTTGGGGCCAAGGGAGTGGTCTTTGAAATGGGAATTGTTTTTGAGAAGGATGGTTGGAAAACCATTGGGGAAATTGGTAATTATAAATTTCAGTTTACTGCATTAAATTAATTTAAAGTGTAGTAAGCTGAGGTTTAAAAAATCCTAACCATTGTGGTTAGGTTCGTTGGGGACGATTATCCCTTTTCTTTAGCTATCAGAATCCCTGCCCAATAAGTAACCAGCTCCACCTGCTAACAAGGCCAAAGGTATAGCAGCAGAAGCAGGGTTATTCCGTAGCTTACTAAGAATACTTTTGCTAACCACATTTTTTTTAGCTACCCTAGGTACAGCCGTAGCAGGCTGGCTCGGTAATTTACTAACTATACTTTTTATAGCTTCTTTAGATGGTTTGGCCTTAGAAGGTTTTAGCAATTTAGATAATGCATTAGCACTAGCACTAACACCATCTCCTACAGCCCCAACACCAGCACCAATTCCTGAAGCAGTTAACATACCAGGGACAAAGGCCTCGGTAGCATTCAACCAAGATTTGCGTGGTAGTAAACTATCAACATGCTCCCAACCAGGTTCGGAAACTTTATGAACCGCTCCTAGAATATCCATTAATTGAAGTGGGCCATACTTAAAAGGAGTATTTTCGATAGGATATTTAAACCTAGTAGCTAGCTCTGCTACATTTTCTCCTAATCCTACACTACTCATAATAGGCCCAGCCGCTAGTAGCGCTGCAGGAGCAATCAAAGCCCCTTTAGCTGCTCTACTCATCTTAGCTTGCTTAGTAAAATTAAATAAGTAACTCATTATAACTCCGGTATAACTACAAAAATAGAACAATCGATGTGGTCTTGGTCATCCCACTCTATCATCTCAAAACCTGGTAAGCTTGAACCCCAGCTAAACCCACTGCTAACCCACTCATACCCACAAGAAGCCAGAAGTAAACTCTATGGGAAGTTCTATACTCCTCGCGCTCTATTTTAATTACTGTTAGCTCTTTCACCAAGAGTTCTCGCTTGCTTACGCTTGCAGCTAAATCCTCTAAAGCTTTATCTAGATTATACTGTAAGTTCTCTAAACTAGGCGCTAAGTTATCTCGAAACTTCTCCAAGCTAGCAGCATAGTCCCTAGTATTTTTCAGAGCGTTATAATCCACAATAGTAAGAAGGGCCCCTGAGATTGGCACCATACAATTAAGAGGCATCTTTATAGCAAACCCATCTACGTACTCATGTTTGAGAGGGCAAGGCTTACACACTTGGGTACCATCGCTCTGTAGCCAAGCACCTTCTCCTGATAAACAAGGACTTGCTTGAACTCTAGGCACCGCTATAAGACTTATAATTACTAAAATACTAAAAATGCGACGAATCATTATCTTGCTCCTGGTCATGTTTACTTTTGTTTCTTTTAATAATACCTTCTTTAGTTGGAACCTTTAAATCTTCAGAAGCTTTTTTGAGCTTATCAATAGTATCTTTAGATCGTATAATCTCCCCAGTATTTTCACCGATAAGAGTGTTAGTGCGATCGTTATCGCATTTAACCCATACGGTACTTATAAGAGTTATAAGGGCCGTAACACTAATAACATAAACCTTGTATTCCGAAACTAGGGATACAACGTTATTTAACGACTTTAAATTAATCATACTAACCTCACATAGTAAGCTTTTTCTTAAGTATACTTCTGTTTATTGCTTGGAACTAATCCGCTAACTACACTTGCACGGACTTTATTTGGAGTTAGTATGTATATAGCAATCGCCACTATGTTTTTATGTCAGGGACTTAATTGGTTAAAAGGTCACGCTAAGTTAGTATGGGGCATAGAGCTAAGCCCTTTTTACTATTGGCTGACCTTAGGTTTAATAACTAGTTACTTAGGTCTATGGTCTTGGTGGCGTCTTTGCAAAGAGCTAGATAATAATATCTGGTTAGCCTCATGTATAACTTACGGTATATCTCTTATAGTTACTATACTACTCAACTCTATAAGCTATGGATTCAACCCAAGAGCTAGTATTGCTATTGTGTTAATAGTAGTAGCAGGTTTAATAGTTAAGTAACACGCAAATCTACCTCTAAATAAGGCATAAGTAGATGTTAGAGCAGGAGTACTAGCAATACTACCTGTATTTATTTATTTATTTATTTATTTATTTTTTGAAAGGATTTGTTGCCTTATGGGGTACGAACTTTTTAAACTATTCGTAGAGCTCGTGAGCCGTCCTGGTTTCTGGGCTTCTTTGTTGGGGCAACTTCTACTTGTAATGCATTATGAGAAGAAGATTGCTTTGATTCACGCTAACTCTAACCCTACTGAAAATGGTGGTTCAGTAGGTAGCCCTATTAGCCGCAGTGATATTATCTGTAGACTGCAGGCGAAAGGATACCGTCATTGGGAAGACCGCAAGTCTTCTTGGTGGCGACGCCAAAAGAAAACCAACTTTACCTTTATAGCTGGCTCTCGTCGGCGAAAAGGGTACTTCGCAGTCCGCCGCGATACTGATTCAAAGGTATTTGTGGTGGGCTGAGAGTGTTTTGGGTGGGGGTGGTTTTCTTTAGCTAGCAGAGTTAAATAGGTGGTAGCCCCCAGCTAGGTAAGTGATCAAACTCTAGGGTTTCATCGATAGCACCACCTACTTTGCTAGTAGCATAGTAGCTTAGTACATAGTAGACTAGTTCCCCGCCACGTATATTAGCTATGCTTGTTATATCTATGCGTTTACACTCTCGCTCCAGTTTTCTGAGTTTCAATACTGCATTAACCAAGTCGTCTGCAAGAGATCCCGTAGCATCTCTGGATAGGTGTATAAAGTACGCGCAAATATTTTTTAAGTTATAAGTACTCCAGGGTTTAAAAGGGGAGTCTGGAGTATGTATAATTAAGGTAAATGGTTTAAGCATAGCACTAAGTTCGAAAGCACTTGAAAAGGCCCACTTGTGCTCTAAGCCAAGTTCTTTTTTTAGGTACCAAGTGCAATTCATAAGTTCTTTTGTTATAAACATAGCTCACCCCCTTAAAAAATTTATATGGAGACAATACACTATGAGCCCGAATCTTACAATAGCCTTAGAGTGGGCAGCCAAGATTTTAAGCATGCTAGTAATCCCCACTTTGTTTTGGTTAAATAACTTAGAAGTAGAACGTGCAGTACAAGCTCAAAGTATAAAAATACTGCAAGAAAAGGTAGCCAAGCAAGAAGACGAACTATCTAAAGTAAAAGAGTTAGTTAGTAAGAATGCTGCGATGCTAGGTAAGATTCAAGTTACTTTAGAAAACATGAGTAGTACCTTAGATGAAGTACGGAATGCTATGCGCACACACGAGTCGCTTCATTTAACAGGAGCAGCTAAATGACAGAAGATGATCTTAAGTGGTTAGCAGCCATGTTTCTTCTTATAGCCTCAGCTATCGCTCTACGCACCATAATAGGATAAATATTGCTGCATTTCCTCAGGGCTCATTTGAGATGCATAACCCATAGCATCTGCAGGATCTGCATAAGCCATTTCCATAGGATATTCTCCAGATAGAGCATCATACCCCATAGAGTAATCTCCTCCTCCTAAAGATCTAGCTAAATTAATGTACCCCATCATTTCTTCGGGGGACATTTCGCTAAGCATATCTTTGCCTCCTGCAACCATATTTTCTAATGTAGAAGGCTTGTCTTGGTTAGCTTTATAGGCAGCTATTGCTCCAGCTCCACCTAGTCCTGCTAAACCTAATCGACCCATTCGAGACTTAGGCATTAGTTTACCAAGAGATCTAACAAAAGCAGTTTTCTCATGCCCGTTACTATGTTCTATAGCTGTTTGAGCACCTAGAGTTTTAAAAAAATTAATAAAGTTAGCCATTTTATTCATAGCTTCTCCTATCTGAATCCGTGTTGTTGGGCTATAGCTTTATAAGCTTTCGGAGCTACGCCTTTTCGTAATAAATTGAGTCGTCTTTGTCTTCCCATTCTAGATAATAGTTTACCAGTGCCTCTAGCAATCTTGGGAGCTAGCATAAGAGTACCTAATCCGGCTCCCATTCCTGCTATAACAGGATGTGCAGCTATCATTCCTGTTAATGCGGAACTACCCGTAAGCGCATCTATACCTTTAGCTGCATAAGAGAGAGGTGCTGTAGTAAGTGCAGCTGCGGGTTTACTTGCAGAGTATATTGGGTTTAAAAGAAATGAGCTATTAAGTAGATCGGTCTTGGCAAGCACCGGATCTATTTTTTTAGCAGTATTAAGTAAAGAAAGTGCGAAAGGCTTTCCAGATATGCCTCCAGCACTGTAACCACCTAAAGCTAGTGCATAAGGTGTTAAGCTATTTGTAGGATTAAGCATTCTTTGAGGAAGCATTTTAACATTCTGCATAGATTTTAGTAGCTTTGATCCTACAGGATTACTTTTTTTAGCGGCTTGCAGCATGTACTTATCTAAGGCTATCATCTGAGCATCTGTCATCGCTTGAGTAGCTTTACTTAGATTTTTAGGGCTTAGAAGCTTATCAAAAATACCCATTACATTCTACCTGCCCTTCGCTGTAGTGCTTTCACTATAGAAGGCCTAGCGGCCAGTCCAGCTAAAGCACCAATACCTGCCCCTAACATTTTGTTATCGTCACCACTCAGCAAGTACCCAGCACCAGCACCTACCGCTAAAGGTATGCCTCTAGGTAGCATTATATCAGCAGCCATAGGTTTAGCTACCGCGCGTTCTAAAGAAGCCAAGTTTTTAGCTCCTCCTCCTAACAAGCCTCTAATACCAAATACCTTAGATCCTATACCACCCCCCACTTTAGCTCCTGAAAATAAACCAGCACCACCAGCACCTAGTGCTGCAGGTAATCCAAGACCTCCTGTTAGAGCAGCTCCTACTCCTGCAGCGCCCCCCATAAGAGCACCGCCTAGACCTCCTTTTAAAGCTCCTTTGGAGCCTCGGAATAATCTACCCAGTATATTAGCCTGCTTTACTAAATATTCTATATCGTTTGGAGATTTCATATTAACCTCGGTTTACTTGTTGACTACTTAATTATAGTATAGTAGTAATTAAATACATAAGCAATAAGCACTTATAGCTCAGTAGGAAGAGCATCACTTTCCTAAAGTGGAGGTCACAGGTTCGAGCCCTGTTGAGTGTATAGGTAATTTAAGGAAAGTACATGAGTTGGCAAAAAACATGTTGGATTAATGATGATGGATTTAAGGTCACTATCCAAGACGTCTTAGAAAGACTAAAGGATACTCCTGTAATTCATGTTGAGATTAGTGCTATCCTCCGTAATCCTAAGATATTAATTGACTCTGTAAAAAGAGATAATGCAGACACCTCAAAGTTTATACTAATTCATAATGACATACTGCTCGACGGTTATCATAGAGTAGAACAAGCCTTAAGGATGGGTCAGACCCACATCCCTGCTAAAGTTCTGAGAGGTAATTTATTCAGCACCTGTAGCTCAGCGGAAGAGCAGTGGCCTTCTAAGCCATTGGTCGCAGGTTCGAATCCTGCCAGGTGCGCATGGGCCCATAGCTCAGCTGGTTAGAGCACCCGTCTCATAAACGGAAGGTCCTCGGTTCAAGCCCGAGTGGGCCCACTACTAAGGAGATATGATGGAAGCAGAAATAGAATTAAGAAGATTATGTACTAACTTAGCAATAGACTTACTAAGTAAAGGTAGAGAGCACTATTCAGTAGATTTAGGCACAATCATGGAGTATGCTAAAACTTTCTACTCTATAGCTAAAAGTATGGAAGCTTCTGATACTTAACTTATTTACAAAAATTAAATGGACTTTCTTCAGGATCTAAGGTAAGTTCCATATTCTCTTTAAAGAGAGCTACAGGAGTACTTTCTTCTAAGTAAGTTACTTCTGGAGTTAAAAGAGTGGTATCTACGGTTAGTCCTGCTCTAGCAAGAACCTCGGCTGGGCTTAGTGCCTTGGGCTCAGTCTCTTCGAAAAGTAATTCGATAAGGCTCTTTATACCTAGTAAATCTCCAGCAGTGCTAGCCGTAGCTATTGCTACTATACCACAAGTAGTATCCTTATCTGTGAATACTGGACTCTTTTTACCTGTATAAAAACTAGCATCTGAAGTTTGCCTAGGCACTATTTTGCGCTGCTCTGAAAACTTAAGGTCAGCCTCTAACTCTAACTCTCGTATGTAATTAGAGTAGTTTTCATTTATCTTATCTATACTGCTAGTATCCGCAGATGCCGCAGAAACTAGATCCTCAAGAGTAACTCCTATAGTTTGTTTCTGAGGATACTCATTTAGTACTTGAGAGAAAGAATCTTTACGTTCTTCGGTACTATCTAAGTACTCCTCAAATAGGTCAGCAATATTTTTAGTAGATCCTTCACCATCGAAGACCACTACTGAAGCACCTAAGCTAGTAGTAATGCTAGCTATATCATTTAGTAGCTTAATTAACTCATCAACTCTATTGATAATTTTATTAATAAAAGTTAAGTAATTTTTTAAATTAGTAAGCATAACTGTAATTCTGTTAAGTACAGTGTCTGAAAAAGCTTGGATATATGTACGAAATAAATCTAGAAAGTTAACTACTTGACCAACCGGCTTAGGTAATATGTTCAAGACAGATCCTACTGAATACCAATTAGGAAAAGTTCCAGATATTGAAGAACTATTTAAAGGATTTTCAGAAGTGTAATCTACATTTATAAATCCAGAAGGCCCTCTAGGATGTATTAAACAAGTGACTGGGTCTGAAAATCTAGGTACGTAATGCCTAGAAGAGTACCCTATGTGGTACACGTCTACGGCTAGTAAAAATCTGTAACACTTAGAGTCTACGGTGGGTAAATGCTCAACAATACTAGTACCACTACTAAACAGTATAAAATCTTTATCAGAATTAGTACCGGCTATAGCACCTATTTGAGTAAGTACGTCATTATCAGAAGTCATGCTTTTTTGAACAGCTACAACTAGATCCATAGGAGACTTTGTGTGTAAATCTACCTCTGCTATAGTAGTTCGTGAGAAGTACACTAACCTGCTAACAAAATGGAACTTGGTAGTATTGCTATAGTGAGTAGTAGGACCCAAGGGATAACAAACAATACTTTCTTGGATTCCGGACATCTCTGTTTCGGTAGGTACTGGAGATAATAACCTACTTAGTTCAGTAACCCTATGCTTTTGGATAGAGGGTTTAGGAGGTAGGAAGGGATTACTAGGTAAACGTATTTTACTACTAGAGTCCAGTATCCCATTTAATCGGTCCCAGTAACTAAGTACTTTGTTGGGTAAAGAACTTCCTAAAAAAATACCAAAGCCTACCCAATAACTATCGTCATTTAAGAAAGGTCGATTTTTATCAAAATTATCACCTAGTTTTCTACTTATTGTACTATGCAAATAGTTGGAGCCGTAGGAATCTTCATTAAAACTTTTAAAACTTTCTATAGGGGTTTTTAAGGCTGTAGGTAAAAAAGCTAAAGTAGTATTTAAATTATTTACTAAAGCATTCCTAGCTACGGCGCTAGATTTAGCGTACCTGTCTAGCACTGTGTCTGTACTTAAGGCAGGAAGTAGCATAGCCTCAGATAAGTCACCTATTTTAGGAGGTATGTATAATAGATGCAATCTAGCAGTAGGATTAAATAGATCTACTATTCTGGCAAGCAAAGCATCTAGTGCAGTTATTAGTAATTGCGTAGCACTTTTAGTGTAAGCAGCTACAATAGAGTCTAATATATCAAGTACTTTAACAATACCATCTATAACAGTCCGCACAACTACTAGTACATCCCTAGCATCCGTCAAGGCTTCAAAACTATCCGCGTTCACACCGGCAAACAGGTTAGCGGCAGACCAGGAGTAGGGAGTAACTTCAGGCTGTTTTACACTACTAAGAGCTGTATAAGCAGCTTTATACGATTTAGTAAAACCTTCTAAAGCATTGTTGGCTTCTCTAGTAGATTTTATTACATCACCTAAGTGCTCCTGCATAGGAGTAAATGCGCTTGTAGACATTACTTACCTCGTTGTTTAATTACTTCTATGTATTTACTAAGTTCTTCCTCAGCTTCATTTACTTTTAATTTAGCTAGTTTGTTTAGTTGAGCTCTAAGAGCCTCTAAGCTCTTAACTAATTCTTTTTTATTATTCATTTATATACCTCCTAAGTTTACAGAAGTTGGGCGACCCACAGTGGGTGAGGACATCAGAGCTAGAGCAGTAGACATAACGCCTGTAAAAGCAGGTACAGAGAATAAAGATGTAATAGGGAAAGCAGCTGTAAGCCCGGCAGCTCCTGCTGCTAATAGAGCGGGATAATGTATTGTCATCTGAGTGAAGTGTTTCATAGGACCATCTACTATGGGTGGTACAGGAGGAGGGAAAGGACTTAGAGTACCTTTAGGAGTATCGGGAACACCTACATAACCTCCTAAAGCTATATTAGGAGAGTTAAGTACTATACCATAATTACCAACACCACCAGAGCCACTTATACTAGCAGGTGTAGCTGCATCTAAGACAATAGCCCCCGTGGTAAAAGCAGAGCCTAAAGAGGGGTTACTACGTATATGTATATCACCTCCGCACTCAGATTCTATAGCAACACCAGGTTTAGTTATATTACCTAAACTAGGTACACTAGCACCACTAGTAATGCTGATACCACCACTAGGAGCGCTTAGTTGCAGAGATTGATCATTACCGAGTAACGGTACCCCTACAGTACCAGTAGCTGTTATAGAGGTGTTACTAGTAGTAATTGCAAGACCCTCAGAAGTATCTATGTAAGCTTGTGTAGCTTTCAAATTTAGCTTAGCATCACTCTCAACAGTAATATTGTTACTAGATTTTAAGATAATCTCAGTATCTAAATCTTTCTGTAAAAGCTCGGAAGACTTATCCCCAATTACTTGTTGCTTACCGTTACTAGAGAAAGTAATAGAAGTTCCACTAATAGTCACTCGGCCGTTAGCATCAATGCTAAAACCAGCGTTAGTCCCCACCATAGGTTTAGTTATTTCTAGAGGGGTAGCTTTGTTAGATTTTATAACTAAGCTTGGAGATACGTTTCTAAGAGTAGAAATATCTAAAGAACCAGTAGATTCTTTACCTTCGGTAAAAAAGTTCATCTCCATACTAGGTTCGGTAGAACCACCTAGTTCAGTAACGTCCATAGAGAACAAGCTATTACGGTGGCTAACAGAATCTGCTTGGGTTCTTAGTATAGATTTTCCATAAGAATCTTGCATTAGTACTTTAGAGCTACCTGCTCCAATAGCTAACCTACTTTCTGTTGCTAAAACTTTTGTTTTACCAATTAAGGCTTGGTACTCACCTGCAGAAGCTTCTTCTGGTATAGAGCCTCTAAAATTTTCTAAGTCTTGCTCACGTAATTTATCATCAGTCCTAAGAGGGTCGTCTAAGCTTTCTGAACTACTCTCTGGTAAGTAACCAATTATCATACCTCTAGTATGTGAATTAACTAGTACCAATACCTTAGCACCTGTCTCGGGTAAGTATATGGATGCACGGGTATCTCGGGGCCCTCCAATAGCTTGCAGAACACCGCACTCGATAGCTTCCATAGACTGACCTACAGAGCTATCTAATTGTACTAGGCAATTATGCTTGCTAGGACTACTAGATTTCACAATACCTTGCCGTATACCGGCTTGAGAGAATGTAGACATAGTGTACTCCTTTTAGTAAGTATACTATGCTACATTACCCGTTAGTAATTAGCTAGAGAATGTTGATAGATCTGTGAAGTCTCCAGTAGTAGAATCCGTTTCTATCCTCACAGCATTCTGATTTTGGCTATCTGTTCGGAAGAAGCCTCCTAAAACATTGCCGTCGCTTTCAACACCCATATCAATAGGAAGAACTCTATCAGCCATGCCGTTAACATTCTCCATGATTACATTTTGACCTGAGGCAACACCTATTGTGTAAGAAGAAATCATACAAGACTCAATGTAGAAGTTACCTAAGCTTCCACCAGACTTATCTCTAAATAGCAAGCATAAGCCAAAAGGAATTAAAAATAACTCTGAGTCTAGGTTAAAGACACCATCGCTATAAGTAGAAGTAGCTGCGGGTTCTTCAGGATTGAAACCATTAACATTCTCATCTTTAATAATATTCTTATACAAAGCTCTATGAATATTAGGTCCTTTTGCAAACAATCTACCGATAGAGAATTGCACGCTAGGTTTACCTGCTAGAAAGTAATTTCTACCAGAGCCTATAGCTTGTGCAGGCTGTACTGCTCGTTGCTGTGAAATTTGTAATTGTTGCAACATACCTACAGCAGTTAGGTCTTTACCACTTCCGCCCCCAGCTGTTACATTAGAGTATCTAGCAGGTCCTACTAGTACTAGTGTATCGTCTGGATGTGCACTAGTATAAGCAGCGTTGTCCATCAACCGCTCAATACAACTACCTTGAGGATTCCATTGTGAGATATTAGTTACTTTATTTAATGCCATTTTCAGCTCCTTAACCTGAGACTACATCTATAGTAATCTTATTTAAAACTTTAGGGAGTGACACAGTAATTTGAGTTTCTACAGTTCCATCATCAACAGCAGATTGACGAATATGATCAATAGATCCAGAAATCAAAGGAGCTCCAATAGTAGCTACACGTCTAGATAAGAGGTTTGCAATACCTGATTCAAGACTTCCTCGGATAATACCTAAAGTGCTAGGTACGATGTTAACAGTGCCTGCAAAAGGATTGAGAATATCTTTGAAGTATCTAGAAACAAAGTCGAAGTTGCTTAGTACAGAGAGCTCAGTAAACTCTTGAGTACCTGCTTGTTGTCCATGGAAGCTGTTAACCTGATGTACACAGAAAGGAGTAGAAGTGGCTTCTTCTTGTTGGAATACCAAGTAACCAGCGTCTGAAATTTGATCTAGTTGATCATCGCTGAAGCGATTCCAGTCTGCTAAAGAAGTAACTCCTTGAACTCCGATAAAGTTTTTAGGACGATGAATCTCTAAGCGTGCTAACAACCCTGCAAAAGCTGCAGTTAAGTAGTAACCAGGTGCATTAGTAAGAGTGTTATTGACATCTGCAGAAGCGACTGAGCACTTACCGGGGAAAGTAATAAATAACCTCTTAGCAGCGACACCTGCAGCATCTGCCGCTAGCAACTCTATTTGCCTAGATATTTTAGTGGTAGGAAGTAAAGTTCTAGTTACAAAATAAGCAGCTACTTCATCTATATTTCCTGAAGGCGCACTACCCGTATCCCAATCTACTGTTAGAGAAGTATTAGTAACTCCTGAGATTGATCCAGTGAATACATTGTTACCTTGTGTAATAGTGATAGAATCTCCAATAAGAACAGTAGAACCTGTTCTCTTGAAAGAATTAACAGAATCCGTAAGCACAGTATCTGCATGAACATAGGCACCTGAGGTACTAGGAGAACTAGCTGACCCGATAATATACTCTACGGTAGGAGCTCCCGGACTAGTACCTAAGCAGATTCTAAACTTACCTTTAGTAGGAGAGCTTAAACTATCAGCAGCATTAGCGTACTGCTTAGCTACAGATAGATCTTGCGTGAGAGGAACCATAGCGTACACATCAGCACTTCTATTAAGAATTCCCAAAGCTTGAGAGAAAGCAGACTTAACTGATCTGGGAACTGTAGAACCTTCTTCAGGACTAAGATCTAAAGCTAGCACTGTGATAGAAGAGTTACCTGAATTTAGTAGTGCCATCTCTGCTGCTAGACTTAGAGAGTTAGTTGAGGATGCTGCACCTAAAATAGTAGACCTAGTATTAGAATCTACCGTAGTAATTGCGGAAGAGTAGGAATTGAGGGCCACAGTATAGCTAGTTACGACATCTGCTTTAACAATTTTTTTAGGAGTAGCTCCGGAATAAGAAGGCGTAGCTACTAAAGCAGTCCTAACTATTTCATAATCTGCGCCAGTAGATGTGAGTTCGATAGATAAATCGCCACTCGCAATGTCAACGTCTTCAGAGATGTTATAGAGTAAAGCACCTTCTGCGTCAGAAGCCTCGTCTACTCTAACAGCAAAAAACATAGGCTCTTCTAAATTAACTTTAGAATAGTTAGTTCCATCACTTTCAAGAGAACTTAATTGAGACTCATACTTACCTGGATACTTTAAATCAAAAGTAGCATCAGGAATAGCATCTCCTTTTGCTCCAGTATCAGTAGCTTTGAACAGAGTAAAGTTAGAAGCATTAGCACTTACCAGTATAGCATGGGCTGCAGCAGTAGCTCCTCTTAAGTAAAGAGCATCTGCATCTTTACGAAGAACTATAAGCTTATGGTCTGTGGCAGCAACAGTCATGTATACAGCAGAACCTACTACTAGATCTCTCAAGTAGTCTTCTACGATAACATTATTACCTGAACCAATTTCTCCTGTAGAGAAGTTTACAGTAGAGTTTGTACTGGGAACTAACTTATTTAAGTGAGTGGCTACTGGTTGTAGTACCACACTTAAATCAGATATAGAATGAGAAGCGTAGGAATCAAGTAGAGCAACAGTATCTAGTAAGATCTGTGTTGCTCTAAAAGCGCTCGCATCATCGTCCATGTTAGAGTACCCAGTAATATCCAATTCAGATACTTTTACATTACGAAGAGTAGCCGATAGGTCTCCCTCAATATCGTAAGCATCCTCACCTAAATCAATATCTTGATTGATAATAGTTCCTGATTCAACAACAGAGATTTCCAAGTTGTCATCTAGATTTGCATCTACATGTAGAGTAGCTCCGTCTGCTACATCAGCAACTCTATCTAAATTATTAATAACCTTTTCTTTAACATCCTTAGTGTGTAAACCAACCAAACAAACCTGTTGTTGAGGATCGTTTATGGTTACAACAGGATTTAGTACGGACTGACGTACTTCTACCAATGGTCTAGGCATTGTAATTCTCCTAAATTATAAACATAGATGTATATAAGAATTATGCTTAGACTGAGCATTTTTAACAAGTAAGCTAAGGTTTGACAGTTCCAAAGATTCTTTCTAATCTTACAGCCAGAGGATCTATTCTCCAAGATAAATCATAAGTAAACTCCGTGGTTACTCTAGTTATGAAGGTTCGATCATCTTTTTCCCAAGGCTGGGTTGCCCCTAAAGTAACTGGACTCATATCTCTAAAATTGAGAACTGCTCTAAATACATCCTCACTCATTAGTACATGACTAGCTACTATATCCGCAATAGTTGTAGATTCTCCCCTGTTCTGAGAAATACAATCAATAGAGATTTGACCACCACCTAAACAATAGAAGTCCCTAATACCGGTCTTGACATCAAAGTTAGCCATGTTGTTAATAGCTAGTTTAGAAAATACCATACTAGACCTATCTAAATATACTCCAGGTCGAGCATCTTTTTGCTCATAAGAATCTACTGAGCCTGCATCAATAAATATCCGTGTTTTGTTAGAGTCGTCTGAATACTTCCAGGGAAAGTCTTTGAAGTCTTGATTAGTGAACCTATCTCTAATAACATAAACAAAAGCCCCTATAATATCTAAGGTAAATTTATCACCTACAAATTTATTAGTATTTTCGTACTGCGCCATCGGTTAACCTCACAGGTATAGTATATTCTACAGCAGTCCTAGCTAGCTCTGAGACCTGCAAGTCTTGGTGTACAGGTATACCACTAGACTGTGTTTGGATCTTCTGCATTACTAAAAATCTTCTATTAGTTTGTTGTTCAACAAGTATATCTTCTAGATCTATAAGAGGGTAGTCTAAAGTTACAAAACCTAACATTGAAGACTCACTTATACCTTGGGTGCCGAATTGCTGCCTTATAAGAGTAGGATCTATTTTACCCCATATACTAACAGGATCATGGTAACCACCTTCGTAGCCGGTAGCATAGCACTCACCGCAGTTACTAAGTACAACATCTTGCGTAAATTCGTTGTAGCAAGTACCACACCTATCGCCAAATCTTTTCCTCTTAAGAAGTATGTATATACTACCATTCAACTTACTCAAGGTAATATAAAGATCTCGTCTAGCTTTACGGACAACCCTGTACCTATGAGGCTGAGCATTAAATTCTACAGTTCTAGGATCACTTAGAACTACCTCATCAGGTTTTATTTTAGAAGTAATTCTTAATCGATACCAAAAGTTTTGACTTAAACCAAACTTAGCCAATTCATAGTCTTGGTAATAGAAAGCGTCTTTAGGTAAGTTCTCAGCAACTACTTCAAAAGGACCTTCAGGAGATCCTGCTCGAAGTATATCTACTTTACCCACTTGAGAATTGGAGTCGGCGATAGTCCATTGAACATGCATATACTCTGGATAAACAGGTAGAACTCTTTGTATAGTAGCGGTAATCATCTTATATATCTACTCTGCCCTACAGGAGAGCCTAATTGCCCAAAAGAGTTTAAATTTTCTTGAATCTTAATAGCAGTAAGCATTTGTATAAACTCTTGTTGATACTGCCCTGCTAAGGCTGCGTAAGCTTGCTGCTTATTATCAATACCTACCGGCTGTATATTACCATCTTGGTACATAGCTTCGTTTCTAAGCTGCCTTAAACCCTCAGATTTCAATAGAAAACTGCATACTCCCATAAGCAAGGTATAAGCATTAGGAAAATTAGTAATAGTATAACTAGTAGGTCTAGCAGTAACATTGCCCATAGATAACGTAAAATTAATCGCCCTTTTAATATCCGGGTCTGAAAATTCAACACCATCTAGAAGGATATTGTTATCTGGAAAGTCTCTCATAAAATCACGTACCTCGTCTGGAGTTAAAACCCAGCCATCATACTGATCATTGTTATTAACAGGGGTTCCTTGAACAGCCATAAGTTCCTCCTAAAGTTGTATTTGTATATTATTAGGACCGTAGAAATACGGTTTAAAAAAGACTACTACGTAGGTGTTACCTGCTTCTACAGGAAGTGAATCTACCCACCTCCCATCACTGGTAGTTTTAGTTCTACCTACAGCATTATCGTATACTCCAGAGGTATACTCTGATTGTTTGAAGATATATACATCAGCACCTTCTATAGGGTCTCCATTAGAAGCTAGAAATCTTAAGTTGTCTGGATCAGGAGTATTATGGTCTACCATAACAGTAGAAAATAGAATACCTCTTTGCTGCTTATTGTTAGCTACATGCACCCTTATCGAAGATCCCGCTTTATATTCTATACCATCCTTTAGGTTATACACCGACACTTCTAAAACAGTATCTTCTATACTAGATAAACTTTTATTTAAGGTATATTGTCTGCCAATACCTGTAAAACTATGTCTAAAAGTAGAGCGTTCTTCTTCTAGTGCGTCTAGCGGGTAGAAAGTAGCAAAGCCACTCATATCACTTTTAAGATACTTAGTAGTAAAAACATCTTGTATATAACAGAATATAGTTAAACCTACCGGAAGAGTAGCTTCAATATTAATATCCCCATCCTGTACCTCACCCCCCAAAAGCCTAATACTAACTAAGTCTATAGGTAAAGACTCTACGCCAGATTCTAGGAATCTACTCTGTAATGTATAATCGCCATCTACAAAATTTGTAGAATCAACCTCTAGCCTGTACAGACCTGTTTTAATTTCAGTGTAACTAATTCTAAATCTAGACCTAGTAGCCTCGTCATTAGTCAAATGTAATTGTTGATTTTCTACGAAAACACTATTAATGTTATCGTAAATAGCATTATCACTTTCTCTAATTAGGAAAGCAAAAGCACTTTTACCCGTAGCTCTGGCTAATGAATGTGCTAAAGTACCCATTAATATCCTCCGGAGTTATTATGAATAACGATCTATTTAATAAAGCAGCTCTTCAAATTATAGCGGGTTCTATGCCCCCACACCTAAGTCCCACATCTACTCTAGCGGGTCTAGTAAGTTCTACTATGGATTTTATAGGAGCAGAGCCAAGTACCAGTACGGTTGACCACCCCACACACTATAGAGCGGAATCAGGCATAGAAGCTATAGAAGCTATAGAAGCTTGGGACCTAAATTTTAACCTAGGTAATGTAGTTAAATACGTGTGTAGAGCAGGACTTAAGAGCGGTAATACTAAAGAAGATCTTGAAAAAGCACTATGGTACTTACAACGAGAGCTTTCTAATATAGACGATACCAAGTAGACCCGTCGCTAATAATTGTTGCAGTGTCCCCAGGCTGCAAAGTAACTTCGTTAATACCGAGTACAGTGCTAGCCTGATTACCTGAGTTATGAATAATAAATTCACGACCAATATGGTCTTCTGCATCAGGTAGAGTAACTACAAAATTATTTAAAAAAATAGTGTGGTTAGCAGAAGTAGGAATGTAATTACCCACAAGAGTAGTTACAGACCTACGTATTCCCTTAGCAAAATGCATATCACCTAAGTTATTTATAGTGTACTTTTTAAAGTCGAGTCTTTTTTTAGCCATGAAACTTAATCTATATATGCAAGTTGATGTAAAGGCAAGATACTAAACTACACTGCGTACCAGTGAGTACCATCTGAAATAAGTCTTAAGGTATGTCCTGTAGACACTGTGATGCCTGTATCAGTATCATAAGATGTTCCTGCAGAATACACTACGTTAGCTCCTGCGGGGATAATCTTTAGGTGGTTAGCGTTATTACTATCTCCCCCTTTACGTATAATAACATACTCTTGACCAGAGTTACTTGCAGCAGGTAGTGTTAGTTCTATAGGAGTTCCTCCAGAAGCATCCACAACAACTACATGCTCACTTGTACCTAGTGTAGCAGAAGCAGTTTTAGAAGTATCAATATCGTATTTCAAACCACCTTTAATAGTGAGTGACCCAGACTCTGTATCTCCGGCAGTAATACTATCATTAACAATGAGATCACCTGCAACAGTAACTGATGAGGCATTATCAGTAGTATCAACAATAAACACGGATTTCAATAGGTTAGTGGTAGTACCTACGCGGAAAGCAGTACCTGAATCTAGACTGATATCCACATCACTTGTAAAGTCAGCATCACCATTAGCTTGTAGCGTAGTAAATTTACCAGAAGAACGCGAGTTAGATCCGATAGCAGTACCATCAATAGTACCACTTTCAATATCTACGTTAGTCATAGCTTGATCAGCAAAGTTAATAGCACCTGCAGCTTGAAAAGCACCAATCTTAGTAGCGGTTAAAGTATCTCCTGAGAAAGTCAGATCAGAATCATCACTAAGTACTCCGTTAGCTCCAGCAAATACTACCCTAGTAGCTGTAAGAGAATCTGCGGTAAGTGTTTGAGCTCGTAAATCGTTATCTCCAATATCTACGTTAGCTCCCACTCCTGCTACAATAGCAGCATTTTGAGCGGCTGAAGTAGTAAGAGTACCTGCTGAAACATTTAAAGTATTACCTGCTCCTACAGTTATATCTGTACCATCAATAGTACCACTATCAATATCTACGTTAGTCATATCTTGACTAGCAAAATTGATAGCTCCAGCAGCTTCGAAAGCA
>Ga0160423_10000692_pt1 | contig 27957 bp, 23 predicted proteins | sample CRUFie14St8metaG_FD_108191 | JGI IMG/M metagenome (GOLD analysis project Ga0160423, IMG submission 108191) | Marine microbial communities from the Costa Rica Dome - CRUD Field 142mm St8 metaG | ecosystem: Environmental > Aquatic > Marine > Oceanic > Photic zone | place: Costa Rica: the Eastern...
CACGCTAAAGCCCAGTCTGCGGCTGTGAAACACGCTTCTGAACAATACCATGGCATACCTTTTCCACTGACAATTAGTGAGGAAGAGTTGCCGCCGAAGCCCGCCAAAGATAATACAATTGAATATCAAACATTGGAAGCCGAATTTACTACATTTGATAATAAGTTTGATGCCTATGACTATAATCGAGACAAACGTTTAGAGAACGTGCTTGGTGGGAAATTACCCGCAGGAGACTACAAATATGCAGACGATGTTTTCACTCGTTTTTTTCAAAATAATAAGGAATGTCAGGCACTGATAAAAGCAAGGGGAATACTGACGAAGTATTACTTTACCCCCGTGAAAACTGTAGAGGGTCGCACCGAGTGCATTAAGGCGATGCAGGATTTTTTAACTACGAACAAGGACAAGTTGGAGAAAGCATACAAAGAAAAAGAAAACGAAGTGTTTGACACGCTTCAAACGTCAATCCCATGGTCTAAGGGTTTTAAAAGCGACATTGAAGCACAAATAGATAATGCAAAGGAGAGAAACGATACGCTAACAGAATCTGAATTGTCTACATTGTTGAAGCCAGCCATGGACATTTGTAAATCAATTCAAGACTACGATACGGGTCCAAAAACAAAAGAAAGTACTGAACGATGCAGATCAAAAATTTATTCTTTTATGAAGAGTGATTTGTATAAGTCTTTTGTTGAGGAAGAGCCAGAGCCCGAGCTCGAGCCAGTGCCGGAAGGGGAAATTGGTGAGGAAGAGCCGCCGCCAAAGCCCGAGCCAGAGCCGGAAGAGGACTTAAGTGAAAAAGAGACACTTGACACACTGAGAGTTAAATTTTATAAAAGACGGGACGACCTTAATGAGAACTTGAACTCTTTGCATGGCCTCGAAAAACCTGTTGCAATTACAAAAGACGAGCTTAAAACAAGATATGATGGCATCTTATTAGCACTGATGGACGCCGCGTCAGTCTCGGAAAAAATTGCTTTATTTGAGCAAGGATTGCAATTGTTTCAACAAACAGAAGATCAGTTGAACACTTTATTGAAGGAAAAAGCAAAGTTTGAAGCCGTAGGAGAACAAGTTCGGCCATGTCTGTCCAAACTCGATGATTACAAATTAACAGCCTTAAAATTCACACTGGAAACTAATCTAAAAATTGTACAAGGCCTGAATGAAATGGAAGCTACCTTGACCGGTGTAGCATTAATGTACACAATGGCTTACGAAGCCTATGAGAACTGTATCACTGCAATACTCGAAAAAACAAAGGCCAAATTTACGACAATTACCGCAGAGTTAGATGAATTTGAAAGCAACCATAAAGAGTCGCTTGATGACGCGGAGGTGGAGAACATAAAACGAGTTGAAGTTGCCAACTATGAAGATTATAGGAGAAGAGGACAACAAACTCTTGAAAAGTCTCCAGCTCTAAATGTCATCGATGTTGAGCCATGGACTAAAATCGGAAGACTCGACACTGCAATTGAAAAATGTTCGGAAGTGCTTACGGCATTGGAACTGCTTGTTTCCGAGAAATTGGCAGAGGTTGCCCCCCCTGAACCAGAAGCAACCGCCTCGGCGGAAGCTGCAAAGGAAGATGCACCCGACCCTGCTGCTGCTCCGGTGGAAACTGAGGAGAAAGAAGAAGTAGTACCGGCACCGGAAAGGTGGGGCCAGACTGCCTATCGTTTAGAACACGTTAAGGCACACATGATGACAGAATGGGGTAAGATTGGAAGTGAGAATCAAAAAAACGCAATTGAACTAGTTGCAAAGTTATCAAACATTGCTTTTAAAAGGTCTGGCGACCAAAAGATTAATGGTGCTGTATATTTTATTCCGTCTGCAAAAAAGTATCCTGAAACATTAACAATGCTTGCCAAATCCACGGAAGACGAGCTTGAAAAAGTTGCCACAATGTTTTACGGCTACCGTTCGACTTCAACTTTTGATCTTACCTTCGAACGAGACAACAATATGACGCCGATAATGAAAGCCGACCCATTCTTGAAGGCAATGGAACGATATATTAAAGAGAATGAGGGGAAGAATAAAATTAATTATGTCGAATTGGGAGGGCGAGATGATGCCCCAAAAAAAATTTATTACGGCATAAAGTTAATTGAGAGTGGCGTCAAGATTTACGAGATTAGCGATGTGGTAGTTGGAGGGTCGGCCAGGCCGTATAAGGATACGTCTTTCATGCAAATGTTGACGACTTATGTAGCCAAAGGTATGCACGAAGACAATATTCCAGACACCACGTACAGTCTCATGGCTTCAAGTGCCGGAACAGGCGCTGAAACCCCTTCTACGAGGCGCAGGCGTCGAACCCCTAAAGATAGAAAAGAGGGGACCGCCGCAAAATCTTCTCGGCCGCGTCGAAAAGCTGGTACACGGTCGTCAAAGCGAGGAAAACGGCCCACCGATCTTGGGCCAGCAGGTGATGATGATGCCATGGACACGGCGGGCGATCTTTGATTTGAGTTTATGAGTTGACACTTTGATAGCTTAAAGCGACAGGACGTTGGTTGCGTATGCCGTGGCATTGTTTACGTGGGCGGCTGGGCCGGGCTGAGCAAGAAAGGCGTCTTTGGCAATCGATGCGGCGTTGGATGCCCCAAAGGTGACGGCTTCGGTCTGCAAGAGTTCGGTGTTGGCAATCATCATGTGCTTGCATCCTACGGCGGCGTGCTCAAGCGACGAGGTCTTGACCCTGCTCGGGACCGGGGCCGATGCCATGCTGCTGAACCCGCTGCGGTACTCCCAGTCCGGGCAGGTGCAGGCAATAGCAACGCGAAACGGCGGGCCCAGCACTGAGTCGGTCGAAACGCATGCGAAGCCGGCCTTCATAAAACGTTTTTTAAAGGGCGGCCGCTGATCGCCGTCGAATTTTGGTTTTGGTGCTGGTACAAGCTGGATGTGCGATTGTGGTTGTGCGCCGCACATGACGGGCGGGGTCCTAAGCGTTGTTTTTTCTGATTTTACGGGATTTAACTCTGCGCCGATTAGCACGTAGTAATTGTTAACAACCGCTTCTTCTTGCCGCACTTGTACGCCTTTACGCCGATGCCGGTTGATGTCAGCTTTAATAAGGGCCAAGTCCGCACGTAGCCGTGTTGCTGAGTTTTTGTGCGTAATTCTGTGTTGGCGGGCGGTTGCACCCTGCTGTCGTTCTGTCAAGTCCGTATCATGGGCTGCGGCCGCCATGGGTTTTCGTTGCCGCTGCGCCAGTGCGCATATAAGGGCGGTTGCGACGGGCGCTAAACCGTTGGCGGCGCAGAATAATGGCATCACAAGCGCGGCCGACCAAACGACGACGCCGCCAAGCGCCAAGAAAAAGCCCCGATTACACCGAGTACGATGACGACATTGCCGACTGTGCATCGGACTGTAGCGTTGTTGCCGAGCATGCCCCCTCGGAGGGCCCTGGGGGCGCCTCTGTCCCGGACCATACGGCGTACAAGCCCGCGTACGCTTTCGGCGGCGCCACCTGCATCCCTGTTGGTGAGGGGAACAAGGGCGCACCTGCTGCCGCCGCTTCTGGCGGACCGCAATGTTCGCAATATCCCGACCAATTTTGCTTCTTCTGCGCGTACGAAAAAGATCCGAATGCTGAATCGGGATCGGCTGCCGACCTTTACGGCGGCCTGGTGGATCTTGTCCATTCCATGAATCGTCAAAAAAAAGAGTTTCCGGCGATTGTTGATGCGATTCGCGTGGCCTATGAGCGGCAGATTCGGCCGTACACGGACGACCCGATGTTTGGCCAAAGCCCCGAATGGACTCAGGCGTCGATCGAGCGGCACCTCACCTTTTCAAATCAATTTGCGCCCGTCTTTGATGCATCTGTAACGCAAGTGTTTCATTCAATCGTTGCGGCGCAGAATCGGACACTGATGGACGCGGTAACCGGCCACGTTATTGAAGAAAACCGGCAGGCGCTCATGTCAACGCTGAACAATTACATCAAGTGGGAAAAGTTCCAAAAATCGCGCTCTGGCCGTTCTAAGTAAGTATTTAAACAATAAATTCTTTTTTACGGAGCACCACCGGTTCGCAGTGTCACATATTGCGGTTTGGTTAATATGATGCGACACTTTAGCAGGGCGTAGTGGCGGCCAGTTGCGCCAATGGCCTGTTGCACTTCGACCCGATCAACCATCTCAGTAAAAGGTCCTTGAAAGCCATACGTGTTTCCGTCCTGTATTTGAATTTCCGGTAATGGATCACGTTCCCATTCCTGAAGCGGGTTCTCCTTAATAACTGCGTATCCATCCAAGGCTCGGACAACGGCAGCATTGCAATCACGGGACCAACTGTTCGGGCGGCTCATGTCCATAAAAAATTTGAAACGTAGGTCAACTCCAAAGTTGAATGTGTCAGTGTCGTATGACCCCAACTCTAATCGTATTTCAACGCGGTTGGTATTCGATAAATCTTGGTTGATTTCCTTAACTGCAGCCTCAAATGCCTCCGGATTACACATAACGTCGCGCGAAATGGCGCGTTTAAGCGGCATGCCAATGATAGTGTCATAAGTGTCCCTGATGTCGGCCATTTCAACAGCCTTGTACAGGAGCGAGCACTTAAGAAACGATCGGTCTGCGGTGCCGCGTCGCATTGCATTGTACAAGAGTACTGCCTCGTCCGCGGAATTGATTTGGAAGCAGGCGGCAATCTTTCCACTGCTTTCGGTATCGCTTGCAGCAGCGGAGATTGCGACCTCAACATCATTTGCCATTTTTATGCAGCTGTCGTCTACATAGCAGTCCACGGTCATAGCACCAACGGGATCCCACGCGCATTGAATGCTCCATCCTGTGCTCTGCATAATGGTTCTATGCAACTCAATAGGATTGTCGGCTCGGGCTACATTGACAAGCGCACCTTTGTACGGTATAATAATCCAGTTTTTCTCGACCACTGCTTCCAAAGCCTTTGAGACGGCGGGAGAAACTAAATCGGTGATGGTCATCTTTTGCGGCTTTCCCAAAAACGAGCATGCCGCCTGTAGTTCGTCTCTGTACGCATCGCTGTGAGCTTTTGCCAATTTCATCTCGCACCACTTCAAAATCGCCTTTTCCGACGGGCCAGGGTGCCGCTGTTTGTGAATGAGATCGTACACAATTGTTGTACACCTTCTTGTGACGACGTCAACCCCGCCCCCTGGCAACGTTTTCTTAATGTTCCGCAACTGCAAGTACCGTTTAAGCCGTCGCTCAATGGTGCCTGGGCGCAGCAGGTTGCCTAGATTGTACCAAAGCTGCGATCGCCGGGGCCACCGTGTTGTTGGCTTGCCTTCAAACGGGGTATCAAATTCCTCCTTTGTCATGAATAAATTGGTCTTAAACCATTCCCGTGCAGCCGGCGTCAAATGATCTTGCCTGGCCCATTCGGCGTGGGGCAAATCCGGTTTCCCGTCAGTAGGCAGCATTTGTTGAGAGATAATGTTGCGGCGAGCTTCCCAGTGTTTGCCGTGCATTTCGGCACCATCAACAATAAACGGGTTGGGATACTCCTGCTCCCAAAGCTTAAGCGGTGACACCGGAAATGCCTCATTTGTGTACAGTGCCACAATGGACGTTTCTCCTAGCCGGTCAAGGATCATCTTACGAGCGTCAAAGTCGGTATACAACTCGCCAATGTTCAGGGCAAAAAGCTCGGATTTCGGCGCTGCTGCGGCATCAATTAACGCTTTGGCTTCGTACGCATTAAATGGAAACTTCTCATCGTGATTCTTCATTTGTAACACCTGAATGTGTCCGTTCCGAATATCATGAAGAACAATTGCAAAATGTTCGTCAGCCGTCGTGGGGTAGCCTCTGCGCGTTAATTCAAATTTGACCACACACGGCCGCCCAGGGTCTGGATGTCTCCACGTTTTCATGGCTACAGCGCCTTGGCCAAGCGTTTCCGTCATCTCGACATCAACCGAGTAAGCCGCATTTTCGCCGCGGTGATAGATTGACATTGCGGGCGGTCGTCTCGTGATTATAATTACACCGAAACGTATATATTGTCACATAGTAAAGAAAACCCGCGTTGTTTCTATAGAAAGCGTCCATTAATATTGGGTTCGTGTTCTTCGTGCCACTTTTTCTCTGCGGGCACAACATAGCAGCATGGGTTGGGGCGCACCAAAAGCGTTACGGGAAAGTGTCATGGGCGATATTATTACGCCGCGGAAAAAAACCGCGCCCGCCAAACAAATGATAAGCGGCTCCGCAGCGCCTGCGTCTGAAGGGCTTGTTGTGGCGGATTTAAATGCTCAGATTCGAGCCAAAGCCGTTACGCTGCCGGGGCCTGGACCTCAACTTTCAATGAAAAGGGTGGTCACAAATGTTATCACAGACATGACACGGGCGCTGTCTCATCCCACTCATTTAGTTGCCGTGTACGATACAATTGATGGCCTCGACGGCAGCAGCGGGCCACGGTCGATGCCAAAAATGCGCGATGTCTTGTGGAGCGAACGGTACGCCCGCCCTTTAGCACCCATTGCGCCCGCTGTTCAAAAAAAAGTGCTGGAGTACCTTGAGGCCGCGGCGGCATCAAATGTTGCAGCGGCTCTTCCGCCGCCGGCATCCTACTCGGTACTTTTTACGCCGGGGCCGTTGAAAATGGCAACGTGGAAGGCATTTATGGCGATCACGCGGCGGGTAGGCGCCACGCTGCACGCTCAAGACAAAATTCCTCACTTCTCATTGGTGGCGGCCGATCACGCCACATTTTCTACCGAGCGCGGCAATGAACGGCACGAGGCGGCATTTGCTCAATTAGCACGTGAAAATCTGGGCGAAGCCGACTTAAAAATCTATCGCTGTGCGCAACTGCTGAACCCAAAGGGCGCACTCGTGCTCAAAACGGTCGATACCGATGTCATTCTGCAGACGCTGGCAACGCCGGAACCGCCGGCCCGAGCCACAACGTTTAAGTTGGCACTAAAAGACTTTGATGTTGATGCAACCCGGCTGCTGCAACGATTTGGGCCTTTGCCAACCGTACGGCTGGAAACAGTATTTTGGTGGATTGCGGCGGGGGGGACCGATTACTGCAAACCGATCAGCGATCAAGGTTACGGCAAAAAACAGCTGCTCGATTTGACGCATCCCAAGCACGCTATGAAAGCACTGCCATTGTTTACCGAGGACGCGGCAAGCCCGTTTCGGTTCCGGTTTCACCCCGCAAATGCACTCAAAAAACTGCAAGGACTCCCAAAGACACGGAAGGTGGCTCGCGACCATGCAGGAAAGGCAAAAAAAAGTGGCCGATCCCTCAGCGGCGCTGTGCGGCAAGTCATGCTCAGCACGGCGTATTACAGCTTGCTACACACGCACCCGGACCCGGCAACATTTATGAACACGCTGATTATGAGTCCGAAGGCATTACCTTTGTCATTTTAAAAGAAATAAAACATTTAAGGTTGGCGGCTATTGTTGTCTTCGTCCGGGATTGCATTTGGATGGTCGCAATTACGGTAGACGCGTCGGTTCAGCCAAAGCTGTGAGTAGGAATCACTCCCGTCCTTATTGTACCCCATTCGCCGGTACGCATCTTTGTACCCAACAAATTTGTTTCGAATTGTGTGGTTGTCAATGTCAATGGTGTCGTCTTCGTCGACGTGAAGGTGCGAATTGAGCACGACCGGGTTGTACGGAGCCGCAACCGCATGCCACAGCATCGGTCCCGTTGGCGCCAGGTCGCGGTCACCGTAGTAGCACGTCCGCACATTCATTGTTATGCGACGGATTGCCCGCTGCAACGCCGGGTGGCGGGGCTCGGCGCCAATGAAACCGTTCCACCACCCGGTGCTGTCCGGGTCATGCGTTACAACCAGCGCTGCGCCCGCAAACCTCTGCGTGAAGGGCTTGGCAATGCGCCCTGCAATGTCGAGGTACCATCCGCCGTACAGCCACAGCACACAGTACCGAATTAAGTCGGCACGGTACGCTCCGGGGATAAGCATTTGGAAGGCGTACGTCGCGCCGCACTTGCTCAGCATGACTTCAATGTTCGGATCGGAATCTTCAATCAAAACGGTCGTTACCTCACCAAAGGCATCGCCGGACGCAGCCGCTCTGTAAACCAACGGATCAAGATGATCGTGCGCAAAGGTACGCCACAACACAGGCGGAATGTAGCCCCCGATGCGAACGCCGGCGTGGTCAGGTAGCCGCAGAATGCTTGCGCTCAACACGACCCGGAACAATGCTCCAAATGAAACCCCAAACAGCATCATTCTGGGTGCTGCCTCAAGGTACGGCCAACCGCTTTATAACAATTTCTCCAATCCGACAAGGCCCGGCAGGCGCGCCACGAAATTTTGTCCGGTAAAATATTTCGCCAAAGAAATCTAAACAAACGAAATAACGGCATGCAGGCGGCGGCCTTTGCGTGGGCTGCGTTTGCGGCTCCCGCGTGCAAATGTACATTTGGGAATTGCGCCAAATTATCGCTGCCGCCATCGGGCAGTTACTTGTGCGTTCGAGACGTGTCTCAAGACATCCCCGTGGTTGGATCCATTTTACGAGACGGGCTTTGGGAAGGCCACATTGTAAGACCATTTTACGACGAGATATTGCAGCACAAGCATGCAATCGTCCTCGATGTGGGCGCGCACATTGGTCAGTACACAATTGTAGCAGCCGCTGCGGGCGCTCGGGTTGTGGCCTTTGAAGCAAACGCCGACAATGTTCAATACATTGAATCAAGCTTGCAAGTCAACAAGGTGAACGACAGGGTGACGGTGATTAATAAGCCAGTGTCGGCCGAGGGCGGGCAACGTTTGCAATTTCCAACCTCAATCTTGCCGCAAGACAATGTTGGCGGCTGGGGAGTTCAATTGTCGCCTACCGGGTCGCTTGTAAGCACTACCATTGATGCCAGCCTTGCATCGCTCCACCTTATTGGGCCGTACATTATGAAAATTGATATTGAAGGGTTCGAGCCGCAAGCGCTTTTGGGCGCACAGCACACGTTGCGGCACACGCGCATTATTTTTATGGAGTGGGGCGACGGCGGCCCTGAAAAGCGGAAAATGGCGCAGAATTTAAAACGAGTTGGTTTCGTGGTAAACGACAACAATTGCATTCGCACAAATTTTAAAGTCTGCCCGTGGGACGTGGTGTGGCGCCGAAACAACATTTAATGCCCTGCAACAGCAAAAGCAAAGAGCTCTACGGGCGTCTCCTGTGTGCCCCACCAACACTTCAGCACGACGGCGGTCAAGACTTCAAAACAACATCGGCATTTTGGGTCGAGATTGCAATTTTACTAAATTACTAAATTGGCGAAATATAGTGTCTGCTAAAAGAACTGCGCACGACGTGCATGATTACGGTCATTACAATGGCTGAATTGGCTAATTGTTAGGCTTACCATATATTTGCCACGCAGCGGGGCATTTTAAGGAAATACATAACCAATGACTTTTAATTGTACCGGGATGAGCCAATTTAATGTTTATGTTGGCGCAAACGTGCCGCCTAATCTTTGGCGGTCGGAATCATTAAAGTCCCGCCTCAGTTCAAAGGTAAAAACAACGTACCCATGCTACACCAATTTTGTGTGGAATACAAATCCTAAAACATGCGATTCTGATTGTCGTCGCATAAGCCGGCACGTGTCCATTATTTTGGCGGCGATGAATGCTAGCCTGGATGCTAATCTTGGTTGGTCGCTTTTTTTTGAAGACGATGCCCAATTAAACAAAAACTGTCAGAATTATTGCCTTCCTCAGCCTGTGCCGGACGTTTGCGAATATGTGACGCTGGACAACCGTGCACATTATGTTTATCGCAAAGATCTTGGAAACGGGTATTCACAAAGTTTGGCTACAAACGGTCACGGCACCGCGGGATTCTGGTTTTCACGACAATTTGCTATACACATGCTGCGGCAAGCGGCTAAAGGTGGGCTGCAAAAACCACCTGATGTTTTTATTTTTGAAAGTGCGCGCAAGCACGGAATATGTTTTTTAACGGGCGACTGCACTGTTGACCATGATGATACGCCCTCATTGCGGGTGCAGCACTTTCACAAAAATATTTTAACGCCGTGCTGATGCAATTAAAATTTTGTGTTTGTTTTGTTTTGCCGTGCGCATGCAAGATGATGGCGCCGGCCACAACAACACCATTATCAATTGGTGTAGTGTGGCTACGCAGCCATTTACAATCAAATTAATGCAATCTTCGTTTGTTTTTGGCAACCAAATTTAGATTTACAGTATAAGCTAGTTTTTCTGGGGCCACTTGCTGCATAATTATGGCTCCGTTTCTCGTAATCATTGGATGGATATTGTCGGCGCAGAACCTTTACATGCGTTGTGTAATCCAGACGGATTCGCGAAGGAACAATGAAATGGTGCAGCAGTCTCAGCTGTCATTACGGGAAATGGCGTATGCTGAAAAATCTAAATACTTGAATGTTGAATGCAATGCCGGAAACAAACCACGTGCTTTAATTGCAGGGTGCACTCTCTGCGATTTTATTGTGTACGTCGACACCGACGCCGTATGGACCGGCATTTCGGGCGTGTTTGATGCAACAAGCAATTTGATCAACTCGTCCCAGGTATCAATATTAGCGGGCATAGATTATCCCGAAACAATGAAAGTTACAAGAAGTGAGCATAAAAGTGGATTTTACCCCGGTCTCTTTAACAACGGCATACTTGCTCTACGGTGCACCAAAATTACTCGGGATATTCTTGAACAATGGCGTTGGCTTTTGGAGCGGCTTCACGAGGACCAGCGAGCACTTCAAGAAATGGCCGAGCCCCAATCTGTATTTCATGCAAATATCAAATACGATTTTATGACACTCGGCGTTTATTCAAAGTACATTCACCATTTTCCCGGGGCATACAAGAACCAATTTAAGTACACAAGGCACAGCAAGTTTATGGCCCCAAGACAAACAATTCGATGCCCAACGCTTTAATGCGCCGTCGTGGCAAACTTATGACAATCATGCGGCCGTGCCCAACAATTTGTCAATGTATTCGCTCGAAAAGTTGACGGAGGGGTTCAAATGGTGATGTAGATGGTGAGATCCTACAAGCCATGCCCACTGCTCGTCATGGCGCAAAAGGCCGCGAAAAAAGCAGTATATCCACGCCGTTGTCAACCCGACGCCGCTCCATTTCGGAAGCAGGAGCGGAACAAAAATACCGAGCCCGCTCAGCGCATTTTCGACAAAGCTGGAGTCAAACGCATCCCGCCAAGTCGGCCGAACGTGCCGGTGGTGCTGCGCATGATACTTTTTGTAGAACCAAGGATGGTGCAACGCCCGGTGCACCACGTAGAACCACATGTCGTACGCAACAACGGCTGCAACATATGTCACAAGAATGTCAAAAATCATGACCATTGGTGTAGCACAAAAAATGGTGTTTCACAACTCATATAATTACAAGTAGGCGTTTTTTAGATTTTAATGCCGTGCGCTTTCGTCCAGTACGTTTCGTCAGGTCGGCCGCTGCTGTTCTTTGGGTAAAAAACATTACCAATAGGCCCACCATAAGAATGGAGAAACCAACATTGGCCATCATCGTCGGCTTCAATCGACTCCTCCATGACAGAGACCTCAAAAGGCACGCCGCGCGCTCGCGTAATCTTGGCGTCAAGTGTCAGATCATAGCACGTGTGCCCCACCGAAATCCACGCGTGATCAAATTTGAAGCCGGGCACATTATCGGCTTCAACATAACCGTGCCAAATCCGCACACCTTCTATTCCTTCGTCCACGAGTTTTTTGGCTGCAAGGTACGACGCCCGGATGCAATCCTTTGCTGCACCCCGGAGTTCTGAAGGTGCCGGCTTCCAAGACCATTCAGTACAGTCAACTGCGCTATCGTAGAATCCCTTGTAGTACTCGAGCGGCACAAAAGGCACAAACGGTGCAGCTGCGTCCGGCGATACAGTGGCAAGGTCGGTAGTGGACATGTTTGTTGCTTCAAGGTGGTGTTATAAATAATAATGAATGGGCTCATAGGGTCTTTATTGATGAGCAGGAAAACATTTCTCTTTTGGCAGATACTTTGCGCTGTAGTCCTCCAGAAGGCGAGCAAAAATTGCGTGCGATTCCCGGCTCACCGAATTTCCCACATATTTTGCCATAAAATTGGTTCGAGCGTTGTCACCCGCCGCTTGCACAACCGACCACTCTAACTCTTGCGCTGCCCGGCGACGAACGCTGCTAGGGGTCTCGGTGATGTAGAGCTGGATCACGCTGGCTGGAATCTCGTTGTACGCATCGGAATCGCCCACAACCATTTTCGTTTCCGAGCCGACGTCGTAATACAGCTGCCAGTCCTTTGACTTATCTTCATACAGCGCGATCGCGGCCAAAAGATCGTCGTAGCTTGCGGCGTGCACTCGGTACGCCACATTTTTCTCCAAATTGTTCACGTACCAGCCCCGTAAATGTTCAGCAGCATTTTTGTACGGCGGCGGGCGGGGGTTGGTGCATCGGTTGCCCATTGTGTATTGTGAGGAAAATGTTTATGTAAATAACTTAAATTTGACATTTGAAAACATTTATTTCGGCTTACTTAAAACAAACAAAGCTCACAAATCATGACCACCAACATTGATGAATCAGTGCCGCTCCCAAAAGACGTGCAACTTGGCTTCGGAGCATGGATCCGTCATATTCCAGCAGCGCTTCCTGCCGTCGGTTTTGACGCCTTGTGGGAATTCGGCATGAGCTCCGTTCCGCCCACCCCAAACCCATTCAATGGCGGGCGGACCAATCTAAAGCGGCGGCAGGCCACATTTATTGAGCGGTCGCCGGGGCTCGGCTACAGATTCTCGGGTAAACGCACACACGCACTCAGGGCTGACGATCTCCGCGCTTTCGAACTTTTTGCCGCTGTTGAGGAAGATTTTGCTATGCGGCACCCGACTATGAGCATCGACGAGTTGCGCAAAAATGTCATGTATCACTTCAATTGGTACCCAGGGGGCGCCGGAATCAGCCCGCACAAGGATGACGAGGCGCAACTGGAAGCCGGCGCCGACATTTATAGCTACTCCTTTATGAACGACGAAAGCTACACCCGCAACTTCCAGGTTTACCACGAGGATGACAGCACGGCAACGCTGACCGTACCGCTCGGCAGCGGCGACCTTCTTGTTATGGGAGGGTCGCGGTGTCAAGTTGATTGGAAACACGGCGTCAAAACGTCGGCGGCAAAACGCTACGCCAAAATGAAGCGCATCAACATTACCGTGCGGTGGCTTAACAGTGAATTGTGATGTACCCCAGCGAGAATCGCCTAACATAACGAGTGCTTTGGGATGCTAATTTTCGAATAAAGTACGGCAATTTATTTTTGTTTGCATTTACTTTTTGTTTGGGGGTCGACTTCACGACATCGCAGAAGTCATCATGAGTGGAGGGTTGATTTGCCGGGCGGACAAGGCGCGTAAACAAGCGGCCGCGGCGGAGACGGACGAATCGGTATCGGCAGAAGATTTTGTTGCGAAACTGAGGTCAGAAGCCGATGCCGAGGTCGCTGTGATGACGTGGAAGTGGCACCACAAACTGAAAACCTACTCAGAAAAGGAAATTGAAAGGCTGACAAAGCTGCGCAACAAAGCTGCGGGTAAGGCCGCAGAGTCCAGTTCGTTGGGGCCTAAAGCTGGGAAGAAGGCTGCAAAAAAACTCACACTGAAAAGACGTGAAGAGTACTCTGCGCTTATAGAGAAGTTGACCGCAGCCGCCGCCATGGCATCGAAGGAAATGAATGATCTGGCAGCCGCGATTCAGTAACAGTTGAAGTAAAGGATTCGGTATATGGTTGCACAACCAGCCAGGTAGTTGAGAACATAATGCTTAATCTTACAACTGACACGCTTCTGGCGGTTGCACCGGCTAGTCTAAATGCATCGGTCCGGGGCACGCTGGCATTTGCAATAGCTTTTTTTGGTCCGTTAGCGGCAAACCCCGGCAAATTAGGGGAGTCATTCGACATGCTCCAGGCGCAAGAAGATGGCGACGCCCCCCTTAACCTTGACCCGGTCACCGCCAGCACTACTTTAGCATTTTACCGCCGCAAATTTCTGGATGGCGACCCTACCGTGACGGGGTATGATCCGGCCCGAAATTTGACAAAGGCCGGCCTGCCGACGCCAAACGCGGTGCATTGTGGATCAAAGTACGTCGAGTGCCCGCCAGGACCGTGCACGACGTGGGAATATGATTATCAATTTCTTGGACTGCAAGAATCGCAAATTGGAAAGGTGGCACAGCACACCTTGGTGCCGGATGCGGTCATGAATGGCTTGAATACGACGTCAGAATTCCAACGGTCGCATTTTTTTCCGATGATTGGTACACCACGGTGCGGGCCCCTCTTCAACTATCAGTATATTAATGTTCTGAATAGCGACGGGTCCGAGTATCACCCTGAATCGATCACAAACCCGCTGGCAGAATTTGATAAATTGCTGGACGTGGTTCCAAAAGACCCCGACGACATTACGCTCCGAAAATATCTGCCAGCGGCGGCCGGCGTAAAAGAGGTGTATGGCGTCCCGGGCGTAGCAATGATTCCGATCCCAAGAGGCATTAATTATAATCCCCAGTGGTACTTTGAGGGTTACGCAGACTGCTTTGGCACCAAGAATTCAAGACAACCCGGCGTGTCCATCAGCCAGTCTACAGCATGCAACCTTGAGACCTTGCTCGTAAATTGGCTCTACAACATCAACCCAGCACCACTCCAGTGCGGACGCATGACAAAACCCCCGCCCTACGCCCCGGCAGGCATTGACCCATCCAAGTCGACGACGACGGTTGATCCAGGCACATATCCAGCCCCGCTGTCCGGCAATACAGCATTTCAACCGCTGATCAATCAAACGAACCTCACAGCATCTGGCAATCCCCGGATCGTTGTTGTAAACATTGCGGAAAAAAATATGGTGGGGACACGCCCGGCACTCATCGGGTACACGCGAGGTTTTGAGCATGGATACGACTGGGACGATAAGCTGGAGACGTACGAGATTTTGAAAACGCGCGAACTAAAATTTGTGGATGGTAACCAGGGCGTGGCAAGGCACAAAGCCGTCATACCTGAAGCCACCACCAATTGGACAAATGGGCGCGGCCCAAACCACCGAATTACGCCGCAAGAGCTGCCATATGATTACGATCCAATGACGTGTGATTTTACGCAATGCAGATGGGTTCCGGAGTTTTCGGGCGAAGATCCGTTCAAAAAAAAGCACTCCAACGACGTCGACCCGTGGGAAACGGCATATGCGTGCCTTGCAACCGAACTTGGCATTCCGCTTCCGGACGACGCTTTTACAAACCCTACAAAGTACGGCATTTCCGTTTCCGATTTAAAAAATCATTTTCCGGTGCGCACGGCTACAAGCCACTACAACGCCACCCTTGCGTGGTTGAATCGCGTCAAATGTTATGGTGATCAACATCTGGATTTTGTTGAACAATATGTTGCCGACCAGGCCCTTATCGCGCAATATGACGGCGTTAACGTGACCGTTGGCAATGTGATTAAAACGCAATTTTGTGTGTTCGACTGCGACAACATTCCAGGCCAGTACTGTACCGGCAGCGACAACGACGACGACGACTGCGCTAACGCAACTGCTGTCGTGCTTGTTTGCTGTGCGCACTTAGAACGGATTGTGCCGCCAGGAGGACAAGCAAGCTTCCACGACGATTGCATGCTTGACAGCGGCATTAAAAAGTCGGACGTTAAGGTTGGCAGCGACCGACTTAAAGATAAATTGACGTCCGGTCCATTTGCACTTAAATCCGGCATGAAAAGTGACGGTGTATCGGCAAAGGTTTTTGATGTAGATCTGATTGCAATGAATGAATCACTTGGTCGACCAGGGTGCAGAGCATTTTACCAGCGCGACCGCAAAGTAGAAATTATCTCAACAAACGACAGGACCGAAGACCGCGGCGCCGGAAAATGCAACATTGATGGCTTGACGAAGCATGTTTCATGGAGCCCGTGTTTTAATATGCTCGGCACTACGTACACGTTAAAATCCAGTGAAGAAAATAAGTACGGGGCACGACAAGCGGTTCGCAAATTCGACGACGCAAAACCAACCAGAGTGTCGACAGATCAGCGGCGGCCGCTTCAGCATTCGCGCACGGGCCTATACCTGGCAAATGACAATGCCGATAGGCTGTTTACCAAACTAGCGCCGGGATTTGAAAAAATGACCTGCGCCGCAGACCACGACACATTTTTTTACGAACTTGGAAACCTGATTCCTATCGATGGCAACGACAACCCGAACGCCGTTCCAAATGACTACTTTACCATGCTCAATATTCCAACAAAGGGATTTACGATGCATGCCCCTCCCCCTACAAAAACAGGACATGCGGCAAATGCTATCGATCAACACTCCACGTGCTCATTCGAGGTTAATTCCCCAAATTGCGGGCCGCTCATTCTTATGGCAAAACGGCACAAAAAATTCAAGTCAAAGTACAACCCCCTCGAGGCATATTACGCAGAGACAAGGCAAGCATATCCAAAACCGACCGCATCCCGGCAAGCGGTTTTCCCCAACTCGAACACGGTTACCGACGGCTTTGCATGCGATTGCAAAAACACTCAAATTGTGTGGCGTCACCTCGCCGTGCCGCAGTCTGACGCGCTAAAATTGCAAGCCCCGGCTGCGGTGGATACGGTGCAGAAAAAGATTTACAAATCATCTATCGTTGTTATTCGGGCATTCTCGTGGCAAGTGCAGCAAACCGAAACGACCCCCGATGTTGGATTATTTTTGCCATCGTCGCACCCCGAATTCGTCATGATTGAGCGTGACTTTCTCGCCGACGTGCAAGCCGCGCCGTCCACCGCGCAGGAGCTGACGGACTCGAATCGGCTCGAACATATCGCGTCCTACTTTGCCGGCGTCGACGCGCCCAGACGAGATCCGCTGAAAACAATGGTGCTGTCCACCGAGAATGTGGCGGACAATGCTAAGCACGTCGTTAACAACGCACTCACGTTTGAAAGGGGATCATGTCTGAGGTGGCCGTACGGCTCGATGCCAAAAATGGCATGGCAGAATCAAGAAGCCGCCTCGGTGTACTATCCAAGCGGCAAACGACAATTTGGGCTTGAAGCATCCATAGCGTACTGCGAAAACATTTCCGCGGCAGTGCCCAAATTTACGGCGTGCGTCAACGATCCGCTCAGCCCAGAGGAACGCCACCGATTTTGCTCCACGCAGCACCCTAAAACGGCCCGGCACATTATCTACGCAGCCCAGATCGATCCAGGTTTAAGAACACGCGAAACCGTTTGCTCAGAGGAGCACAAAACGTGCATCATCGTGCCGGGACCAGAAAAGGATGTAGGGTCGCTGGCCGAAATGTTAAAAGCTCACCATCTTCACCATCACCACCATCAGGACATTGAAGGCGGCAACAATGGTCACGGTTACACGTTTCTCGTTACGCCTTTCAACTCCACCATTCTGAAATTGTTTTTAGGACCGAACAGAGCATTTGCGCCGGTTGCGCAGGGCTACGACTTTACGAATACCACCGGAACAAGCCCTATGGTGCCCATTCCTGACAGTGATCATAACGCCACCGGCATTGCTACGTCAAGATTTGCTTACGAAGTCTTCGACCACAACCGCCACTCAGTGCAGGACATCATTGCCGCCACAACATTTATTGTAGAAGCCCTCACCGCACACAACGGCGATCAAAAATCGTGCCCCCCCGGTGAATACCGCATCCCGGCGCGGTCCGAATCGGTGCGAAGGGCTACAGAGTGCATTTCCGCCGATGACCTTTTTCTTGGCTCAAAGGAGGTTGGCGCCATCATCAGCATGCCTCACTCGCGCATCATGTCGGCGTACCCACCAATGCCAATCAAGTTCCGTGCTGTCACCTCGACCCAGACCTGCGAGCGCATCATTCTTAAAGCCCCAAACATTACTGTTGGCAGCATCGCCGCGGACCAGACAACGTGCGCGTCAATGAACAATGCTCCCGTTCGCATCGATCCAGAGGCAGAGGACGCCGCCGAAAATATTGTGATTGACTCTATCACCGTTACGAACAATGCAGCGGCGGAAATCGCTCCCACCCAGACGGCACTCATTGTGGCTCCTAAACCACCACGAACAGCAAACGTCACAAACCTTAACGTCAAAAGCATCGTTATCAACACCATCGACCCCGACATTGACCATTTTCATTGCGCATTTGCCGCATCATTTGGCTCAAACGTAAATCTTGGCACACCAAACGCCCCGACAACAAACATTATCTTGCTGCCGCACAACGCCACCTCATCAGCCTCAGTCAACTTTACAACGGTCACCGCCGACAACGCAAAGATTATCAATCTGGCAGATACCATTTTAGAAGAAGGCACCGCTGTTCTGCAAGCATTGTTTCCCACGAAACCGCCGCCGCCGCACACAGTGTACATTGTGCTAGCTTGCACCGCCGCATTTCTTATTGCCGCCGTGGCTACCGCCGCAAAAGCAGCCGCCAACATTGAAAAACTTCAGAAAAAAAAGACAACGTGACAATATTCAACGTTTTGCTTATCATATCAACTGCGTCAAGTGCTCCGTGCGTAAAAAAATAGATCATGGCGGCAGCGGAAAGACCTGTGGATTTGTCCACCCTGCCCCCCCTGCCCTACGACATCACAAAAAGAATTGCCGACATAAGAGGCGTTGAGCCGTACCTCCTTGAGGCGGCACTTGATCCGTCCATCACTGTTCGGGAAACCGGGCGGCTCGCACCTATCGCGAAACATTATCAAGACGAAGAAGGCAACTTTCACGCTGACTATCCGCGGAACTCAATCATTCCGGCCGCAATGCTGACACATGACTTGTCGCTGTCCGTGGTTACGCTTCACAACGGCTACGAATCGTGGCCTCAAGAGTACGAAGACTACTCGCCGAATAGTTTTGGACCGTACCCGCAGAGCGACATGGCAAATCCTATGCTGCCACGAAATGTGGCATTGAAAAGCGCCTACCTGACGCCCGAGCAGTACGATGTGTATTCATATTTTTGTTCTGACAACGACCGCGCACCGTTGCGAATGCCATTTGCACTCGACGCAATCAATGACATCCGACTCAAATGTGAAAACCACGCAGCATTTATTTCCACCATGGAAGCGATGGAAATTAATGCACTTTTTGACGAGGACGAGACGCTCCCAGCATTTGAAAAACGAGTCACATATCGCTACGATGAAGAATTTCGCAACAACATAGAAAAATATCCACATCAAACATGGCCGCAATACATCGTGCCCACGTTAACACAACATGGCACGATGCATCAGCCGCTCTGCGGACCCATTTACATTCGTGCATTCTGGTACCACAAAGCTACCGGGGCCGCGTTTATTAGAAGGCCGGAAAAGGCAGATGTATTGAGAGTCGATGAACTGATCAAAAAGAGGATTGCTACTGGGGGACTCGAATCATTTTAATATTGTGTTTTCAATGAAATTACCTTATTCCCCGTAGCCGTGCGCATCAAACGAAAGGTCGCCTTATTATATCGGCTCCACTTTGCTCCGTCTTCAAAGAATTGGATCATGGCTGCAGCCCCTAGCGATATGGTGACTGAGCCAGAGGCGGAAGAGAAAGAACTACTCTATGTTTGGGTTCTTGATGCGGATACACGCGTGGATGAGTTGCCGGCCTTTGAAGATTTGCCTGACACCTGGCAATGCAAATATTGCTCAGCACCAAAAATAACATTTGGTTGCGATTTTCATGATAAATTCTCAACATACAGAGATATTAGCGGGGAAGCGTGGCGCTGCAGAAGGTGCGGAAATTGGTACGAGGGCTTTATGAAACTTTCGGTTGCAGCAAGCGCCGACAGGAAAAAAATACGCACATTTCCTGTTGACGAGAACTTTACTAAAATACTACAAGATGTTCAAGACCACATTGACAAGGCATGTTTTTTTACCGCCATCAACCCACCTGTACATTATGGCGTCAAATTGATGTACCCGAATTGGAGCACACAAATTAAAGATTCCTGCAAATTATTCATTGACGACCAATGGAATGACGTCTACCTTGTCAGAGCAACATTTACTGAAGAACACCCAGCAAACCTACTATCAGGAACGGAGCTGCAATACATCACGCAGTCCGGCAAGCACGTGGCAAATAGCGGACTTGCCTTCAGTAATGTGATTTGGCGGGAAGAATTCATCCAAGAATTTGCAAGACTTATTTTATTGTTTATGAACGACCCAGTCAATCTCAGCATTGCGCCTTTCATTCACGCCTCACGAAACGAGAAGAGTCCGTGCTATCAATTTCAAGACCAGTTTAAATCCACCGGCGTTTATGTTAAGAACTTGCCCATGGACAAATTGATGTACGCATCAGGGGTAGAGTATGCTCAATGTTGGGCAGAGCAGAACAACGGCAGACGCTTCGTGCACATCCGGTCCGATACTGGTTTGGACGAGACAATGTTTTCGGTCTGCGGCCGAGCACAATTTTTGTCTATGGAAATGTTAGCTCAACTTTTGCTCAATAGACTTATTCACCAAAGCAGAGGCAGACGTTTGCCTTTCAATGAAGGCCGCGCAACAGAAAATGAGGGCAAAATTATGGACAATCAATCCTGGTGGCTCATAAAAGATCACCCGCACACTTTAACATCATTTACAGCATTAGGTACAATCATTCACTTTGTATACGCCACAAGACCTGATCCTAGAACTTGGCTGTGCCCGAAATGTAAAGCTTCGAAGTCGGCTTACATTCGAGTGCAATCTTCTTATGGCTCTACTATCTACCAATGCCGCAATTGTAAACACGTGTACGATGCTGCAAAAGATGGCAAGGGCAAGCCCTTTGATGACCTGCCGCTGCCAGTTCCAATCCAGGAGATTTACATTATTATGAAACTTAGCAACGGAGGCGGAGGAGATGATTGAAATTTGTTCATTACGCGCCATAGGTTGTGATCCCGGAAGCATATAAAGCACGGCCAAAATAAAGAGGTGACCGTCTTGTACCATCATGGCGGCGGCTCCAACTTTTCGTTCCGCCGTATCAGATGAGGACCTCATTCCATTATTCGAACAATTGTTTACCTGCAATTATAATTGCATCTTGTGGCACGACAAAGCTATAGCATCCAAACTTCCGGGTGACATTAAAACATATAATATTACCATGAAGACGAATCAGGCCATGGCGCGCAAAAAATGCGAAGATGCAATACGAGAATGCGGGCGAAATTTAAATGAGTATCAACAGCTCGTTACGGCCTTAATGACCCCTTTGTGCTTGTACCTCGGTTATGACAAACGAGTACCTTTACGCAATGCTGCCGATGTAATTAAACTGTCTCCAGCCGAGCAACAACGCGTCATAAATGTGTTGCTCCACTATGCAAAAGAAGAACCTGCAACGAAAACAATACGCACAAATCGTCTCGGGGCCGATCAATGTAATTGGTTGTTTAAAGTCGAGGAATTGTTAAAAACATCGACACTATCACATTTAAAAGGCTCATTGTCCGGACGCAAATCCGGCGGCCTTGATTATCTGATAGCGGCTGGAGAGCTTGTTGATGCGGCAAAGGCCCTGGATATGCTAAAAGATCAGCCTGAAGTTGACACTGTACCCGGAGTTCCCTTTACCATTCGCAGCAGCAAGTGGCCCGAGGCGACCGAGGCCGCTTTTGCTCCCGTCGATCTGTGCACAAGTGCCATGCATTCACTCGCTATTGCATCTGAACAAGCTACCAGCGCCCGATGGTCAAGATTATGGGTTAACAAAACATTCTCGGATGAAGCGCCGGCCAAAAAACGACTCATGATCGATGCATTAGATCGTCAATTTAAATTCGAACGGAAGGCAAGGAAGGAAAATACAAAGAAGCCGGGATGTTGGCGAGACATTGCGCTACGTGCCGTGAACGATATGTCGCGGGCCATTACAGGAGGCGGAGGCGCCCCCGCACCAAGTACTAGTTTCAAAGACTTTCAGGAAAGGTACAATACAAACACCAATGTCTTGCGTAGACAGTACGGATACAGCGTATGGAATCACATGGCGCGAGACCTTGAAATATTCCAAATTACCAAAAAATGGTTCAAAGGACGTCCATGGATAAAAAAAGTTTATGATAAACTGCCAACATTACCAAACGAGGTTGAAGAGGGCGAGGTCATTCCTACCGAGGCACAGTGTCGTCTGTGGGGCTGGTATACATTTTTTTTGAATCGGTTTGACCCTGCTCAGCGCATTCCATTTTTAACCGGAAATCAAGCTCTTTTTGGTGAAGGCTTCTACACACATCTCAAGGATACAAGAGATCGGGTGCTAACAATCACCGACCTTTATGAGGATTCATACAATCAGGATAAGGTCATGTACAGGAAACAATTTATGGATTCCAGCAATGGCGCACAAAAAAAAGACTTAAAGTGGTCCGAGTTCTCAAAGTATGTAGACGATTGCTTGAAGATAAAGCACACTGCCGAGCAGTTAAAGAACATTAGATATTGTCTCAATATCGTAGCCTCTCATGACATGCCAAAAGGACTTAAATTATCGCGAAAAACGGGCGTTCGCGACCCCGTCAGTGCCGAGCACATCACAGACATTCTACAGGCTTTGCAGACAATTATTGACACGCCGGCCCTGCACGAAGCGACCATTCTGCTCTTTAAAACAACACCCGGCGATCCGCCGCCGGAATATTTTAAATAAAGCCACCCGTGCCTAAATCGGAAGGCTTAGATTTGGTGTTCCTCAATTCTGCTAGATACTTTTCAAAGGCTTCAATTGTTTTCTTTAAGTGGCCTTCGCGGTGTTCATCGCCGCTTTGTTGAAGCGCCAACAACGCCTCAAGGCACGCCGTACGTGCTTCCGTAACGTCTTGCGGTGGTACGTAGGTCTTTTTTAACTTATCAAACCACTTTCTGCTAAAGGCCCCCAACAGATCCTCCTTGTAAATCCGCCTATAAGCCTCGGTTGTAGAAGATTCGCTGAGGTTTTCGTGTAGCTCAACCAGGATAGCCTTTGCTTTCGATGCATCGTTCTGAGCAACGTCAATGTCGTTCTTCGCGTTAAAATAGTCCGCCATGGCAGTCGATGTCAACAACGTCACCATGATTATTATATATCATCAATAATCCGGGCACAAAGCCCGCGAATCCGACGTGCATCCCGCCATACGTGCGTCCGTAACACTCCAGCGGCGAAGTGTAGGTTTCTCTACATTATCAAACCACGTAAATCGTACGGGTTCATGGCTGCACGCATCGGCGTCGTCGGCGGTCTTCATTGCCCTAGCCACATTAAATTTACCAACGAGATAACAATGCGTGATTTATACCGCTTTTCCGGCTTGGTCTTATTTATATCGGCAGAATACAGGTAAATCATCCGATCTGACCCATCTGGCATTCTCGGAATGTTGTAACCGCTGTAAGTGACGGATTCTCCTCCATGTTCAATTTCGACATCAATTTTGTCTCGACGATGATCATGGTCAAGCGCGTTTTTCAACTCGTCAAATATTTGTAATTGTAGCTGCTTGAATCTTGGATAAAAGTCAATTATGGCGAGGCGTCCTGGTCTTACTATCACATTAATTCCGTACTTTTGAAGGTCAATATCCCATCTGCTGACTTTTTCTAAAACTTGCATTATTGACGTGAAACTTAAATTACACGTGAGATCCCCATCATATGGGTTGAGATGGGTGTTGACAAGTTCTCGAATCAACTCCTTTGCGATTGCAATGGCATCTTTTGAGTTCTTCGTCGGATTGACAGCGTAATCATGGGGTCCAATTCTTGGCCGCTTGGGTACAGGTGCTGCCGACATTTCAAAAGGAGGAACGCGCCTGCACCAGCAATCCCCTTAAATATGCGGAGCGCGCCCATAAAATATTGCAATGAGGAGTCCGAATCAATCGTGCACCGTAACGTGATATTAAAATTGCTTGATCGGCGCCTTTAAATGGTTTTATTTCAGCGCAGGAAATCGGCGGCAACTGATAGTGATTCGTAAAAAACCCGCGGATGAAATTGTTTCCCGTGCTTTGACAACCGGGCAGCCCACAACAGCGGCACATCAATCATGATAAAAGCCGCGGCAGGCAAACCACGCCCGTCGCTTTTTTTCTCGCGAGATTATCATAAATTGGCCGCAAAAGCCGCAGAAAAAGAACCGGAGGTCATGAACCTTATCGAAAGCCAAGTCATGACCAACGTCGTGCTCCTTGCATCGCTTCCACGAAATAACGCCGCGGCAAGACGGCTCGCTGCGGTCTACAGAGGCTCGTGCCCGAAACAAATTCAAACATCAGAAATCTTGTCGCCGTACAGCCAGGAACAGGCAAGATCCAAAACCGCTCATTACAGAGTCAGCGTCGCAAAAGGGAACTGCGCTGGAAAGTTTTTGGTGTTCGGCACTCAAAACGTCATTAGGGCCGGAAAACACACACACGCCCACGCCGTACGATCTACCTGCAACTTTCTGAAAGCGTTGAGACAAAGTAACATTTTGCACCGGGCAGCGTACGTCAGCGTCTTGTCATGCCCGAACACGGTTGTGACGGGAAGGCTTAAAGAACCCATCATACCAAACAGACTCGACGAGGATTGGAGAGTCAGCAGTTCAAAAAGGTTTCCAGGCAAAGCAGTAACAATTCCCGAATGCAGGGTCGTGCCAGAAATCTACACTTCAGACAGGCGTTTCATCATGCCGGGCGTGTCGTGCCCAGAACAACTCTTCAAAGCCACAAAGGTCATTAATGACATTGCGACCATCGCGTGCGATCATACGAACGGGAGCCATGGCGGAAAATAAAGCACGGGCTCATGTCGGCGTTTCGTGCTTTATTGCAAACAACATTTGAACGCGCACATCAATGGTCCGTCCGCGCCATCGTGGTCTCAAGATCAGAGCTCATAAGTTGCGGCAGAATCAGCATCTGGGTCGTGTTGAGCGGAAACCTCACTCGCTGCAGCCCGGCTAAAAGAGCCACAAAATACTGTTTCACGGCCTCCGTAAGGTTCACCAAGTTGCCCCGGTAAACAGGCGCCTTGTCGAGCGCTCTCATCGTCCACTTCGAAAAAGGCCGTATAATGCGCCACCACTTGAAATTGGGGCCGTCGCACTCCCACGCAACCCGCGCAGCACAGGGCGTACCGTCGTCATTGTACCACAACGTCGTATCGTCATACTGCTCCAAACGAATCCGCACTCGACCTTTGCGATACATTGTACCCGTCCCAACGTAGTACAGATGGCCGCGCGCATCTTTAAAAACGGGAAGCCGCCACCGACGGTCCGCCGCACGGCTCACCTTCTCAAACATTTCCGAAAATACCACACATGGCAGCTCATCAGCTGCTGCCGAATCCGTCTCCACCGTCACACGCATCCAGCGCTGCTCCCGCCACCGTTGCCGCTCCTTCCACATGACCCCGCCCTTATCAAAGCTATCCATCGTTGTCTGTTTATCTTCCAAGTGAAAATAGATTTTGGCAATAATAATAATAATAAACATTTCATTTTGTCAACAAACCTACAAAAAAACACATCCTAACCATGGTGCGAACCGTAGAGACGGAGAGGAGACGACTCAAGCTCGGCAAGCGGGGACCCCGCTCAGACATCTGGACTATCGTGCCGGGCCTCAATCCAGCACATTGGCAACGCCTTCGAAGCTCCGAAAAATACGCCGCATGCTCCTCATTTCAACACATCCTCATCGCAGAAGGCATTATCAGAGACAAGGCATCGGAACGAAAGCTCACGCGGCACCGCCTCTGCCAGGAGCGGCAACGAAAGAAAATCGCTGCCGCAGTTGCTGCACTCGGGCACGTTGTCGCGCCCAACAAAACGATGATTGTTGCCGCCACATTGAATGCCGCAATTGATCTCATCCGCACCCTTCATGACACCGAGACAAAGCTTCAAACAACCCTTGCCGCCCTCAAATCGCGGCAGCGCAGCCTGAAAAGTGCGGAGTTGAAATAAATTATCGGAACAACCATTCCAGCGTCTCCAGATTTGTGTACCGAAGCCTGACGACCTTCGCAAAGTGGGCACGCACGGCGAGGCTGTCGTCTCCCTTCTCCTCTTCTTTGTACCGGCGACGTTGCTCCCCGCCCACCTTTGCGGCAGTGTGAAGGAAATCCCTAATGTCGCCGTGGAACATGTTCTGCCTCATCAGTAGTCGAGCCGTATCCCGAAACAACTTGTCCGTACGCGCATGGCTCAGCACGTACCACGCTTCCACCTCATCAAACGGCCGACGTATCACCGCTTCGATGGTACGGTCATCGCTCATATTTTTAAGACGTTCAAGTTCATCGCTTAAAACGCGGGGCATTAAAGTAGACCGTAGGCGGCCAGGATTTTCCCACAACGGCATGCCGTAGTCGTCCCGAACAATACGCGCCGCAGTTGCACGGTCAGCGGGACGGTCTGGAAAAGGCGTCACAACGTTCTTGTCCCGTACAAAGCGAATCCCGCACTTTAAATCATCTGCAATTACAAAGACGTTATCAACATAGTACTCAATCGCACAGCGAAAATTCTCAGGTGTCGCACGTTCCCGTAGTTCGTTCAGCGCTTCACGCGCTCGCTCATATCGCACGTGTCGCTTGCACCAAATGTACAGGCCGTACACATCGGACATTGATCCAACAAAAAGATGCTGAAGCGATAACGAAGAAATGGCATCAACTCGTGACGCCGAGGTCGACATAAAATGGTCTAAAAGACATTGCCGCACCGACGGCAAAATTGTTACAAAAATGTTTCGGCGAAACCAACCGTCCGGAACGGCGTCGTCAATAAGTTGTTTCGAGGCCTGTTCTGAGGCTGTGAATATTGTTTCAAAACACAAACTTTGCTTCCAAACAACGCCGTTCCGAAACTTTCTCCAGTACTTAAACCACGCCCCACAATGAACAATGTCATCATACACGTCAACGGTGCGAAGCAACGCGGCGCCACACCGCTGCAACAAAATTTGTCCCGTGTGACCGGCATCATATTCCGACGTCACAAGGCGAAGCACCGCATCATGATGCCGCACATCCACCTCGCGTTGAAGCTGCAATGCTACCACCTCATGCGGCAACAGGGAAGTTGCGCCGGCCATCGGTATTTTGGAAAAAGTCCACCCGTACGGTAAATATGCTGTCAAGAACACGGCCGGCTGCATCGCGCTTTCTATTTAAGTACTGCACAATAAACCTGCACACACCATGGCCGTACCTTTCTTTGTAACAGCCGCGTCAATGGCCACGTACTCATTTGATGATAGTGACTTAATGAGTGCGGTCAACAATTGCGACAGTGATCCTTCCACAGATCAGTGCGCAGACATTGCAAATTGGGACGTCGCGAAAGTTACCAGCATGCAATACGTGTTTCAGAACAGGCTTACAAACTACGACATCAGCAGGTGGGACGTTTCAAAGGTTAAACATTTTACTGGCATGGCGGAAGGCAGCAGCAATTTTAATGCCGATCTGTCAAAATGGAATGTGGGGCTGGCTATAAATTTTCGGGACACGTTTAAAGGCGCATCATCATTTAATGCGGACATTAGTTCCTGGAACACGGGCAACGTCGGGACCACGGCCGGTATGTTTGAAGACGCCACATCGTTCAACGTTGACATCGGACAGTGGAATATGCAAAACGTAGCGGACGCGCAAACAATGTTTAAAGGCGCAACAAAATTTAATCAAGATCTTACTTGTTGGTCGCTTGACGATGGATACTACGCAGCCGATGCTTTCACGGGCTCGGGAATGACCGACATTCCGTGCTGGGCAGCTTCAACCGGACAAACGTGTAGTCAGTGCCTTACAACATCAACAACGTCAATAACGTCAACCTCGTCCACATCTTCGTCGACAACAGGTTC
>Ga0160423_10000693_pt1 | contig 27942 bp, 25 predicted proteins | sample CRUFie14St8metaG_FD_108191 | JGI IMG/M metagenome (GOLD analysis project Ga0160423, IMG submission 108191) | Marine microbial communities from the Costa Rica Dome - CRUD Field 142mm St8 metaG | ecosystem: Environmental > Aquatic > Marine > Oceanic > Photic zone | place: Costa Rica: the Eastern...
ACTGCATCTACTGCTATTCCATTTAATCTTTTTTGCTCTTCAAGTGGTATTCCAAGTTTTTTATAAGTTTCTAAAAGTTTTGGATCTAGTTCATCAAGGCTATTTGGCTTATTCTTCATGCTTTTTGGTGCTGAGTAATAATATAGGTCTTGATAGTCTATTTTTGGATATTTCGGTTTTTGCCAATTTGGCTCTTTTAATTGTTTAAATCTTTCGAATGCTTTAAGTCTAAAACTTAACATCCAATCAGGTTCTTTTTTGATTTTAGAAATAAATTTTATAACTTCTTCGTTTAAACCTTTTGGTGCTCTAATATTTTCTATATCAGTTGTAAATCCATATTTATAATCTTTTAAATTTTCTATTTGTTTATCTCTCATCTATAATATATTCGTTGATTGATTTAATAAATCTCTAAGACTTTTTTTTTCAAAAAAATTATTTATATAATCTTCTAATTCATCCCAAAGATTGTGGGTAATGCATTTTGCTGTTTTACCATTACACCCCTTTTTTGAATGTTTTTCACATCCTACAGTTTTAACTTTTTCATCGACTGCAAACAAAATATCCGAAATTTTAATACTCGAAGCTTCTTTGGAGAGAACGTATCCACCTTTAATTCCACGGACACTGTTAACAATATTATTTTTTTTTAGTCTTAAAAATAATTGTTCAAGATAAACTAAAGATATCCCTTGTCTCAAAGAAATATCCCTTAAAGAAACTGGCTCATTAGGATCAAATTTGGCTAGATCTGCAAGTGCCATAACTGCGTATCTTCCTTTGCTTGATAATTTCATATTATTATTGTTTTGTGCGGTTTATATATATACCCGACTAAATTAGTCAAGTTTAAGAAAAATTTTTGAACTTGCATTTTGTCGCTCAATTTTGATAGAAAAATATAATTTTTTTTTGAGATTAATTATCAATGACAACAGCAGACAATAAAATTGTAGAAATATTTATTCCAGGACCTGCAGGTAGACTGGAAGCCAAATATTATAAAAGTAAAAAAAATACTTCTCCAATAGCTTTAGTTTTGCATCCTCATCCTCAATATGGTGGAACAATGAACAATAAAGTTGTCGTCGATACATTTCAAACTTTTATGGATAATGATTTTTCTGTTTGCAGAGTAAATTTTAGAGGTGTAGGAAAAAGTGATGGTGAATTTGATAATGGTCAAGGAGAGTTGGCAGATGCAGCTGCAGCACTTGATTGGTTAGAAAGAGAAAATTTTGACAATTCACAATGCTGGATTTCAGGTTTTTCGTTTGGCTCATTAATAGCAATGCAATTACTTATGAGAAGGCCAGAAATAAATAGATTTGTGGCAATTTCTCCACAGCCAAATGTTTATGATTTTTCATTTTTATCACCCTGTCCTACATCAGGAATAATGATTTATGGTAAAAAAGATGAACTTGTGCCTGTGGAACATATAAATGAATTGAATAAAAGACTTAGCGCTCAAAAAGGTATCAAAGTGGAATTTGACTCAATTACAGATGCAAATCATTTTTTTTCCAAAGCAGATGTTTCACTTATTAAATCTCTTAATAAATATATAAAAAAAGAGACAGCTTTATATTAAAAATTTTTAAAAATTTCACCACCAGTTATTGGTTTACTGACTTTAGTTGTGTTGGGAAATGATATATTTTTTTTGAGATAAGATCTTATAGCCAAATAAGCGAATGCTTGTGACTCTATAAAATCTCCATCAAAATTAAAATCATCTATATAAAAAATATTGTTTTTTAAAAGAATTTTTAGATTATCTGTTAGTTTTTTATTTTTTCGTCCTCCACCACATAAAATTATTTTTGAACATTTTGAAAAATTTTCATTTAAGTAATTTGATATTATTAATGCAGTAAAATAATTTAATGTTGCAACAGCATCTTCAAAAATTAAACCTTTTACAAAATTAAAATCAAATTCATTTCTGTCAAATGAATGTCTATTTTTAGAATTGTAAATATCATGTTCGATGAATTGATTTATTGTGTCTATATTAACAGTTCCTGAACTTGCAATTAAGCCATCTTTATCAAATTCAATATTTTTAGTTTTTTTTAGGTATTCATCTATTAAAACATTGCCTGGACCAATATCTTTAGCAATCAGTTCATCCTCATTACAGTATGTAAAATTAGATATGCCGCCTATATTCAAAAAAATACAGGACTCCTCTGGATAAATTATTTTTGATAACAGATAATGATAAATTGGTGCCAGTGGTGCTCCTTGGCCATTATTTTTAATATCATTTTTTCTAAAATTAAAAACAACCTCTTTTTTTATAAGTTGTGATAGAAGATTTGGATTACCCATTTGCACGCTATATTTTTTTTCTGGTTTGTGAATTATTGTTTGGCCATGAAATCCTACTAAATCAACTTGAGTATCATGTTTTGCTAAAATTTTTTTTGATATTTCTGAGTGGTATAGTGTTAATTCATTCTCTAATTTTTTGTATTCATCAATGCTATTTTCTATATCTTCTAAAGAGTAGATATTGCTTATGTAATTCCTTAATTTTTGCTTAAAATCAGGTTTGTATACAAAAAAATCATCTGCTATGATTTTTAAGTGAGATACCCCATCTGATTTAATTATACTTGCATCAATACCATCCATAGAGGTACCACTCATTAAACCAAGAGAAGTAATAATATTATCCATTATTGATTATTATTTTTATATAAATATGTATATTGAAATTATTAAATTATGAATGATTTTATAAAAGAATTTAAAGATAGAGGTTTTTTTTATCAGTGCACTGATGAAAAGTCACTTTCAAAGATTTTAGATACAGAAAAAATCAAAGGATATATAGGATTTGATTGTACAGCACAAAGTTTACATGTTGGTAGTTTGTTACAGATAATGTGTCTAAGACAACTTCAAAAATATGGACATCGACCTATCGTATTATTGGGAGGGGGAACAACTAGAATTGGAGATCCATCAGGAAAAGACAAAACAAGAAAAATTCTAGATGAAAATGAAATTGAAAATAATATTAAGAGTATAGAAATAGTTCTAAAAAAATTTTTAAGTACAAATGATAAAAATACATCACCTATATTTGTCAATAATTATACTTGGTTAAAAGAATTAAATTATATTTCTTTTTTGAGAGATATTGGAAAACATTTTACAATAAATAAAATGTTGAGTTTTGATAGTGTAAAACTTCGTTTAGATCGAGAGCAGTCCTTAAGTTACATGGAATTTAATTATATGATTTTACAAGCATATGATTTTTTAGAGTTAAATAAAAAAGAAAATTGCTTACTTCAAATTGGAGGCTCAGACCAATGGGGAAACATTGTAAATGGAGTTGATTTGATTAAAAGACATTCATCTAAAGAAGTTTTTGGTTTAACTACTCCTTTAATCACTTTAGCCTCAGGTACTAAAATGGGCAAAACAGAAAGTGGGGCTATCTGGCTAGATAAAGATTTACTTTCAAGTTTTGATTATTGGCAATTTTGGAGAAACACTGATGATAGAGATGTAATTAAATTTCTTAAAATGTTTACAGATATATCAACAGAAAAAATAGAAAATATTAAAGATCAAAATATTAATGAATTAAAAATTTTGTTAGCAAATGAAGCAACTAAAATGTTACATGGAGAAGAAGAAGCTAAAAAATCTGAAGAGTTGGCAAAATCAACTTTTAAAGAAAATTCAACTGGAGAAAATTTGCCAAATCATAAAATAAGTAGAGATTTAATAGGAAAAAATATTGTTAATTTGATTGAATACGTAAGCAAAGATTTATCAAAAAGTGAAATAAGAAGATTAATTAAAAATAATGGTATTAAAATTGATAATGAAAAAATTGAGAATGAACAATTTGAAATAAATCAAAAAATATTTGAAAATAAAGGATTTATTAAATTATCTATTGGTAGGAAAAAGCATTTTAAAATAACTATTTAGTTCTTTTTAAGTTTTTCTAATGTTCTTGTTATAAATCTTGGTGTAAGTGTTTTGAGTGGATTTACTGATGTTTTTAAATCCTTAGATGGTCCTTTTATTTTAAAACTTACACCAAAAACTCCCTCTCCAACTTTTTTTCCAACCAAAATATCTCCTAGAAGAGGTATTTTTGATATCGTTTTATTTATTGTTGTTGCAGGTACTAATGTGCCCTTTAAACTTGTTAACTTATCTTTCTCAATATATCCTTCCATTAGAATAGAGATTGCAGGACCAATTGCATACATTTCATTAATTTTTGTTGTTGAATTATTTGAATTATAATCCATTTCAAATTCATCAAATCTTATTCCCTCTCCTGTAAGTAAATCTGCTATTCCTTGTAATGAGGCAAGTGTTAATAATTTTGCAAGAACAGGCACTTCTTTTACTTTGAAATCATAAATTTTTAAATTTGATTTAGTATTATTATTTTTTTCGATAGAACCATAGGAAAGATTTCCTTCCTCAAACCCTTTGATAAATTTATAATTTTTTATAAATGGTGCTGGCTCATCAATAAATAAATTAGTTATTTTCTCTTTATTTGAAGTTGTATTTATATTTAATGTAAAATCTTTTGTTTTGTTGAGTTTTGCTAAAATCTCTGCAGATTTAACCTTATTTTCTCTTATATTAATTTCACCTTTCAGATTATTTAACTGACTATTTTTATCAATATTTAATCTCTCAAAATTCAATAATAATTTGGCATTTAGTTTTTCAAATCTATTTAAAAAGTTATTATTAGACTCGCCTTTTATTATATTTGATATGAAAGATTGAGCATCAAATTTTTTGCTTGTTAAGCTGTATCCTTCATCATTTTTTTTTAGAATTAATTGATTTACTTTTTTGTTATCATTTTCATAATTTAAATTTAAAGTGTTAATTTTTTTGATTTTGAACTTGTCTGTAAGTTCAAAATTATCAAGAAATATATAATTTTCATTTTCAATATATTTGATTTGATCGATTTTGTAATTTTTATTTAATGAACCTTTTATAAATAATTTGGAAGGAATATTTTTATTTTTTTCATATTGTAAAGGATCAATTTTAATCGAAACATTATTTAATTCAATATCACTTTCAAAATTTAAATTATTCTGCTCTTGATTTAGTAATATATTAAAGTTACCTGATTCCTTTTTTTCTATTGAGTATTCACCTTTTGATTTTATTTTTCTTGAATTGTCAGAAATGTTAAAATCAAATAAAGTTTCTTTCAAAAATACTTTATTTTTATAATCAGGTATTAGTTTGTTCAATCTTTCATCTTTATAAAAAATTTCTAATTCATTTATTTTTAAATTGGAATTTAATTTGTAATTTTTAATTTGATTTTTTTTATTTAATTCAAAAGATAAAGAATTTTTTGAGTCAAATGTAATATCTTGATTTGGTAGGAAACTATCTTTTAACTTGATAAAATTTTTTATTTCACTGATATTTATTTTATTATTTTTGTTAGAAAAAGCACTGTTTATCTTAAGATTTTGAAAATTATTTTTAGTAACTAATATTTGTGCATCTCCTAGGTTAGATTTATTATTCTTATCGTTGTTAAAATAATATTTTGTATTTATATTAATATTTAAATTATCTTTTATATATTTCAAATTCATATCACCATTCTTTATATTTATGGGTAAATTAAGAGTTTCTTTAAAATTAATTTCGTCAAAGTTTGAAAAAGAATCAAATTTAAAATCTTTTAATTTTTTTTTATTACTTAATTTAAACGAAAAATTATTTTTAGAAGAAAAAGATATTTTTGATTTTTTAATTAAATTTAAATCATAATTGAAAATTTCTGTGAATTTATGAATATCAATTTTTTGTTTTTTATTTGATATATCGCCATCAATATCAAAATTATCATCATTTTTTTTTATGGATAAAATTTTAGAATTAAAATCTATTTCGTCACATGTAAATTTTAAATTACTTATATTGTATAAATCTTTTTTTATTTCAAAATCAAAATGAATTTTCTGTAATTGCAATTTATTTAATACATCAATCTTAGCATCTATTACATTTCCTGAAATATCATAATTGAAATTATTATCATTTTTTACAAAATTAATAATAATTTGAGCATTAATGTAGCCCCCTTTAATTTGATTGAAGATTAATTCTCTAGCAAAATTAAAATCATATTCTGAAATAAATTTCTTCAGATTTTCAATTTTGTTTTCTTTTGTTAAAATTTTAAGGTCTTTGATTGAATTTTTATCTTGTAATAAATTCGCAATGCTTAGCTTTGCAATTATTCTGTCTAAAACTAATTTTTCATTATTAATTTGTAACTCAACATCTTTTGTTTGAATATCTAATGATTTTTCAGATATATTAAATTTAATAAATACATCTTCAATATCTGCATTTAGTTTTGGATTTAATTGAGTTAATTTTGAATATATTAATTCATTAAATTTTTGAGTTTTGATCCCAAAATAACTTAAGTAAATAATACCGATAGCACAAATTATAATTAAAAATAATGGTAGAAGGAAAAAATATTTACGCATTTATTTTATATAATGAACTTTCTAAAAAATCGTCTATTTCACCATCAAGTATTTTTTCAGGATTTGAACTCTCAAAATTTGTTCTATTATCCTTAACCATTCTGTATGGATGTAACACATAAGATCTAATTTGATGACCCCATCCTATATCAGATTTAGAGCTTTCTATATTTTTACTTTCTTTTTCTCTTTTTTGTAACTCATGCTCATAAAGTCTAGCTTTGAGCATGTTCATGCATGTTTCTTTATTTTTGTGTTGAGATCTTTCATTTTGACACTGTACCACTATTTTGGTTGGCATGTGTGTTATTCTTACTGCGCTATCTGTTGTATTTACATGTTGACCACCTGCCCCACTGGATCTGTAGGTATCAATTCTTAAATCTTTTTCTAATATTTCAATATCTATTTTATCATCTACAACTGGGTAAACCCAAACACTTGCAAAACTTGTATGTCTTCTCGCGCCAGAGTCAAAAGGAGAGATTCTTACCAATCTATGAATACCAGACTCTGATTTAAGATAACCGTAAATGTAATCTCCAGAAACTTTAATTGTTGAAGATTTAATTCCAGCTTCATCTCCTTTGTGCTCACTTATTAATTCAACAGTGAAACCTTTGTCAACAGCCCACTTCATATACATTCTTCTAAGCATTTGAGCCCAATCTTGACTTTCAGTCCCACCTGCTCCTGCATGAAATTCTAAATAGCTATCTAATGTATCACTCTCGTTTGATAAAAAACACTTAATTTCTAATTTTTTAAATTTAGACTTTAATGTTTTTAATTTAGAAAAACTCTCATCTATTAGTGCCTTGTCATTTTCTGAAAATGAAAGTTGCAAAATTTCTATTAGATCATTCTCCTCTAATTCGAATTCTTTGTAAGAATTTATGAGATAATCTAAATTTTTTTTTTCTTTTAATACTTTTTCTGCAGATTTTCTATTCTGCCAAAAATCTTGGCTTTCAATTTTATTATTTATATCAATTAGTTTACTGTTTAGCCTATTCTTTTCAAAGAAACTCCTTAATTCTTCGATTTATCTTAGCTATTTCATTTTTTAAATTTATTATCTCTTGCTCCATATTAATAAAATTTTAAAATATTTTTTTTTGATAAATTTGTAAATTCATCAATACCAATTTTATTTTTATTTGCAATTTTTTCCTCTTTAAAGGCCTCAATTATTGTATCTTTTGAGCTTGTGTCAGCTTTTTTTCCAGTTGATGAGTCAACAACCATCATTTTTATACCTTTTGCTACTTTGAATGGTCTTGCTTCATAATTGTTAACTGCATTTTTTATAAATTCTTTGAAAATAGGTAAAGCTGTTTTTGATCCCGTTTCAAATTTTCCTAATGATCTTGGATTGTCATATCCCACATATACTCCAACTACTAAGTTGGATGTAAAGCCAATAAACCAAGCATCAGTATTTTTATTTGTTGTTCCAGTTTTGCCAGCCAATTGTAAATTAAGATCTCTTAAATTTTTACCAGTTCCTCTTTTTATAACTCCCTCGAGTATTGAAGTAATTTGGTAAGCTGTCTGTGGAGAAAAAATTTGCTGATAATTGTTTTTAATCTGAGGTAAATTTTCTCCAGTATAAGAGATTAAATCACAATCCTTGCAATATAGTAATTCATTTTTAAATATTGTTTTTCCTGTGCTATCCTGAATTCTATCTATAAATATAGGCTCAACTAATTTACCTCCATTAACAAATGATGAATAAGCACTTGTCATCTTTAACAAAGTTGTTTCAGCAGAGCCTAGCGAAATTGACATTAATTCATCAGGTTTTTCATATATCTTAAGTTTTTCAGAGAAATTTATAATTTTATTCAATCCTATCTCTTGAGCTATTCTTACGGTCATAAGATTTCGAGATTTTTCAACACCAGTTCTTAAAGTTGATGCCCCATAAAATTTCTTTCCATAATTTTCTGGTTTCCACATTTTAAGATCGCTACCTTGTTCAAGAACAATTGGAGCATCCAGAACAAGAGTGGATGGGGTGAAATTATTTTCTAAAGCTAAAGCATATATAAATGGTTTGAATGCTGAACCTGGTTGTCTTTTTGCTTGAGTTGCTCTGTTGTATTCGCTTTTTTTAAAGCTAAATCCACCAGACATTGCCAATACTCTTCCTGTAAATGGATCCATTACAACAATACCACCATTTGCAATTGGAATTTGTTTTAACTCATAGTTTTTGTCACCTATTTTTTTTACATAAATCAAATCTCCAACTTTAAATAATTCATTAATATTTTTTCTGGTCCAATTTAAATTTTCATATTTTATTATTCCTTGTATTTTTTTAGCTGTTTCAATTTTTGCTTCAAACTTATTTATTTCTTTAATAATCGCTATTTCCCAACCTAAAGAATTTTCTGTTTGATATTTCTCTAAATCTTTATTCCAATTTGAAGTAATTTTTGTATTTTTTATGGAACCTCTCCAACCTCTCCTTCTATCATATTCTTCTAAACCTTTTCTTAATGATTGAGTGGCTATTGTTTGTAATTCTAAATCAAGTGGAGTTTTTATGTTGAAACCCTGTTTATAAACTTTATCAAAACCATAAGTTTCAATTACATTTTTTCTCACATCTTCAACATAATATCTAGAATCCTCTAAATAAATTCTTTTTCTTTTTCTTAAAATTATTTCTGATTTTATTAGTTTTTTTAATATAGCTTCACTTATATATTTATTTTCATATAAATTATTTAAAACAAGATTTCTTCTATATTTGGCTAATTCTAAATTTTTGTATGGATTGTATCTGCTAGGAGCTTTTGGAAGTGCAGCTAACAATGCTGCTTCTGAATAATTTAATTCATTAATTGACTTATCAAAATATCTTAAACTTGCAGAAGCTATACCATAACTTCCTTCACCTAAATAAATTTGATTTAAATAGAGCTCTAAAATTCTTTCTTTAGTTAAAACTCGTTCAATTCTGAATGCTAATATTGCCTCTTTGATTTTTCTGTCAAAACTAACTTCATTAGTTAAAAGAAAATTTTTAGCAACTTGCTGTGTTATTGTAGAGGCTCCTTCTAGTCTTTTTGAATTCATGAAGTTATAAATATTGTTTTTTAATGCCCTAACAATACCTTTTGCATCTACACCAGGATGATTGAAAAAATTTTTATCCTCAGCAGATAAAAAAGAATTAATTACAGTGCTGGGTATAGCCTCATATGGAACAAATATTCTTTTTTCAGATGAAAAATCACTTACTAATACTCCACTACCTGAATACAATTTGCTTGAAACGGGTGGTTTATAGTTTTTTAGAAATTTATAGTCAGGCAGCTTATTTGAATAAGTCCATAAAATTGAAAATATCCCAAACAAAGATATGGTAATTGTTAAAAAAGTGAGGACTAATAATTTTTTAAAAAAAGAATTCATTTTTGTTTAATTTAGTTATTGAATTTGTTATTGTTGTGGCACCGAATTTATAAAACAAAACAATGAAAAAAAATCAAAATTTATGTCAAAAAATTTATATATTGATGCATCGCATCCAAATGAAACTAGAGTTGTTCTTAAAAATGAAAATCATATTGAAGATTATGAATATGAAAGTATCAACAATACACTAATTAAGAATAACATTTATCTTGGAAAAGTAAGTAGAATAGAACCATCGTTGCAAGCAGCATTTGTAGATTTTGGGAGAGAAAGACATGGTTTTTTATCCTTTAATGATATTCAATCTGATTATTATCAATTACCTCAAAGTGATTTAGAAAAAATTAAAAAAGAAGAAGAAAAAGTTAGAGAGGAGTTATCAAAAGAAAGTGAAAATATAGAAAATAAAATTTTAGATGGAGAAGATGAAATTAAAATTGAAGATCCTGTAGAAAAAAAAGATGATGAGATTGAGGAAAAAAAAGAAGATAAAATTCAAAGAAGATTTCCTTCAAAAAGATATAAAATTCAAGAAGTTATTAAACCCAATCAAGTAATTTTAGTACAAGTTTTAAAAGACGAAAGAGGATTAAAAGGAGCTGCATTAAGCACATTTATTTCTATCGCAGGAAAGTACATTGTATTAATGCCAAATACTGCAAAAGGTGGTGGAATTTCGAGAAAAATATTTAATCCTGGAGAAAGAAAAAAAATAAGAAACATTTTGAATGAAATTGAGATACCTAAGGAAATGGGAATAATTGTGAGAACTGCAGGGTCTAATAAAACCAAAAATGAAATTGATAATGATTTGAAAAATTTAATAACAGTTTGGAATTCAATTAAAGAAAATGCAATGAATTCTATCGCCCCAACCTTAATTCATCAAGAGAGTGATATTATTAAAAGAAGTATTAGAGATATGTATGATGACGATACTCAAACTATAATTGTTGAAGGTAATGAAGGTTATCAAAAGGCTAAAAACTACATGAAGCTTATGATGCCAAAACAATTAAAAAAAGTTAAAAAATATAGAGATAAAATACCACTATTTTTCAAGGAAAATATTGAAAAAAAACTTTTTGAAATTTTTAAATCAGAGGTCAAACTTAACTCAGGCGGATATTTAGTAATTAATCCAACAGAGGCATTAGTTTCGATAGACGTAAATTCAGGAAAATCCATAAAACAAAAAAATGTTGAGAGCACGGCTTTAGATACAAATCTTGAAGCTGCAGAAGAAATAGCAAGACAGATTAAAATTAGAGATTTATCAGGATTAATAATCATTGATTTCATAGATATGCTTAATTTTGGAAATAGAAAACAAGTTGAGAGAAGGCTTAAAGAAAAATGTAGAAACGATAGAGCCAGAATACAAATTGGTAGAATTAGTAATTTTGGTCTTTTAGAAATGTCAAGACAAAGACTTAGGGAAAGCAATATTAAATGGTCAATTAGGTTAACAAATGAATCTTTTACTCAAAAAATACTTAAATTGATTGAAATAAAGTCATTAGAAAATAACGCTAAAATTGTTGAATTAAACATAAATCCAAAGATTTCAGATTTCATAGAAAATCATTTTATGGAGGATGTAAAATATTTTGAAAAGAAAAACAAAGTAAAGATTAACATAAAAAATACAGTAGAATTAAATGTTTCTGAATATCTTATAGAGTTTAAATCAAAATCAGAAAAAGTATTAGATAAGTTAGAAAAAATAGAAACTTTACAAAAAATTGTTATTAAAAAAAGTGAAACTAAATTAAGTGATAAAAAACCCTATAAAAAAGATTTTAAAAAAAGAAAATTTAAAAAAAAAAAATTTTTTAAGAAAAAAACTAAATAATACCTTTATTAGAAGTTGATGCAGATCCAAATAAATTAGGCTCAATTCTACCTGACAAGTAAGATTTTCTACCAGAAATTACTGCAAATTTCATTGCTTCTGCCATTTCAAAAGGATTTTTGGCTTTAGCTATAGCTGTATTAATTAATACACCATCACATCCTATTTCCATCGCTTGAGTTGCGTCTGATGCTTGTCCAATACCAGCATCGACTATCACTGGAAGTTTTGTTTGATTTCTAATTATTTTTAAATTTATTTTATTTTGTATTCCTAACCCTGAACCAATAGGTGCAGCTAATGGCATGATTGCACATGCACCAACATTTTCCAATCTTTTGGCCATTAATGGATCGTCATTACAATATACCATAACTTTAAAACCTTCTTTTGTTAAAACTTCAGTTGACTTGAGTGTTTCAATAGCATCTGGAAATAATGTTTTTTTATCACCTAAAACTTCTAATTTTACCAATTTCCATCCACCAATTTCTCTTGCTAACCTTAGTGTTCTTAAAGCCTCATCAGATGTAAAACATCCAGCAGTATTTGGAAGATAGGTTATTTTTTTTGGATTTACATAATCCATAAGTAAAGGTTTAGATTTATCTGATATATTTACCCTTCTAACAGCAACAGTTACAATATCAGCACCAGAAATTTTTATTGCCTTTGCACATTCTGACATAGATCTGTATTTGCCAGTTCCAACAATTAATCTTGAAGAATATTTTTTTTTTGCAATTATAAAGTTATCTTTTTTTTTCATTATCCCCCTCCAATAAAATGAACAATTTCTACTTTATCGTTATTAGATAAATATATTTTATTTAATTTTTTTTTATCAACTATTTCTTTGTTAAGCTCTATAGCTATTTTGTTTAAGGATATTTTCAACTTATCAACAAGGTTTTTAAGTGAATATTTTGAATTTACTATAGTTTGTTTACCATTAACTATGATTTTTATTTTATTTTTTTTTTTCATATAATATAAGCTTTTTGTGAGTAAAATAATTATTATCAATGGTCCAAATCTTAATCTATTAGGACAGAGAGAACAATCTCAATATGGTAGCAATGACTACAATCATTTAATTGAAATTTGTAAAAAAAGATCCTCAGAATTAAATATTAACTTAGAAATCAAACAATCTAATGTGGAAGGCGAAATAGTTAATATGATTCAAGAAGCAATAAATAAGTTTGATGGATTAATAATTAATGCAGGAGGATATAGTCATACATCAGTTGCAATAAGAGATGCGTTAGATGTATTTAAAAAACCTATTATCGAATTACACATTTCCAATATTTATAAAAGAGAAGAATTTAGACATAAATCAGTTATAAGTGGTGTTGTAACTGGAATAATTTGTGGACTAGGAATAAATGGCTATATTTTGGCCATAAATTCAATGCATGAAATGCTAAAAAATGAAAATAGATAAAAATATTATTAAAGAATTAAGTGACTATTTAGAAGAATTTAATCTTACAGAAATTGAATATACTGAAAAAGATATTAAAGTAAAAGTTTCAAAATCTAAAGGAATAAGTTCAGCACCTGTTATATCAAATATCTCAAAAGAAAAAATTGATACACAAAAAACTAACTTAAATGCTGAAATTAGTGGAACCAAAGTTACATCACCAATTATTGGAACAGCATATTTAGCGCCTGAACCAGGTGGTAAAAAATTTGCTGAAATTGGAAAGAAAATTAAAAAGGGTGATACAATTATGATTGTTGAAGCGATGAAAACAATGAATCATGTTCCTTGTCCCATTGATGGGACTATTAAAGAAATTTGCGTAGAAGACGGGCAACCGGTTGAGTTTGGACAAACTATAGCAATCTTAGATTAGTAATGTTTAAAAAAATTCTGATTGCAAATCGTGGAGAAATTGCAGTTAGAGTAATCAGAGCATGTAAAGAATGGGGTATATCGACAGTAGCTATACATTCAGATGTTGATCGAGATAGTATGCATGTAAGATTAGCAGATGAAAGTATTTGCGTAGGTCCACATCAACCAGTGAATAGTTATTTAAATATACCTGCTATAATGTCAGCAATAGAACTGACAAATTCTGAGGCAGTTCACCCTGGATATGGTTTTTTATCTGAAAATGCTGAATTTGCTAAAATTCTTGAGGAAAATAATATTAAATTTATTGGACCATCATCAGATTTAATTAGTCAGATGGGTGATAAAATTCAAGCAAAGAAAATAGCAAAACAATATGGTCTACCAGTAATCGAGGGTTCTGAAGGTGGTGTTTCAGATATTAATGAAGCTAAAATATTATGCAAAAATATAGGTTTTCCTGTTTTAATAAAAGCTGCAGGCGGTGGTGGTGGGAAAGGTATGAAAATCGTAAATAATGAAAGTGAGTTTGAAAAATTATTTTTAACAGCAAAGTTAGAAGCAAAAAAATTTTTTGGAAACGATGAAGTTTACATAGAAAAATTTTTTCAAAATCCTAGACATATAGAAGTTCAAGTTTTATCTGGTAAAAATAGAACTGTTCATCTTCATGAAAGAGATTGTTCGGTTCAAAGAAGACATCAAAAACTAATTGAAGAAACACCTAGTCCAATACTAACTAATGACATAAGAATTGAATTATTTGATAAAACTGTGAAAATGGTTAGTCAAATTGGTTATGAAGGTGCTGGTACAGTAGAGTTTATTTATGAGGATGGAAAGTTTTATTTCTTAGAGATGAATACTAGAGTTCAAGTTGAACATCCTGTTACTGAAATGGTAACTGGTGTTGATATAATTAAAGAGCAAATTCATATCGCTTTTACTGGCGAAACTGCATTAAAACAAAGTGACATAAATCCAAGAGGCCATGCAATTGAGTGTAGAATTAATGCAGAGGATCCAAGTAAAAACTTTCAACCTTCGCCTGGAACAATCGGAATGTGTCACCAACCATCGGGCTTCAGAACAAGAGTAGATGGTGCAATATTCCAAGGTTACAAAGTTACACCATATTATGACAGCATGGTTTGCAAATTAATATGTCATGGAAGAAATAGAACAGAGGCAATTCAGCGAATGAATAGATCTTTGGATGAATTTGTAATTGAAGGAATAACAACCACAATAAATTTACATAAAAAACTATTAAGCCATGAAAAGTTTATTAACTCAGATTTTAATGTTAGTTGGTTAGATAAAGAAAAACTAATCTAAGAAAAACATCTCTTTAACCATATATCATATACTGGATGATCAAAAGGTCTAATAGATGGACTTGATGCGAACGTCCAATCATTAAATACAAAAACTTCATCTTTATTTTTGCTTTTTAAATCAATTACTTGCATATAAGCTGTTACTTCTGGATCATCATCAAACCTAGAGTTTTGACATTTTAAAATATTAATATTTAAGTTTTGGAATGATAATTCTTCTCCAACTGTTAATTTTAATTTAGTAGCTTTAGAGCTAACTTTATCCAAAACTAATATCTCTGCAAATTTTTCGGTTAAGTCGGAAATATCTGAGTTTAGGTTCGTATTTAATAAAAAAAAAATAATGAAAGCAGATAAAAATTTAATCTTGCCAGGAATTGTATTTTTTTTCAGTTGCATTCTTGTTTTTTTTAGGATGGTAAGAGTTTTGTGTGCCTGTTTGGTTAGGTAGATGATCTTTCTGCCAATCATATTTTTTTAATTCATGAACATTTTCGATTTTGTTGTTTGTATAATGCATCCAGGAATACCATTCATTTGGTATTTTTGATGCCTCAACTTCACCATTATAAATTACCCAACGTTTACCTTTTTTATTTTCATAATATTTATTTCCATCTTTGTCTTGCCCGACTAATTTTCCAAAAAAAATTGTTTGTAATCTCGTTCCTAAAGTTTGATGATTCCACCAAGTGAAAATTTCCTTAAATACTGTCAACATAAAAAATTAAAGTTATTTCAATTTAAAATTGTAAAAATTAAATTAGACTAAAAATTTAATTTGTATATACATAATTTATAAAGATTCAATTTTTACACAAGGAAAATAATGGCAAAATATTTAGTTGAGACATACTACACCTGTAGTTTTAAAGTTAGTCACTACTTAGACGACGTTAATGAGAAGAATCTTCAAACTCTTGAAAAAAGAGAAGATGGAAAATTTGAAATTTTAGATGTTAAGTTAGACAATAGAAAAACTAAAAACCTTGAAAAAATAGATAACCAAAAAGTGAATGTTATTAACAATCCTGTAAGTGCAACAATTTCACAAAATGTGACAAAAACCTCAACGAAAATAAATGAAAATTTTAAAAACAATTTAAATGAAAAATTAGGTAAAAGATTCAGTATGCCTGATAGAAGAAAAGGTTATATCCAAAAAGCCACTATTGGAGATCACAAAGTGTATTTACATACTGGAGAGTACGAAGATGGAAAAATTGGAGAAATATTCATAGATACAAGCAAAGAAGGTGAATTAGTTAAGGCCTTAATGAATAACTTTGCAATCGCAATTTCTTTGGGTTTGCAATATGGAGTACCACTCGATGAATTTGTAAATGCTTATGTTGGAACTAAATTCGAGCCATCTGGCAAAGTGCATGGAAATGATAGAATTTTAAGCGCATCATCAATATTGGACTATATATTTAGAGAATTAGCCATATCCTATTTAAATAGAGAAGATTTGGCACACACACCATCTATTGGTGGTTCAGAAAAGATGGATGATTTAAACGAAGAAAATTCAGATGATCAAAATCAATTCCTAAAACTAGTTAAAGATATAACTAGTAAAGGTTTTGTAAGAAGTGACTATAAAAGAAAACTAGTAGATCTTTCAGATATTAGAATAAATCTTAAGGGAAAAAAATAATTAAGTTTTCTTTTTAATTTCAAGATTTAGTTCTTTCAACTGATCTTCATTAACATTAGATGGAGCATTCATCATTAAATCCTGAGCATTTTGATTCATTGGAAACATTGTAACCTCACGAATATTTTTTTCCCCAGCAAGAAGCATAACAATTCTATCTATTCCTGGGGCTATACCTCCATGAGGAGGTGCTCCATAACTTAAGGCATTAATCATACCACTAAATTTTTCATCAACATCTTTTTTTTTATATCCCGCTACATCAAAAAGTTTGTACATTAAATCAGGTATATGATTTCTAATCGCACCAGATGAAAGCTCTATTCCATTACAAACAATATCATACTGATAAGCTTTTAATGATAGTGGATTTGATAAATCCAAATCTTCCATTTTTCCTTGGGGCATCGAAAAAGGATTATGGCTAAATTTTATTTTTTTAGTCAACTCATCCTCTTCAAACATTGGATAATCTACTATCCAGCAGAATGCAAAGCTATCTTCTTTAATAAGGTTTAATTCTTCTGCAATTTTAGTTCTTGCTAAAGATAAAATTCTTTCAACTTCATTTTGCTTTCCACAAGATAAAAATATTGTATCACCTATTTCTGCGTTAGTTATTTCCATAAGTTCTATAAGAGAACTTTCTGAAAAAAACTTTCCAACTGGACCTTTTCCTGAAATTTTTTCATTCTTTTCTAATGTAAAATAAGCTAATCCAGAAGATCCTTGTTCTTTAGACCACTTGTCTATTCCATCGAAAAAACTTCTAGGTTTATCTTTTGTGTTTTTTGTAACTATAGATCTTACTATGGAACCTTGTTTTACGAGTTTTTTAAATATTTCAAAACTTATATCATCTCTTTCAAATAGTTTTGTAAGATCAGAGATAGTTAATGGATTTCTTAGATCTGGTTTATCCGATCCATATTTCAACATTGCATCTGAATAAGAAATTCTAGGAAATTTAGCAAAAAGTAATTTTTTATTTGAAAAATTTTTAAAAACTTTGACCATAAGTTTTTCAACTACATTAAATACATCCTCTTGTTCAACAAATGACATTTCTAAATCTAATTGATAAAATTCTCCTGGACTTCTATCTGCTCTAGCGTCTTCATCTCTAAAACACGGAGCAATTTGAAAATATTTATCAAAACCTGAGACCATAATAAGTTGTTTGAACTGTTGAGGTGCCTGGGGTAAAGCATAAAATTTACCTGGGTTTAATCTGCTGGGTACTAAAAAATCTCTAGCACCTTCTGGGCTTGAAGAAGTCAAAATGGGAGTTTGAAACTCTAAAAAACCAAGCTTAATCATTTCTGATCTTATAAATGAAATTACTTTTGATCTTAAAATTATATTTTCATGAATTTTTTTTCTTCTTAAATCTAGAAATCTATATTTTAATCTAATTTCCTCTGCATATTCTTGGTCAGAAAAAACTGGCATTGGAAGTTCTTTTGTTTCACCGAGAATTTCAAATTCATTGATAGAAATTTCAATCTCTCCTGTTGATAAATTAGGATTTATTGTTTCTTTATTTCTTTCAATAACTTCACCACTAATTTTAATTACACTTTCCAAGGGAAGTTTTTCTATATTTTTAAATACCTGGTTATCTTTATCTACTACGCATTGCGTAATCCCATAATTATCTCTTAAATCTATGAACAATAAATTTCCATGGTCTCTTTTTTTATTAATCCAACCAGACAAATTTATTTTCTGACCTTTGTTAGAGGTGTTTAGCTCTCCGCATGTATGTGTTCTATATTTACTCAATTTAAAGTATTTCTTTTATAGTTTTAAAGTTAATAGGTTTCTTCTTTTTTAAACTTAATTGGTCAACTTTATATATAAATTCATAAATTTTACCATAAGATCTATCTATTCTTTTTATGATAAATTCTACAATTTTTTTTTCTAATTTAATTTGACGGTCAGAGAAATTTTTAAAAATTATTGCAAAAATTAAATCATCATCGGGATTTTCAATTTTTGCAAATATACAATTTTTTGCTCTAGAGTTTAAATCTTCTAATTTAAAATTAAATTCATTGATTGATTTATTTGATAAAATTAATAAATATTTATTATCCTGATAAATCAGATTGAATAATGAATATAATAATTTTTCATTTTCAATTAATTCAAAATCATCAATAATTATACTCTCTTTTAATTTGATTATTTTAAATATGTCTTCATTTATATTTTCTTTTGTTAGATATAAAGCTTTGCTTTTTCCTTGAAATATTTTAGCAAGATGTGTTTTTCCTGAAAACCTGTCCCCTGAAATATTCAAAATTTTTTTTTCCCAGTTAGGCCAGTTTTGAATTAAGTTAAATGCAAAAAAATTACTTTTTGAAACATAATAATCATGTTCATTAAATTCTATTTTATGATCAAATTCTAATAATAGTTGATTAAGTTCACTCATTTCACTTTCCAAATTTCACCTGATGTATCGATATTAAAATTTTTATTTTTCATAATTTTTAAAAATTTGTCTGGTGTACTATTAAAAATAATTTTATAGACTATTTCTGTACTACTTAATCTCTCAATTTCATAATTTGAGATTAAATCTACATCGCTTAAATTATCCTCAAGTCTATTTGTTAATTTAAAATTTACTGAATTGGTTGATAATCTGATAGGTAATATAATTGATGTGTTAATTCTATTCATCGATTTCCATTTATTCTCATAATCATTTTTTATATCCAAAATAGATTTAGTTATTTCATCTAAATCTTCGAAATTAGATAAAACTAAATTTTTATTAATATACATTTTGTTATTTTCTAAAATTATTTTTGAGAAAACTCTTATTTCTTTTCCCTGTTTCAATAAAACAAGTAAAATTTTGTTGTTAATATTATATTTTTGAAAAATTTCATCAAAATTGTAATTTTCAATATTATTTGCATTTTTTTTAATTATGGAAAAATCCTCTATATCTTCATTTGGTAAAATATAATTTATTTGATGAAACTTTTGATAATTTAAATTCCAATTTAAATAAAATGGATTTTTTGAGTAAGTAAAAATTTGATTTTTTTTTAAATCAATCAAAATAGGTAATATTAAAACATCAATAGGATTTATTGATGAGGTAATTATTCCCCTAGAATTCAAGAAGTTTATTAATTCTTTTTTATTAAAATCTACATTTATTTTTGATTGATAGTTATCATCTATAAATGTTTCTTCTTTTATTGAAAAACTTTCGACAAAGCTTTTAATTTGGTTTAAATTTATGTTTCTTAAAATAATTCTGTCATTGCTATCTAGAATCTTGGATAGTAATATTTCAAATGCTTTTTTAAATGCTTTATCTAAAGCTTTTGTTTTATTGAAATTTAATGTGTACTCTTCTTTTATTTCTATATTTGTTATTGTAAAATTTTTAGCCTTTGCAATATTTGTGGAAAACTCAACAAAAATAATGATTAAAATCAAAAAAAAAATGTATAGATGGTTATAATTTTTTTTAGACAGGATCATTTTGATAACTTATGAAAAAATCGAAACTCACATATAATAAGAGTGGAGTAAACATTAAGAAAGCAGATAAGTTTGTAAATTTCATATCTAGTTTAACAAAAAAAACACAAAAAAGTGTTAATTTTAAGAATATTGGTGGCTTTGGAGCTATCTCAGAGTTACCTAAAAACTTAAAAAACCCTCATATTGTAACCAGCACCGATGGGGTCGGAACTAAATTAGAGATTGCTAATGAGATCAAAAAATTTGATACGATTGGAATTGATTTGGTAGCAATGTGCGTTAACGATTTAATTGTACAAGGAGCTAGGCCATTCTTATTTCTTGATTATATTTCTGTAGATAAAATTAATTTAAATAAAATGAAACAAATAATAAAAGGTATAGTGAAAGGTTGCGAAATATCTGGCTGTAATCTTGTTGGTGGTGAAACAGCGGAAATGCCTGGGACTTATTCAAAAGGAAAATTTGATTTAGCAGGTTTTTCTGTAGGCTTGGTTGAAAAAAAAAAAATTTTAGTAAATAAAATACGATATAAAAATTTAATACTTGCAATACCATCTAGTGGTATACATTCAAATGGTTACTCACTAGTAAGAAGTCTTTTGAAGATAAAGAAAATTAAAATTAAAAAAAACACATATTTAAAAACTGAGCTTATCAAACCAACAAAGATTTACGTTAGAGAAATTTTGAGACTTATTGATAAAAATCTTATTAACGGATGTGCAAATATTACAGGTGGAGGAATTGAAGACAATATAAAAAGAGTAATACCAGAAAATTTATGTGCAAATATTAATTTAGAACAAATTAGAACTTTAAAAATTTTTAAATGGTTAAAAAGTTCTGGAATAAGTAATTATGAAATGCTTAAAACATTTAATTGCGGAGTTGGTTTTTGTTTAATAATAGATAAAAAAAATTTAAAGAACGTGCAATCAGTTTTTAAGACAAAATATAAACCATATGTTATTGGTGAAATTTTAAAAAGTAAAAAAAAAGTAAATCTAAGTGGAAAAATCAATTGGTAAAAAATTAAACACTTCTGTTTTTATCTCTGGAAGAGGAAGTAATTTAAAATCTTTAATAAAATATTCAAAGAGAAATAATAAGAAAATTAAAATCAAACTAATAATTTCAGATAATTACTTTGCGAAAGGCCTAAATTTTGCAAAAAAAAATAAAATTAATTCACTAATTGTAGATTATAAAATAAAAAAGTTTGCAGAAAAAAAAATTTTATTATCATTAAAAAAAAATAATATTAATTTAATTTGTTTAGCCGGATATATGAGGATTTTATCTTCACAATTTATAAAAAAATTTGGACGCCCTATTTTAAATATTCATCCTTCTTTATTGCCCAAATATAAAGGTTTAGATACACATAAAAAAGTATTAAAAAGTAAAGATAAATTTACTGGAGCAACTGTTCATCTGGTTAACTCAAAATTAGATGCGGGTAAAATTATTTTACAAAAAAAAGTTAGGATATATAAAAAAGATACTGAAAAGTCCTTATCCAAAAGAGTTTTAAAAATTGAACATAAATTATATCCTGCTGCTTTAGATAAGTTTTTATTAAATACTAAAATTTAATCTTTAAAGAAAAATTCTAGCTCTATTTTTGCATTATCTATACTATCCGATCCATGAACAGAATTTTTATCTATAGATATTCCATATTTTTTTCTTAAAGTACCATCATCAGCATCTCTTGGATTTGTAGCACCCATTAATTTTCTGTTCTCTAAAACCGCGTTCTCTCTACTTAATTCCATTACTACTATTGGTCCAGAGGATAAATAAGAGCACAAATCACTATAAAAAGGCTTGCTCTCGTGTACCTTGTAAAATTGCTCAGCTTCTTGTTTTGAAATATGAATTTTTTTTTCTTTTTTTATTTCAAAACCCTTATTTATAAATTCTTGTTTTATCTCATCTTGAAGATTTCTTTCAACTGCGTCTGGTTTTATAATTGATAATGTATGTTCAATGTTACTCATAATTTTCCTCCACAAATTTATTTAATAGTCTTACTCCATATCCTGTTGCTCCTCCTGAATTTAAAGCGCCTGCATATTTTGAAAATGACATGCCTGCAATATCTAAATGTGCCCAAGGGGTTTTATTAAGAATGAATCTTTGTAAAAATTGTGCAGCGGTTGTTGAGCCAGCTCCACCAACATAATTAATATTTTGCATATCTGCATTTTTAGAATTTATTAATTTATCATAATTCTTATGAAGTGGCATTCTCCATACTTTTTCATCAACTTGTTCTCCAGCTTCGTATAGTTGTTTCGAAAGTTTATCATTATTTGAATACAATCCAGCATATTCAGATCCTAGTGATATAATTATTGCACCTGTTAATGTGGCAAGATCAATGATTAGATTTGGTTTAAATTTTTCTTCAGTAAAAGTTAATGCATCTGCAAGAACTAAACGTCCCTCAGCGTCAGTATTTAATACCTCTATAGTTTTTCCACTATAAGATTTTACAATATCTCCCGGTCTTTGAGCATTTCCTCCTGGCATATTTTCAACTAATCCAATTACTCCTACTGCATTTATTTTTGCTTTTCTTAAAGCAAAATTTTTCATTAATCCTACAACAACTGCTGAACCTGCCATATCGTAAGTCATGTCCTCCATAAATTTTGCAGGCTTTAGTGAAATTCCTCCTGTATCAAAACAAACTCCTTTTCCTACAAACGCTAAAGGTTTTGTATTGGATCCACTTCCCTTCCATTCGATTGTTACTAAATAAGATCCTCTTATGCTTCCTTGGCCCACTCCTAATAAAGCACCGCATCCCATTTTTTTTAATTTTCTCTTGTCATAAACAGAAATTTTTAATCCAAATTTTTTTAAAGCTGATACTCTTTTAGCATATTCGTCAGGGTGCAAAATATTTCCAGGTTCGGAAACTAAATCTCTTGTAAGAAAAACACCTTCTTTAATAGCATCAAGTTTTTTCCTTAAGAAAATATTATTTTTTTTTCCAAAAACACTAATTTTAATTAAATTTTTCTTCGTTTGAGTTTTATAAATTTCAAAACTATAGGATTTAAGCTTTATTCCATGCAATATTTTCTCAAAATGAGAACTATTAAATTTAAAAAAATTGGTATTAATGAAAACATTTTCAATCTTATTATTTAATAAGAATTCAAATATTCTAGATCCAGTTATTTCAAAATCTAATGCTTTTTTGCATTCGATACAATTTATTAAAATATAATTTTTATTATTATAACATTTGTAGATAATTTTTTTTTCTTTAAATAAATCTGTCTCAATATCTGGGCCTATGATATAATTAAGATTTGGTATTTTGAATTTAAAATTATTGACAAAAATCAACTCATATAAAGATTTGGACCTGTTGATTTTTTGTGTAAAGTTAAGTTTTATCTTCATATTTTTAAATATTTAAATAGATATTGTTGTATATTTATAAAATTTTTAATTTCAATGAATAATTTAATATTTAGAAAACTTTCTGCGGATATTTTTTATTTTTTTTTAACTGCATCTTTAACAATAACTTTAATTGTTTGGGTAGTTCAAGCAGTAAACTTTTTAGACATAATATCAGAAGATGGTTATAGTATTAAAGTATACTTTGCATATACTGTATTAAGTTTACCAAAAATATTTAGCAGAATATTAATTTTTATTTTTTTTATATCTTATTTTTATATTCTTATTAAATATGAAGATAACAATGAAATTTTGGTATTTTGGACAAATGGAATAAAAAAAATAAATTTAATTAATTTTTTATTTAGATATTCAGTTATTTTTTTATTTGTTCAGTATTTTTTGACCTTATTTCTTGTACCATATTCTCAAAATATAAGCAGGATCTATTTAAAAAATGCAAACATAGATTTTCTACCTTCATTAATTTCTGAAAAAAAATTTATAAATGTTTTCAAAAACCTTACTATATTTATAGAAAAATACGATCAAAATGGAAAATTTACAAATATATATCTAAATGAGAATATTGATAATTTGTCATCCAAAATTATAATGGCACAAACTGGCAAAATTCAAAAAAGAAATAATTTTTTCTCACTTAAATTATTTGATGGCACTATTATCGACTCAAATTCTAACAATTCTTACAAAATTAATTTTAAAGAAACCGAATATGATTTATCAAGATTTTCAACTAACACTGTAACTTCAATCAAAATACAACAAATAAATTCTAAGAATTTAATTTTATGCGCTTTTGAATATTATCAAAAAAATGAAGTAAATAATAAATATTGTTTAAATAGGAAAATAGATTCTGTTTTAGAAGAATCATATAAAAGAATGATAATTCCACTTTATATATTTATACTTTCCCTTATATCGTCCTGCTTACTAATTAGACCCAAAAATTATAATTTATCAAAATATTATAATTGGATTATTTTTATTTCTGGTTTTGTAGTAATTATTTTATCCCAAGTTGCTTTCAAATTTTTATTAAAAAATTTTCTTTTGGATGGGGTGGTAATATTATTTCCTATATTATTAGTTATTTTTTTTTATCTAACTTTATTAATTAAAAAAAATTTTAAGTTGAGATATTTATGATTTTTAAAAAGTATCAAGCATACATAGCAAAAGTATTTATTAAAAATATTTTGGTAATATCTTTGATATTTTTAAGTATTGCTTTTATTACAAACTTGTTTGAAGAATTAAAATTTTTTGATAATTATAATTTAGGTTTAAAATTTCCTTTACTTTTGACTTTTCTAAATTCACCTACAATTTTATTTGAGCTTTTTCCTTTTGTTTTTTTGATCGCTGTAAAATTTTTTTACATCCAACTAAATGAAAAAGACGAACTAGAAATTTTTAAAAATAATGGAATTAATAATATAAGAATTTTATTTTTACTTTCGCTTGTAACGGTTTTGGTCGGATTAATTATATTATTATTATATTATACTTTTTCATCAAATATGAAGAGACATTATTTATTATTAAAAAATAATTTTTCTCAAGAAAATGAATATCTGGCAGTTGTGAATGAAAATGGATTATGGATTATGGAAGAAATTGATGGTTTGTCCAACATAATAAATGCGAAAAAATTTAACAAAAATTATGTTGAAAATGTTACCATCACTCAAAACAACAAATTAACAAACGAAATAAATATAATTAATGCAAAAAATGCTGATATATCAACTAAAAATTGGTTATTAAATGACGTAAAAATAATTAGAAATTTGAGTAAAGAGAAGATTGATTCCATTACTTATAAATCAACATTTGATGGTGAAATAATATCTGAATTGTTTTCTAATCTTAATGCACTAAACTTATTTGAATTGAATGAATTATCAAATAATTATTCTAAGATTGGTTACTCCACCACAGAAGTAACTGTTCATTTAAACAAGCTATATAGTATGCCAATCTTTTATTTGTTGATGACAATTTTGGGGCTTTTAATAATGATGAAATTTACGTTTATTAAAACTAAATTTTTTACAATAATCGCAGGTGTTACAGTCTCAGTTTTTGTTTATTATATTAACTATTTTTCAAATTTGTTTGGTTCAAATGAAACCATACCAGTTATTTTATCTATATGGTTGCCACATTTAATTTTATCACTTATTTGTCTGACTGGAGGAATAAAAATTAATGAAAATTAGAAATTTTTTTATAATATTTTTTTTTTTATTTTTGTTAAAGCAAATTTCAACAGCTGATGAAATTGAAATTATATCTAAAAATATTAAGATTTTAGATAAGGGAAATATTATTCATTCAGAGGATACTGAAGCAATTTTAACTAATAAAAAATTATTTATAAAAGGTAATAAATCTATTTATGATAAAATATCTCAAATAATAATATTTGAAGAAAATGTAAATTTTTCAGATAAAATAAATAATTTGAATATTAAATCTGAAAAAGCGACATACAATCAAAAAAGAGATATCTTATATTCAACAGGATTAACCAATGTAAATTTTCAAGACAAGTATTTAGTAACATCAAAAAATTTAGTTTATGATCGTGAAAAAAAAATAATTTATTCTGATTATGAAACTGTAATAAGTGATGATGAAAACAATATTTATAATGTAGAAAAAAATTTTATCTTAGACCTGAAAAATAAAATAATTTCTTCAAATAAAATAAATGTAGTGGATAATAAAAATAATATTTATCAATTTGAAAATGCAAAAATACACTTAAATAAAAAAGAAATAGTAGGAAAAGAATTAAGAATAGACTTTGAAGATGGATATTTTGGAAATTTAGATAATGATCCTAAGCTGAAAGGAAAATCTGCAATTTCAAACAACAAAGAAACTAAAATTTATAAAACTGTGTTTTCTACATGTAATACACAAACAAAAAGTTGTCCTTCTTGGGAAATAAAAGCAGAAGAATTTACTCACGATAAAATAAATAAAACTTTCAACTATAGAAACACATGGTTAAAATTGTTTGATAAAGAAATCCTATATTTTCCTTATTTTAGCCATCCTGACCCGAGTGTAGACAGAAAATCAGGTTTTTTAGTTCCATCCTATGGGAGTTCAAACAATTTTGGGAGTTGGATAAATATTCCTTATTTTAAAACTTTCGGATCAAGTAAAGATATGACATTTAACCCAAGATTATACGCAGATGATAAGTTTTTGATGCAATCTGAATATAGACAAGCATTTTCAAAATCAAATTTAGTTAGTGACTTTAGCTATAACAATGATGGTAAAAATTCAAACTCTCATATATTTGCTGATTTATCAGGTAAAATAGATCAAAAAACAGATTTTGCCATAAGTTTTCAAAAAGTTTCAAACGATAATTATTTAAAAATTCACAACTTATCTAGCTCTTCCAGCTTAATTACTAATGATAGCTTGCTTACATCGCAAATTAACTATTCAAAAGATATTGATAAACAAACATACTTTAATACTGATTTTATAATTTATGAAGATCTATCAAAAAATAAACATGATAGGTTCCAGTATATTTTGCCGACATTTAACTTTAATAAAAATATTGATTTAGATGAAAATTATAACGGTAATTTTCAATTTGAAACATTCGGTTTTCAGAAAAATTATGACACAAACAAATACGAAACTTTAATAGTCAACGATTTTTTATTTAATTCTGATAACTTTATTTCAAATAATGGCCTTGTAAGTAATTACAATTTTTTGATAAAAAACTTTAATTCTTATACTGAAAATTCAACACAATATAAAAACAAAGAGGAATATGAGGTCTTTGGAAAATTTTTAATTAAAAGTTATTTGCCTATGAAGAAATCATTTGAAAATTCAAATGATTATATTAAACCAACACTTAGTTTAAGATATAGCCCAAATAATACAAAAGATATTTCAAATAAAGATACTAGATTATCGTATGAAAATATATTCTCCCTTAATCGTATCGGTACAAATGAAATAGTCGAGGGAGGTAAATCAATATCTTACGGAATTGAATATAAAAAGAATGATTTAAATGAAGGGGAAATATTTGAATTTAGTATTGCAAATTCTATCTCCTTTAGAGAAAATAAAAATCTACCTATCAAATCAAATTTGGATAAAAAAAGAAGTGATATAGTGGGAAAAGCTTCATTTTTTCCGAATTCAAATATAAATATTGATTATATTTTCTCTTATGACAACAATTTAAAGAGTTCAAATTATGACTCGATTAATCT
>Ga0160423_10000694_pt1 | contig 27929 bp, 37 predicted proteins | sample CRUFie14St8metaG_FD_108191 | JGI IMG/M metagenome (GOLD analysis project Ga0160423, IMG submission 108191) | Marine microbial communities from the Costa Rica Dome - CRUD Field 142mm St8 metaG | ecosystem: Environmental > Aquatic > Marine > Oceanic > Photic zone | place: Costa Rica: the Eastern...
CTTAGCATCGTTTGGCATTTTGTTCACAGCTCCACCTGCGACATTTGACCTATCCTCAAACTGTGAGTTGATGATCTTGAGAAGAGCAATGATGATTCCATCAGGAACATCAGTTGCACCAAACCCAGTGGTGATGTCAACTTCAAGACCTTGATATCTGACTGGGAACTTTAGATGAAGAACCTTCTGATCCTGACCAGTCAAGAAGAACTCGTCAGATGCAAGTGCAGTCTCTACTCCAAGAACCTTTGTTCTCACAGCATCAACTGATACATGTGGTGGGAATGGCAGAAGGATTGAGCTTGCGTGTTGATCATATTCAAGAGTCATTGTTCTTCTCTTGATCATTGATCCAGTGAACCTCTCTGCAATGTCAATGCTCATGTTGATCAATCTTCCAATCAGTGTGTCATCATCACTGTGATCAATACCCATGAAACTCTTTGCTTCTGAGAGAGCAACAATGGTGTCACTTGATGTTGTGTTGATTGTTTTGCTATATCCTAGAGATTGCCCTTGATTGTTGGTTGCTAGTGAAGTGTATGTTTCCATTGGCTTGAAGTTCTTTCAGTTGAGTTCAATTTCATACATACAAGGTACTGTTTTTTGATCAATCTTGATAATTGACAAAAAAAAGACAACCTGATCTCCTCAGGTTGCCTCACAAGTTTACATCTACCAATTATTCTGTTTTTCTACTATTCATGAATATCATCTTTTTCAGGATCTTCTGCAAGTTGCTGTTGATCCTCATTCTCAAGCTCTGACTTGAGTTCTCTGAGCTTGAACTCTCTTCTGTCTTGTTCTATCCTGAGCCTCTCTTCTTCCTCAAAGCTTGAGCCAATTCCAAGACCATAGTTCCATCTGTCACTTGCTTTCATCATTCAGCTCCTTGTTGATGGTTTCTTTTGAGCACCCATGAACGATCTCTGTTGATCACTTCTTTTCTTTCAGTCCACTTGAAGTTGTCATTGCCATAGAGCTTTTTGATGTCATAGCTGACTCTGTGAGTGAAGCCATCCTTTGACTCTCCTTCAAGACTGAAGTATGTGAAGTTCTGTCTTGCATGTGGGAACTTGATGTCCATCTCATAAGTTGTGATCTGTTCATCTCTCCAGTCTTTGCATGTGATTGTTGAAAGTATTCCAGTCATTTGTTTTCTCCGTTGTGGGATCCCGAAGGATCCCGTTTTGATTATTTGTTTTTTTTGTATCCAATTCTGCTTGCAAACATGTGTGACTGTCTGTCAAGCCTAGCATCTTGTAATTTTACATGATATGAATAGTCATCCATGTAGCTTTCTGTCTCTTCAAGTTGTTCTTGTAATTCTTTAATTTTGTTTTTTAAAGTATCAACATCTTCTTGATCCCTAAGGATGTCAAGCACTGTTAAGTAAGCCTCTGCTCGACCTACATAGCGATGATACTCTTTGACTTCAACAAATGAGTCATGATCATTAAAAACATCAATCTCTTCACTACCTATGTCATTGATTTTGTCAATGCTGTTGAATTGTGATTTTTGTGCATCTGCTGATAGTGCTTCAATTCTTTCTTTCATTGTTTTCATTTTGTTCTCCGTTTTAGTGGGATCCCGAAGGATCCCTTTTTAATTATTTGTTTTTTTCTAGTTCTTTGATTGCCTCTATTGCCTCACGTTTTGTGCCAAAGACCCATGCCCAAGCATTCTCTGTTCTCTTCTCATTCTCCCATACATCCCATCCGAAAGGTTGCAAGGTTTCACTGTGTAATAATTTTCCGACAATGAATGTTCCTGCTTTGCAAACTACTTTGTATTCTCCTGCTTCAATTTTTGATACTTTCATTTTGTTCTCCGTTGTTGTGTTTGTGTTTCTTAATTCAAGAGTAATATATGAAATATTTCATATACCAGTCAAGTGTTTTGTCAAAGAAAATGAAAAAAAAATGAAAAAAAAATCATTATCTGCGTTTTTGAATATGTGAGAGCTGTTTTTTGCAGAAAAAAAAATCAAAAAAAATGGCAGATCCAAACAAATGAACCTGCCATCAACGGAGTGAAATGTGCTATTAGTTAGCTAGCACCTGCTGTAAGTGCATCGGAGAAGTCTCCAAATATGAATGCTCCTGATCGGTAAATTGCCAAAGCAATTCTTTCAGAAGCAACTACTGTCACAACACCTTTGACAACGTTGTCTTGGTCTTGCTCATAGAATCTGATGCTTGACTGCTGACGATCAAACAACTGTGCTCCAAGATTGAAGTCTCCAACAAGGAACTTGTCAGTTGTCATCGCTGTGTTTGCGATCAATGGAACACCTGCGATCATTGGCAGTGCTCCACCAAATCTTGCAGTCTCAGGAATGACGTATCTGCCTTGAGCATCTTTGATCAGCATCAAGTTGTAGAAGTCATCAGGATGAACCATGATTGCATTTGCTGTGTACTCTTGCTGTCTTACTTGAGCAACTGCCTTTGTAAGGATGTCAAATCTGTTGACATTGCTGTCTGCAAGCTCATCAGTGTATGCATTTGCATCCTCAGTCAATCCAGTCAATGATGGTGAGTCAGATCCAAAGAGAAGGATGTTGTCCTCTTTTGCTCGGATTTTGCTTGGAAGTCTTGTGGTTAGATAAGAAGTCAAGCCTTGAACATCTTCCAACATCTCATTGGATAGACGTACAAAAGATGCAATTGTTCTGACTGGCGCATCTGATACAGCCAAGTCAAAAGTGTACTCACCTGCATTACCACCTTCTGCTTTCATAGCAGTTCCATCTGATACGCTTGACTCAACAACATAACGGATCAAGTCAGACTGAGTTGTTCCAGTTGGTAAGAATTGACGTACATGTACGTTTCTGCTTGGTGTGAAAACAATGCCACCTTGATAGTCTGGTGGTACGACATTCAATGAAGTTGTTGAATCAACAAAGTCATTTGCTCCAGTCAATGGAGTTCCAACCTTAGTTGAAAACATTGGTACATTGAAAGAGATGCCTTGCTTTGACCGTACTTGATCAGCAAAGCCATCAGCTCCTTTGATCTGAGTGACCATTGAAGACACCCAGTTCTCATTTTGTTGAGCAGATCCTGATCTCTTAGAAGAGATCTCAAGATTGTCTGCTTGCTCTTGCAGTTTGTTGTACTTCTCAACAAGACCTGCGATTTCATTTGTTTTTAGATTGTCCAATTCTTGATTCAAGTTGTCCTTTTGTGATTCAAGAGCTTTCTCGATATTGCTATCAATATGATCTCCAAGAACCTGCAACTTCTGATCAAGTATTTCTGTAATGTTCATTTTATTCCTTGATTTTTGGTTTGTGATATTTTAAAGCAAATACCTGAATCAGCTCATCCAGTTCACTCGGCAACTTTGGATCGAATGTGTTTTTAGACGGCATTGATTTTGATTGTGAGTATAATGAATCAAGAATGATTTGTTCAAGTTGTTTGAGTTGTATTTCAAGCAGATGAAATGTGTCATCTGTGAAAGTACCACTCCTGACTGCCTTAGTCATTTTCTTAATATGCTCAACTGTCTGCTTCTTGCTCATGCTTTTGAATCCCATGAATGGTGTGTTTTCATTAGCTCCAAAAGTCACAGTTGATCCTTCAAATAATTTTACTTCATCAATTTGGTTGTATCCACTCTGTGCTGTGTTTCTTACTGTCTGAAATCCAATGCTGTGCTCATTGATGATTCCTGCTTCATACAGCTTCAGTACATCATTGCCATAGCTTGTGTCAGCAATCTTGGACTCAAAGTACAGTCCATACTCATCTTCCTTCAAGACATGTGGTTTCCCCAGTGGAAGTTTTGTGTCGTGTTGATAAAGGTGCATGATCCTATTCTTCCCATTCACTCCATTCTCTTTGATGCTTTTGTCAAAAGCTTTCTCCATGATCATATCACCATCTGAGTCAACAAAACCAAACTGAGCAAAATATCCAGTTACAGTTCTTGACTTGGTGTCAATATCTTTGACCTCAGCATCGAATGATTTATACTGGTATGCTTTCTCCTGCCTCATCTCTTCAAGCTCAATATTCTCATCATGTGTTGCACATGCCATGAAGAATGTCTCTCCATCCATTGTGTGCTGATGGGTTCCCTCACATCCTAAAAATTCAGCATATTCTTCTGCCTCTTCTTCAGTTCTAAAGTATGAGAGCTGTGCATCCTTGCCTGCCATCATTTCATCTTCTTCTTCAGGTTTGTGATATGGTTTGCTTGATTTTGTACTCATTGGATGTCCTTTTGGTAATAGATCTTGATCATGTTTTCCTGACCTGAACTTTCCATTTCTGAGAGCAAACAAAAATGAATTGACTCTTGCAAATGCCCATTGAGAAGCACTTGAAACAGTAGGTCTGACAGACTGTGGATTAGTACGATAAGCACCAATACCTCTATCATACACCTTTTTGAGAGTTGAAGCGTTAGTCCTTTTTGATGGATTGTTTCCAACTTCTTCATTGTGCTCTTTTGCTTTCTCTCTTAGTGTATCAATTACTGCCATGACAAAAGATACTGTCTTTTTTTATGAATCCGAATTTGCCTCTTCAATAGCTTCCTTTTTTTTCTTAGGAGCTGACTTTTTCTTTGTTTTGGTTTTTATCATTGAAAAGCCATCAAGCTCCTTGAAGAACTCTTCAATCTCTTTTCTTTGCTCGTCTGTTGCTCTATCTGCAATCACTACACCATCATCTGTGTAACTTATAAGCTCATAATGTGGTGGTTGTACTATTGATGTCATTTTTTAGCCTCGTTGTATTTTTTGATGAACATTTCAACAATCTCATTCACAAAGTCATCTTCTCTTCCAGTGTATTTTTTCTGAAAAGCCAGTGTGACAACCTCTGCTGAACTTCCAGTTTTTCTATACTTTGCTGATGCTCTTTTTGTAAATCTCCAAAGAGCATACTCTCCCAATGTACTTATTTTCTTCTTGTATTCCTCTTTGCCATACTTCTTGATAAGTGATCCCTCAATCTCTTTGGACAAAGAAGTGACATTGAAAGCCATTGCTGATTCAAAATCATCAAAAATTAGATTTCCTTTGTTGTATTTGTTGATGCTGTACGAATAGTCATAGTGGTGAATCATCTCATGAAGATATGTTCCTAAATAAGAGTTGCCTTGATTCCAACTATTAGGTTCGGAGTTTAATGGTCTTTTCCAGTAGTTATACTGTTTAGAGTTATTAAGTTGAATGTGTCCATCATCTAATTTGTATTTTCCCTTGAAAGCATATTCTATTGCTATGGATGCCGACCCTTTTACAGTCTCAGATCTTTTTGGTCTGAAGTGATCATTGGCGTTTGCTGTTCTTAATGACTTTGGATCCTCTCCAAATGTATCCATCAGATACTTGTGTTGTTTTGCCATCTCAACAAAACCATCATCTTCAATGTTTTTTGGCATTCCTCTTGCATTGAATCCTCTCTGATCCATGTACTCAACAAAGCTGTCTCTGTCTTTGACCTCAGATGATTGCATCAATGCCTGCTGTTGAGCTGTTGCTTCTTGCTCTTCCTCTTCTTGATCAGCTTGCTCTCCAAGAGCTTCTTCTTTAGTCAAAAAGACTTGTGTGCATCTGCAATTGATGATGTTGTCAGGTCTGCCATTCGGATCGCCTGCAAATCTCAGGAACTCTCCACCAACCTCAAACACTCCATCACCACCGTTCTCATCATACAGATCAACCACAGTGCCATGAGCAGTGCTGTGTCCATTCCTTGTGCTGTCTCCTAGAACTGAGATCCACTGCTTCATCAATGGAAGCCCAGTTGACTTTGCTCCTTCCACTGATCCAAAGTTTGATGCACTCAAGATCTCTGTCCTTGCAATCCTCTCTGCTTGGTAAGTGTTGATGTTTTGTGTGACCAGTTCTTTGACTCTCTCTCCTGCTTGGACAATACCCAGTTCCTCTTCCAATGCTTTTCCAATCAGTCTTTGTATCTCCTTGCCTTGATTGATGGCAATGACTCTTGTCCTATCATGACCAGTGCTTGCAAAGGTTGCCATCCTTTCAACAAAGTCAGGAGCTTGCTTTGTCTCCAGTGCCATGTGTTGTTTGAGATTGTTATAGCTCAACTTTGCAAAGGTAGATCCAACATCAGTGTACAAATCCAAGAACAGATCATCCAATGGTTTTTGATTCAAGTTCACACCTCTCATCTCATCAACAGTGTTTGCATCAAAGATTGGAGTGAGAACATCTTTCAATGCTCTGATTGTCCTTCTTGTGTACTTCTTGACAAAGCTCTCTCTGATGTTGTGGAATGACTTGTGATATAGGATATGCTCTTGCTTGAACTGCCCTTCATAAGTGTCTCTTTCTTGATTGTACTTGGCAATACATATTGCCACAGCTTGATCAGGTGATGCTCCTTCATCAATGACTTCAGGGATGCAACGCTTTAAATATTGATCTTCTGTTTCTCCTGCTCTTACTTCAGGCATCTTGTTCTTGTTGTTCCACGATTCTCTCAGCCCAACTGAGCATGCTATCTCCCCCCCAGTATGCGTATGAGATGGAACCACACACTGGTTTTCCATCTTCATCTGTGAAAGATCCAGTGTCATAGGTCTTTGCTCTGCTCAGATATGACTTGACTCTTTTGACTGTGTCATAGCTCAATGGATTCCTTTGTGCCAAGTCTCTTGCTCTTCTTTTACCAACAGCAGTTGCACAGTTGTTTGGATTCTTCTCTGTGAACTCAAGTGCTGACTTTGCTGTCTCAGTTGCACTCTTTGGATAGTTATCAAAAGACTCTTCAACTTTGTAATTGGTGAGAGCTTTCATTGCACTCTCTGTGGGAGCACCAAAAGGAATGAAGTTTGCAGGGATGAAGTACTGATTCATGACTGGATCATCATCATATCCCATTGCAATTCTTTTCTCATTAGCTGTGATCCACCATGAGTCTTTGATCTGATTGATCATCTCACTCATGTCTTTCTGTATAGCAGGGATGCTCTCAAGATCATAGTCAATGAAGTAGTTCTTTCCAGTGACTTCATTGTAGTTTGCAGTCAACCATCTGTTGAGTTCATCTCTGAAGGTGTCAAGCTCAGGTAGCACTTTCTCCATATAGAGTGCTTTCCTTGCTTCTTGGACATTGTTATACACTTTGTTGTCAGGATCATTGAGAAGAGCTGAGTTGATTCCATAGATGTTGCAGATGTCTCTCAAGCTCATCTTCTGTGATTCAATGATGTTCAGATCCACTGGTGAAAGACCAATCTGCTTCCAGTCCATGTTTGCTCCTGCAACAACAATCTTTCCTCTGTTGAATGCTCCAGTGTACTTACGATAGTAGTCTCTCTCAAGCTGTCTTGCTTGCTCCTCTGTCATTGAATCAGGTTCCACTGCCAAGATCCCCATTGCACCTGAATTCTGAAGCTGTGCCATCTGCGCTGTATAGGAGTCATTGGATTGTCTCACAACTCTTGCTCCTGCTCTCAATGGTGATAGTCCGTACAAGTGAGACCCATCTCCATCATAGTCAGGATTGAAATACTTCAAGTGCATGACTTCATCTTCAGAAAACTTCACGCTTTGAGTTGATGTCATTCCACTGGTGAGCTCAAGAACATATCCAAGAATGTGATTGTCATCATTGTGAGATGCTTTGATTCTCATATACTGAGAAGGAAGAACGTACATCTCTTTGACTAATCCTGCATTTGCACCGTTCTCAAGCTTTGCTCCATGAATGTATGTGTTGCCAGTGATCAGCTTAAAACCAATGGTGCTCTCAATGAACTCTCCCCATCCTTGTAGGTGATTTGGTCTTTGAATTATCTTTGCAAGAAAGTCATCAGAAGGAACCTCAACAAGTGACTGGTGCTTGTATCTGACCACCTTGTCAAGTTGGAACTGCTTTGCTTCACTTGGGAGTCTCATGTACTTTTGATGCTTGTGAGTGTCTGTCACCTCATAGACAGTGAATTTGACTCCTTTGCAAGCATTTGTGATGGTGTTGACAACTGAGTACACATCAGGATTGTACACATATCCCTTCTCAACATATTCTTTTGTATTGTCATCGTATGCAATTGGCTGATCTGTTCCAACAAACTGAAGAAGAGCAGATTGAATGTTGTGTGCTTTGGTGTAGTTTGGTCTCATTGCTCTTGCAAGACCTATTGAGTTTGATCTGATTCTATCTGCTAGATTACCCATCCTGATGTTTTTTGAAGTAAAAGTTCTGTAAATCCCCAAACAAGAGCATCTATTCTGTCAGGTGATCTTCCTTTGTTTGGATTCCAAGTTGTCATCTGAAGCTCCAAGTCAGGGAAGTTTCCTGCATGAAAGATCATTCCTTGCTCATACAAGCTCAGAATTGGTTCAGCTCGTGTTGTCTTGCCTCTTGAAGCTCTGACTCCTTTGTAAGATACAGTTTTGTTTGTAGTTCTTAAAATAGCTTCAATCATGTCTCCACCTTGATTGACTTCACCAATCACTCTGTCTGCTTTCCATTTATTGTACAAGGTGATGATCAGTTGACTCCATTCATTTGGAGTGTATATTCCTGACCTATCTTCAAGGACATATCCTTCATTGCCAACCTTCCCACATACAATGATTCCAGTCTCATCTGAGTTCTTGCCTGATGTGACGGCAGGATCCACTGCAACAACTATTCTGTCAAGCTTGCTTGCATCAATATTCCTCTTGACAATGTGATCCCACTTCCATAGTGAGTTCTCATCATCTTCATAATGGAGTCCAAGAAAGTTCTTGTTGTACTTTGCAAGATTGGTCTCCTTCTCTCTCTCAGCTTTCTGCAAGAAGTTCTCATTCAGGTTCCTGATGTTGTCTTTGTAGCTAGTGTATATGAACTCAATGTCATCTTCATTCTCAAAGAACCTCTTGTACTGCCATGATTCTTTGTGCAGTGCATTTGAGACAAGGATGATTCTATTCTGCTTATCTTTGCTTCTGATACTTAGATCAATGGAGTCAAAGCTCTGCTCATCGGGATGCTCTTCAAATTCTTCATATACCCATGTGGTGATTCCCTGAAGAGACTTGAGTGATGCTGTCTGATTGCCTGATGATGTTTTGATACCTGCAAAGATGATCTCAGATCCAGTCCTTTTGTTGATGATGGAAGTCTTTGTGATGTGAAAGTGAGACTCAATTCCACCAATTTTCAATTTTTCTTGAAACTCAGGAATGATTGATTTGTTTGCAGTTGCAAGAGTGTACCTTGTGAAGAGTATCTTGTGCCCTCTCTGATAGGTGAGCTGTGCAAGGTATAGTGAAACTGCGAATGACTTACCTGATCCCCTGCCACCATATAGGTACAAGTATCTTGATTTGAAAGTGCCAAGTGGCTTGTACTTTCTATTGATCGTGATCTTCTGTGTCAAACCAGTTGATGGTTGCATACACTTCTTGAGTTGTTTCTTGTTGAACCTCTTGCTTTGGCTGTCCGTATGCTGAGTCCATCAAAGCTTTGTATGCTTGTGTGTCTCCTTTGAGTGCTTTTGCTAGAAGAGCAATGGTCATCTTGTCTTCCATGCTCATGATCTCTGTTTCACCAGTGATTGGATTATCTCCTTTGTCTATTGCATCCAACCATCTCTTAATGACTGTGGATCTGTTCTTGCTTCCCACTGGTCTTCCATTTGGATTCCCTGACTCTCCTTTTTTGAACTTCTTGCCATCGTGTGGAAATGCCATGTCATATTTGCTTTGATTCTTTGATTCTGTTGCTGATGTAAATGATTGCTAGTGAAACAGCTCCAATCATAAAAATGTTCGGATGTAGCTCTCCACATATTCCAAGTAAGTGTTCAAGTGTATGTTTCATCTTCCGTCTGTTGTTTGTCTGTTGATCTTTAAATATATAAAAAAAAATTGTTCATGTTGCTTCTCTGATTGTCATTTCAACTTTGCATGTTTTCTGATTGGTGAATGTGAAATCAATGAACCATCCACCAAGTCTTGTTGGGAGAAATCCTTTTTGTACTTCCCATCCTGATTTGCCATGTCCAGTTCCGTCTTTGTATGAACCAGTCATGATGTAATGAGTGTTTTTCTTCCTTACTTTTTTGGTTTGTTTGCTGTACATGAACTTGATGTTGCTTGGATCATGAAACTTCTGATGAGTGTGCCCTCTGAATATTATATCACAGTCAGGATATGTGAAAGATGCAATCTGTGCATCAAGCATTCCTTTGGATCTTTTAGCATTCCCACCATATCCATGATGGTAGTGTGATAGTATTGATTTTGACTTTCCATTTTTGTGTTTCTTTAGATCGGCACTTGTTCTAAAAACAAACTCATTCCATCCTGAATAGTGACCTTTGATGATGCTTCCACCATTGTCATTGAGTGCATGTATCATCCATGATAGGATGTCAACATCTCTTCTTCTTTTGATCTCTGTCTCATGATTTCCCTCAGATATGAATGCAATGTTTTTTGCATAAGGTTTGAGAAACTCAATTGAATCTTCAACAACTAGATTCAAGTATTCTCTTCCCTTTTTGATGTATCTTGGATCAATGTCATGTGATTTTGATCTTGGATCATTATAGCATCCCATCACATCAAACCAGTCACCATATATGAAAACTACTCCATCACATCTTTTAATTTCATCAAGATGTTTTTTGAGAAGCTCTCTGTCACATTTCAGACTGTCAAAGTGAATGTCACTGATGTGAAGTGTGTGTGCAGTGTCGTGTGATCTTAGTTTCTCCCAAATAAAGACATTGATGTTGTCATCTGCTTTCTGAACTTTGAGTTGCATTGTATTTTTCTTGGAGTTGTCTCAGGGCATCAAAGTCTGTGTCAGACATCTTTGGTGCATATTGATAATTGTTTTTTTCTGATGACTTCTCAACTTGAATATGAAGATACCTTTCAACCTTCTCATCATTCCTCCAAAAGCTTTCCCAGTCGGATTTGAATTTGATCCCTTCATTGTTGATCCATTCATCATTTGATCTGTTTAAGATAGCCTTTTTTAGCTCATCAACCGAAAAGGTGTTGAGTCTTGCTTTTACTTGATTACTTTTTTTAGTTGTAAACTTCAAGGAACAGCCGTTCTTATTATTCCAAAAATCAATCAAATCCAAAACAATCTTCTTTGAAGATTGAACTTTCTTCTTTGTCTGTTCTTTTTCTTTTTCTTCTTCTTCTTCTTCTTCTTTTAGTGATACCCTATCCATACTGTATATATACCCTATCAAAGACTTGTCTTTCACCTTGTTTATCAATGACTTAGCATGTTGAAGCAGTTTTGGACTTGAAGATTTGTTGTGATGCCAGAATTTGACAATCAAAATCTCTTTTGTGAAGAGTGATCTTTTGATTTTTTCTTCATTCTCAAAGAACAGAAGAAGCTTCTCAATGGTCTCTTGATTGTACCCAGTTTCAAAAGAAGCTCTCTTGAAGCTGAACTCATAGAGACCAATCTGATTGATGGATGGATTTGTTATCAAGTAAAGGTAGAAGAATTTTTGTTCAGGTGTGAGATCCTCAATGTCAGGATCTGTCCAAAAAGTGTCATGAATTTTTCTGAATGCCATAGTGTTGTTTTTTTATTTTGTGAATCTTACCTCCGTACCTGAATGTAATGCCCTTAGTTCCGTCTATAACGAACTTGGATGACGTGATGATACATTCACCCCTCCTTGCAATTCCTAGAGCCTTAGAACGCAAATTCTCAAGCTCTTTCTCTGTGCCAATAAAAAAGAAGGACTGTATGGTATCATATTTCAGATACTCAAACAAGTCCTCATTTTTTGTTTCCTTTGCAAAACTAAAAAGGTAGTCCATCGTCTATGTTCTCAAGTGATGAGACATCAACCTTCTTTGTTGCAGTGGTCTGTGATTTTGCATGATTAGCCAAGTCAATCTCTTTCTTTTCTGACTGGTAATGTTCCTTGATCAAGATTGAGATATACTTTGTACCTTTTGCAGATGTTTTGAGCCAACCTGCAATGTCAAACTTGACCTCATTTTCATCAGTACAAGTTCCCTTGTAGTCAGGCTGTCTATCGTTTTGTTTTTCGTTTTGAAAAAGTGCTCCGTTTAGTTTCATAGTTTTATGTCGGTTTTTAGTGCATGTTTAAATGATGTCAGTTCTTTGTGAATCGCCCACTTCAATGTTTGAAGATTAGGCTGTTTCTTGTATGTCATACCTGAGAGAGTTGGGAACCATTCACCATAGGTGACTGGATCCATTTTTATCTCACTTAGTGCATTGAGCTTCTCAGATAGAATCATTGTTGAGTCAATGATTTGCAATGCTTGGATCATTTGATCACAAGTTTCTTCATAATATCTTCTTTCTGCTTTGGTCAGCTTAGGCATCAATGTCAATGTTTTTTGATTTTAGCATCTCAGTATAATTGCTTTTATAAAGTCTTGCAATCTCCATCAGATCATTTTTTGTGTATTTTTTGATCTTTTGAGACTTTTTGTACAATCTGTCCTTTGTTCCCTTACCATAAAGCAGATCTACTTCTTTGCTATACAAGAACTGTTCACCTGCATTGTACTTGTTGCATTTTTGACATTGAGCATGAACATTCTTCTCATCAAATCTTGTTGACATGTGTCTCCTTGAGATGAAGTGCCCTGCATCCATCTCTTTGAAGTGTTTCCTTGCCTCACAAGTCACACATTTAGCTTCTCCCGTACAATCAGCATCTCTGAGCCTTATATATCTACTGAACCATTGATCGGCAGTCTTGAGAGCAGTTTTGAAGTTTTTGCTTTTTGTCAACCCCATAAGTCATCAATATTGGTTGCATACAGTGCAAGCTTGGTGTCTTGTATCTGAGTCACTCTTGGTTTTTCATACCTATCAAGAAGATGTCTTGCATGTATTGGCTTGAAAACTCTCACAAGATTCATGCTGAGAAACACAGTCAAAACAACATAGTCATTGAGCAGTGGTCTGAACACCAGTGGATCATTCTTTTGAAACATCCATGAAAGACCAAACTTTTCTGACTGTTCCACAGTTTGATTCTTTATGTGTAGCAGTGACTCCTTGCCATTCATCTTTTTGAGCTTCAAATCTGCCTCGTAAGACTTCCGATTTGATTCAAGTATAGTCAGGTCAGGTTCCTGACATTCAACTCCTTCAACTGTCTTGTAATGATCCCAAACAGCATACTCAGCAATCTTGCCATGATAGATGTCAAGCTTGATCTTTCTTGGATCATTCTGACCTCTTCTTTTGTAGTGATGTTTGTTGGTCTTGTAGCAAAGCTCAGCAAAGTTGGCAACCTTTGACTGATGCTCAAACTGTATGATGATGTCTTTGTGTTTCATAAAAATGGCAGTGCTAAGACTGCCTTTGATTAATTGAAAAATGGATCAGGTGATGAGCCATTCATGATGACTTCACTGTTGTTTGTCTCAAGAGCATACTCCTCTGTGTCAGCATCTTTGACATCATCAAGCAAGAACATTCCTGCAAGAGCATACTTTCTTGCATAGCTTGAAACTGTGCCAGTGAGCTGTGGATCATCCATTCCCTTTTTTGACTCAGGTTCTCTTGCATATCCTGCAACTTTGATCTGTCCATCTTCAAATCTGTTGGTCAATACTGCCTCAGCTTTGTAGTATATTCTGTCACCAACTGTGATGATGTTATCTTCAAAGTGCAGTGAGCATCCACTCTTGTCAAGCACTAGCTTGAGTGCCTCAAATATATCTTCAAGATTTCTGTACTTATAATTGGCAAACTTGTTGAGTCTGTTCTTTGGAACTCTCAGCTCAGTTTGAATTTTTGTCAATAGTTGTTCAATTTTTATTTCACTCATTCCATTCAAGTTTAAGATAGGTTGTTGTTTTAGTGTTTGCAGGTGAAACAATTTCACCATACTCATCAAAGAAGTCTCTGCCATTTTTTGCAGAAAAGCTTGCTTGCTTCATCAAGTCTTGTCTGTTTTTGATGGCTAGTTTGTGCCTCTCAAGAGTGTCATCATTTGGATAAGTGTATCTTGTCTGTGAGACAACTGATACTTTGTACCCATTCTGACTCCAGTCTTTTTCAGCAATCATTTGTCTTTTGTCAAGAGCTAGATCTGAGATTTCTTTTCTATGCTCTGCAACAATTTTCTCAAGCTCGTAGAGCCTGATGTATGCACTAATAGGATCAATCAATGCTTCCTTTGCATCCTCAGTCATTTTTGATACTTGATCAATTATTTCCTTAGAGTTCATTGATATTGATTTTTAGTGTTTGCATTATTTTGATAGTGTTGTTGCCTGACAGACCTTCACCATCTCTGAATCTGTATATGATTTTTGAGTTGATGTTTGATTCTGTTGACAGCCAGTACCAAGACTTTTTTTTGTTCTTGAGCGCAGTCTCCACTCTTTTTCTTAGTTTTTCCATATCACGCAAAAGCTACAATAAGCATGAAAAAGATTGCCCACCATAGTGGAGCAATAAGGAATCCAAAGATGATGTTCTTTTTGTATTCATTCATGATGATTGTTTTTGTTAAGGTTTCACAAAAGCTAGTGAAACTATGAATCAAATACAAGAAAAAAATATCATAAGACTTTCATGCTCTTAGATGAGCTGTGGATCAGATTTGACTCCACCGTCTGTTTTCACCATAGACATCAAGGTGAATGAATGATTCATAAATCCCAATCCCACCAATGGCAAGGGTATTGGCAATGTTTAAAACATCCTCAAGTGATGCTTGCAATGGTACAACATCCAATGCCATGCCAAGAGTATGTTTGCTGTTTTCAACTCCACCAATTTTTTCATTGTGCTCAACTGATCTGTACCAAGAATTGATTTTGATTCTTCCAAGTTTGTCTCTTAGTGTCTGAGCCAATACAATTGTGCTTGGATGCACAATGATGAGATCACAACCACACTTGCTTTGTGCTTCTGTCAGCTTGAAGTTTCTTGACAGATTGTACCCAGTTCCCATGATTGGGAGTGAAAAAACAAGTGAGTCATTTGAGTTTTGATTGTTAAACATAAAAAAAATGACAGCTTTCAAACTGTCATTCATACACTATCTGTCACTTTTCTTCTTGCGATGATTTGCCAAAATAATATCCAGTCACTGTTGTGAATGCTGTGAAGATTGCACCAAATGCAACATTGACCAATGTCTGTGAGTTACCACCAATGTCATCTGTAAAGATTAATATTCCGACCAATCCAAAAGCTCCTGCAATGATAGATCCTGCAAGAATGGTGTTCATGTTTCTTGTGAATGCGTTTGATGACATCTTCATTCTTTGAACTTCTGCAAGTCTTGCATTTTGTACTTCTTGAAGCTCCATGTCAAACTTTGAAAGTTCCTGCTCCATCTGCTTTATGATGATGTCTTTGTCATCTTGTGAGAGTTCAGTTGATGACATCACTTCACCTTTGAAGAGTTCAATGATTTGATCAGATCTTCCACCGGTTGCGATTGATGCAACAAGTGCACCTGCTTTTGCTCCAAGCTTTGGAGCTTTCTTTGTTAAAAAGTCAACAAAGTCAATTTTAGGCAATTTTTTTTTTGCCATTTAGACCTCCTTATTTGATTAAGTCCATGAGTAAATTCACCAAAGTTCCTGATCCAAGACCTGCACCAGTTGCCCAAGCAATGATTTTTTGTTTGAAGCTCAAGAGTTCTTCAATCTGTTTTTCATTTTTCTCAACCTTTGAGACAAGTCCTTCTTTATTGAACTCATTTCCCAAAAGTGCTTCTTTAATGTCTTGTATATCTTTAGTAATTAAATCCAACACTTTTTCAAGATTCTCAACTTGGAATTTTAAATTTTTTGTGTACTGATCAGGTGCTGTCACTGCCATGACTGTCTCTCTTTAATTTTTTAAAAAACAAAAAAACAGAAGCAAAATTCACATCTTTTTGTGCAAGCTTCTTTCTTTGTGTTTTTATGTGTTTTGATCTTCATTTTCTTGTTTTTCAGATTCTTCTTTTTGTGCTTTTAAAGTATTCTCATACCCTTGTTTAACGTATCTGATCTCATCAAGTTGCATCTGTGTTCTTGCTTCTTGAACTTTCAATTCTTCGATTCTTTCTTCTAATGTCATCTTATATAATTATATTAGGGTTAAGACCAAATATAACTACCAAGCCAATCCTTTCAAAGTCGCAGGATTCTTTTGTGCTTCTATTTGGTCGGTCAATGATTGCTCCACATCTTCTTCGCCTACTTCAGCTTTTACCCAACCTAGAACGATTTCTTCGGTTAAGTCATCAAAAGCGATGTAATCTTCAGATGATGGGTCTGGGGTAAAAGAGCAAGAACCGTACCTTCTGCTTGAATAAGACAAAGCGTCATCGCCTTCCCCTACTGTTTCGGTATGGGTGCAATCCCAATGTGCCGTTACTACCCCTTTGTCAGAGTCGTTAGTGTATTCTAGTGTGTTAATTTTCCAGTTCATTTTGTTGGCTTTGGAAGTTAGCGATTAATTCGTCAGTCCAGTAAGCGTTGCATACGTCTTGAACGTTTTGTGGTAAGCTAGTAATATCGTCTAATGGCGTTACTACGCTTCTGTGATGCGATTGTGAAATGATTTCACCATCGTCTAGTACCTTCGTGGTTAAGCGAAGTTGTACGTGTCCTGATTCTAGGACTTCGATTTTTGAATATGATTCTTGTTTTTCTAACATTGGTTTGATTTTAAGTTATACAAAATAAGTAATTGAAAACATAAAGAAGTCTGATGCACTAAATGCCGATATATTTTCGTCAATAGCAGTCGCATTATCTGCAATAGATACAAAATATAAAGTAGAAGTTGCTGATGAAGAAATAAACTCTACGTTTGTGTATTTTCCTGCATTATTTAAATCTACCCCACTAAATTTTACACTACCTTGTGGAGCCATATTAGCACCTTTCGTAAATGGTGCTCCAGTAATTTGAGCGTAACCAGAACCACCACCAGTTATACTGCCTGCTAAAAATATACGAGCAGTAAGACTTACCATATTACCCACCTTTGTATAATATCCTTCAGCAGTTGTAGTTTCATACGTTCCTGCCGTTGCCGAACCCCTTAATACTGGTGTCCACGTTCCTTCTTCATAGTCATCTAAAAAGTTATCAGAACCAGTACCACCTAAATAAACACCACCACCTAGATATAGGTCTTTGAAGCGATAAGAACCAGAACCTAAATCTGCATCATTATCAACAACCAATCCTGCGTTATTAGTTGGTAAAATAGCATCTAAAGCAAATCTTAAACCATTGTGGTCGGCAGTAGTAGAATACATAGCAACATCGCCCGATATAGCACCAATACTTCCGACTTGCGAGCCGTCTTTATAGAATTGAGCAATATTACCATCAGATGTTGTTCTGTTCAAGATTAAAGATGCAGACCCATCCCTTGTTCCCGTAATTTGACCGTTTGCTCTTAATTCACAACCGACAGTTGCTAATCCTATTGTATCCTTAGCCACTAATACGTTACCCGAACTGTCGATGGTCATCCTATCTGTGCTTGAAGTTTGGAATGTTAAAGGTTCTGAAGCATTAACAGAAAGCCTTACACCTGAACCATCTGTGTAATCTAAAAAAGCATTAGCAGTATCATCTGATAGTCTGATAGCTGAGCCTGCACTTCCACTAATATTTAGCGTGGTTCTTGAACCAACTGCAGAAGGACTATCCGTACCAATCCCTACGTTACCGCCATTAGGTTGTAGAAGTAAATTATAAGTAGTAGCCGTTCCATCAAATCTTTGTTGTTGGATGTATCCATTACCACTAGTTAAACTTCCAAGCATTGTTCCATAATTAGTGCTATTGCTTGCACTATTACCAACAATTAAGAAATTATTTTTATTACCTGCTGATGGAATTGAACTTTCAGCACTTGCTCCTACTTGAAGTTTTGAATCTACATCAGAAACCCCAATCCCTACGTTACCCGAACTGTCGATGCGCATTTTTTCGCTACCGCCAGTACCAAAAATCAATGGGTTTGAAGTTTGATTGTAAAGTGCTAGTTCTTGATTAAAAACTATTAACCTACCTACTTCTGTATCTGCTTGTGATACCGAAAGTACGCCACCCCTATTGCTCGCTCCACTTCCGTTTATTGTAAGATTTGTATATCCACTAGCTATATTTACTGGCGAATCCGTACCAATCCCTACGTTACCGCCTATTGGATTAAGTAATAAATTTTGTGGGTTATTATTTCCATGTTGTGATTGAATCCAAGAACTTGTTGCGTTTCCTACCCCCATCATTAAATGGGTATAAAAAGGAACGCCAGTAGCACTTAATCTAATTGTAGAATTTGCAACGGTTGTAGCCCAAGTAGCAGAAGGCATACCTGCCGAGTCATTGTCTATATCTAAAATAGTGTCAGGCGAAGTCGTACCAATTCCTACGTTACCACTTGAGTCAATACGCATACGTTCAGTACCTGAAGTAAATACGACCATAGAATCTGAGGAATGTTCGTACCTAACTACTCCTCTAAATCGCTCATCCCCACTAGTACCATCAGCGAAAAATATTTGACCATCACCTGACCCAGCACTAAAAATTGTTATACCTCTACTAGTACTGCCATCACCAACAACTAATTGAGAAGCGTTACTAAAAAATGAACTAGGACTAGAAGTACCAATACCTACGTTACCGCTTGAGTCAATGCGTACACGTTCGGAGTTATTAGTAACAAATCTTAAATAATGATTTGTTGTTGTGCCTACAAGACCACCAGTGCCATCGCTACCAAAGTAAACATTCCTTGTTCCATCTGATTGTACTATATAATTGTTTCTAACCTCAAGCGCTCCAAGTGTAGGAGTGTCAGTTCCAATACCTAGTGCGGTTATATTATCACCATTACCATTCTCAAGACCACCCGTTGTTGGTGTTCCTGCACTTGTGCCAATTGTGAGAAGATTGCCAAATGTGTCTTTGAGTTGTGTTGCTTTTAAATCCATGCTAATGCTTATTGAAAACTATTCTTGACTGATTAAATACCTGATTGCTTCTGTTCAAAACTCCGAACCTGATATGTGAGATTGCAATAAATATCATTGTATCATGTCTATGAGTATGACCTTGAAAGTTCTTGCACCTGCTTCATTCTGTGATCCACTGAGTCTGATTTTCAAAACATCCTTGAACACATCAGCAGGAAGTGAATGTTTTCCAGTTGCAACTGATATGTTGAACTTTGTACCAAAAGTATCATATATATCATAGAATGTTCCATCCACATCAATCTGAACATCAAATGATGTGTTGGTCATTGACTCTGTGAAAACTATTGACCCCATTTCAAAGTCTTTGAATTGTTGATCAATCTCAATCGCTGAGCTTGTTGAAGCTCCTGATGCAATGGTTGCTGTTCTTACTTGTGTTGATTGTGCCATGTCTGAAGATACCTATTTTTTTTGATTTTCTTAGGAGACCTTGAGAGTTCCATCAGATTCTTTGTACAAAATTCCACTCTCAGTTGGCTTGGATGTTGGAAGGTTTGTGAGCTTAATGATTCCACTCAACTCATTTGCTGACCTCGTGAGTCTTGCAAATTGGTTGTCACTGCTGTTGACAAATATTCCATCAAGACTGACCCTTGTTTGGCTGTCATAGCTTTTGACAACAATGTTCTCATCCAATTCAAATTCTGCATTGAGTGCAGTGTCGTTTGATACCACTGTGATTTTTATTTTTACAAAATCAAAAGAATATGAATGTGCACTGAATCTTGTGTCTTTAGTTTGGGATGTAGCTGTATAAACTGCACTTAAAAAGGATGCAAAGGATGTGTATGTTCCACTTGAACTTGTAGATCCTAGTGCCTCAACTTGAATGTATGCCTCTGTTCCATCTGAGCCAAGTGAGTTAAGCTCTGCACTGACATCAATGTACAATGAGTCACCTTTTGTAGTTTGAAAAGCACTGCTCAAGAATGGTGTTCCTTGTGTGATCACAGTTGCATCATTAGCATTGTATTCAGTTGTCTCAGTGAGTGAAGCAGAACCATTGTTGACATCAATCTGAGTTCTGACTCTGTTGGCATCCTTGAGTTGAACTTGTTGATTTGATGAGTCAATCTTGATTCCTGATCCTGATGCTGTTGTGTCAAGAGTGAATGTTCTTGATTGAATGTCAAAGCTTCCTGCATTCTCATCAAAAGACAAAAAGTTTGTTCCATCACCAACTTTGAACTGAACATTACCTTGTCCAAGTCTCCAAAAGTTTTGACCTGATATGCCAGTTGTCTCAAACTTAATGCCTTGAGTATTGGCATCTATTCTTCCAACTGTCACAAGGTTGCTTCCAGTACCAATGACAATGTTTTCATTTGCACTGCTGATGTCAAGATTGGTTGTGTTCAAGCTGAAAGAAGTTGTTGCAATATCAAAGCTTGATCCATTGAATGACAAGAAGTTTGTTGAGTCACCAACTTTGAATGTATCACTTGACAACTGAGCAAGAACAGTGGTGTTGTTTTTGAAAAATACTCCTGAAGAAGTGATCAGTGCATGTTCATTTGAATTGTCACCTGCAAAAAAACCAAATGTCTCTGAGCTGAGTCCTGAATATCCATTGAGATCACCAAATGCAACTCTTGTCTTGTCCACACTCAGAAAGCCACTGTGATTGTTGACTCCAGTTTGCAGTCTCATGATAAGGTTGTCAGTTGATCTGTCCACATTTCTGTACATGATAGACTGCCTATCAGCATCAGATGTGTTTCCAATTCCAACAATGGTGTCACCTTTTGCAACTTGCGACAAAGAACCTGATGTGATTGACACTTCAATTGTGGCATTTGTTGAGTCTGTCACTGCACCTTTGATTGACTTCACAATTGATCCTGATCCACCACTTTCAAGATCATTGTTCACACTTATGACTTGAATGATAAACAAGTCATTGACCTTGAAAGGATTTGCAGATGTTCCACTCAAGTTCTCAACAGTGATGGTGTCATTTGAAGTGTCCACTGATGCAACTCTTGCAGTTGCTATTGAAAGCACCTCTGATCCACCAATGGTTGTGATTTGTTTTGCAATAAATTCAAAAGCTGTCAAAGCTCCCCTGACAAGCACATTTCCAAATTCTGCATCTCCATCTGCTTTGATCTGATAACCTGATCCACCAAAGGTTGCAACAAAACCATCATCTTGAAGGTTTGATTGTGTTGTGAGTGTACCTTGAAGATTCATTGTACTGTTGAAGTCAGCAGATCCAGTCAATGTCAAGTTGCCAGTCATGCTTGAGTTCCCAGTCACACCAAGAGTTCCACCAAGAGTTGTATTGCCAGTCACATCAAGTGTGCTGTTCAGGGTTGTCTCTCCACTCACATTCAGGTCATCATCTATTCCAACAGCACCAATTGCATCAAACACAAGATTGGAAGTGTTGAACACCTGAGTTGAAGTTGTAGCATTCCAAATGACAGATCCTGAGTTGCTATCAATTGCATTCAAGGTGACTCTTCCAGTTGCTTCAAGCTTGTTGAACTTGACATCACTTGTGGTTGTCAAATTTTGATCAAGAGCTCCTAAATATCCAAACTGGGTGTTGGATATGGTAACACTGTCAATGTTCTGAATTTGAGTGTATTCTGCCTCTGTGATGGCAACCAAGTCAGATGCTTGTCCTGAAGATAGACCTGAGAGTGTGTCAAGCTCTGCATCATGTGCTTGAACATTGGTTCCAATGGCAACTCCAAGATTGGTTCTTGCTGTGCTTGCATTGTTCAGGTCTGAAAGGTTGTTTGAAACCTGCAAGAAGTTTGCATTGGTTGCACTTGTTGAGTTTGAGCTTGATCCTGCACCAGTTGATGATGTTGATCCTTCTCCAGTTGCATTGGTGTATGATATGAGTGTATCTGTCCCTGCTGTGACAAAGTTCAGCTCAATGATATTGATGTTCCACTCATAGCTGTTTGTGTTCCATGATCCACCAAGAAAAGCAAAGTTCTTGCCATCATAGACAATGATCTTGTTTGGTTCATACTCTCCATAGAAGGAGCCTCTGATGTTTCTTCTTTGACCTCTCCTTGCATCCAACAGCTCTCTCATCAAAAGCTGTTGATGAGTCATTGTGCTTGAGTCAGTTGTCAGTTTCCATGTTGATGTGAACCCATCAGACAAAGCTGTTCCAAGTCTCAAAGCTGACAAGGAGCCTGCACTTGGACCATCTCCAAAATGGAATTTTCCATATTCATAGACCTCATTGAAAGAGAGTGTCTGCCTTAGCTCAAAATCAATTGAATCACTGTTCTCAGTGTTGGCAATATATCCAATCTCAAACTGTACATCACTGATGTCAACATACTGAACATCATTCACACCAACCAAACTCTCAGGGAAATCAAAAATCACACTCAGCACACCATCAGCATCATCAGGAATGAGCTCTGATATTATGCTCACACCTCTGTTTTGATAGATGTCATTTCCATCACTGTCTGATGTTACTGGTCCAGTCACACTGATTGGTATGGATGAGTCACTTGCACTCCATGCCATTGTGCTTGTAAGATACTTTGTGCCTGCTTGGATCTTGACATTCATTCCTGCAAAAGTATCAACAACTGATGATGTCTGATTTGTTGCAATCCCTAAATTGAAAGAGAGTCTGAGTGTAGTGGTTCCATTGCCTGCAAAATACTGAGAGAATGTTTGATCAGAAGTGAACCTCAATGATCTTGGAATCTTTATTGATTGAACATCACTGTCATGCTGATAAGTTGAAGTAACTTTTTCAAGACCTGCATAGTAGTTGTTGACAACACTGTTGCCAAGAATCTTCAGCGTTTGATTGGATGCGATAGTTTCTCTCAGGTCAGTGCTGACTCTTGCTGATCCTTGTTTGACTCCTGAACTGTTGTATGTTGTGATTGGAACTGCATTTGGTGCATCTAATGCTGAGAGTTGCACAATCTGCCAGTCTCCATCTGCTTGTCTTAGTACTGCACCATAAGTCTTGAGCATGTACTCAAGTACAGCTTCATTCCTCAGTGGTCTGTCAACATCCCCTGATGTCTCTGCAAACTGTCTGAATCTTTGCTCACTGTGATAGATTTGATTATACACATCATCACTTGTATCTGATTGATCTGAAGCAATCCACTTAGATGATGTCTTGATGTCCAATCCAAGACCAGTGGTGTTCAGTATCTGAGCAATGGTTGTGATGGCTTTGTTTGTGCTTGTGCTGAAAGTAAAATCTCCACTGAGCTCAATATCTTTTGCAGTGAAGGTTGTCTCCATATTGCCAAAATTCTGCTCTCCAATAGAAATCATATCAGGCAACAGCCATCCACTCCAAATGATGGTTGAGTTTCTTTTGAGCTGAACCTTAAAGTCTTTGAATTTGCTTTCTGCTACCTCTTCAACGGCATCTCTCTCTGTCTGATTCCTGACTGCAATAGTTCCTTTACATTGAGACTTTTGAATGTGTGTGAACTTTCTGAAGTTCAGTTGATCATAGCTTCTCTCAATATTCTTTCCAATGAACTCAGTTGCACTGCCAGTATGACCCTCATACAACAACTCAAATGTGTATGTTGTTGTTGTGGTTCCAACAATTTGCTTGTCAGTGAAAAAGTATTTTAGACCATAGCTCATCTGTCAAGTGAATAGTTTGCTTCAGCTAAACTCAGAACAAGGTCAGATCCTTTGATTCTGAATTCACCACTGAGATTCAAGTTTGATCCCATATCTGAAGGAAGTGATCTTGACTTTGGGATGACTCTCTCACCTGAAGAAAGCAGTGCAGGAAAGGTGTCATTGTTGAATCCTGATGGTACTATTCCACCATCTTTCATGCCCTCTCCAAATTTACCAGTGACATTCTTGATTGTTTTACCTAGAGCAACAAGAACCAATCCACTTGCTATTGCTTGAGCAGGATTTGCAAAAAGACTTTTTTTCAAGCTTAGTGCTGAAGTACCAATTCCAATGGCAAGCTTTCCAAAGTTGATTGCAAAGTCTCCAAGAACAGACATGATTCTGCTTCCAAAGTCTCCTGCTCCTGCATCACCAGTGAACAAGTCAGCAAACGAATCTGCAACTGTGCCCAAAGTTGAAGAAAGCTGATCCTTCATGAAGTGATCAAGCTGTCTCATTTCTTCAAGAGTGTTTTTTATGGGATCACCTAAGTCAAGCTTTGATTCCAATTCAGGCAGATCTTCCTCAATCAAAATATCTTCAGGCTGTTCAGCAGTGACTGTTGGTTTTGTTGGTGCTTTGGGAAGTCCATCTGATGCAACTCCAATGTCTGCAAGCGAGCTGACAAGCTCCTTTGCTTTGCCAGTCATTGTATCAATAAACTCACTGAGAGTTTGAAAGTTTGTCTCTTTTGGATCAGGTATGTTTTCAATTGATGAATTTACACCATCAATGAATCCTTGCATTTTAGCTGAAGCATCATCAAATCCAACCTTCTCAAGAAGCCCTGCAATCTTAGATGATATTGATGCAACTGCTTCAAGAACAAATCTCTTGATCCCATTCCACAGATTCTCAAAGAAGATTGCAAAGCTGTCAAAATTCTCTTTCACAAAAAGAATGGCTGTGACCAATCCTGCAATGACTGCTGTGATTGCAAGTATCTTGACTCTAAAGATGAGTGTTGCCTTCGATAGATTTTTAATTGATCCCGCTAATCTTCCAACTGCAATGGAAGCTTTTCCAAGAAGCAACAGAGTTGGACCAAGAGCACTCACAAGCATTCCAAGACCAACTGCGAATTTCTTTGTCTCAGGTGATAGTCCTTTTATTCTGTTCAGTATTCCATTGAGACTTGTGATGACTTTCTGAAACATCGGCAAAAGTATCTCCCCAAATTGAGTTCCAATCTCAACAAGACTCTGTTGAAAGATCCTTGTCTGATTGGCAGATCCTTCACTTGTTCTTGCAAAGTCACCTTGAGCGTTCTTTGTTTTCTCCATCACAAAAGCAAATCTCAGATTGACTTTCTCTGCCTCTGTCATATCCTTGACGTTCTTGGTGATGCCTTGAGATAGTGCAAACTGTTCAAGGTTGACTTGAGTCATCACAACTCCAAGTCTCTTCAAGCTTTCAGTTTCTCCAGTGAAAATTCCTGCCAGTGCTGTCTGTGCAACTTCAACTTGAATGTTCTTGAATGATGACAAGTCTCCTGCAAGTCCAACAAGCTGAGTTGCCATGATCGCTGAACTGTCAGTTGTCAATCCCATTGATGTTGCCATGTCTCCAAAAAGAGAAGCACTCTCAAGAGCTTGATTTGAAGAAATGCCAAAAGACTCAAGAGATGTATCTGCAAAATCTTTGACAGACTGAGAAGAACTTTTGAAAGCCACATCAACTTTGTTGAGACTCTCTTCCATATCCATTGCCAACTTGATGGCTGATCCACCTGCTAATGTCAATGGAGTTGTGAGTCCTAGTGTAGCTTTTGAACCAATTGCTGAGAGCCTTGTGCCGAACCTCTCAAGAGATTTGCCTGCTCTTCCTATACCTTTTTGGAACTGTTGAAGATTTGCAACAAAGTCAACTTGAAGTCTTGGATTTGCCATGATTGTAGTTTTTTACTGCTCTTTTAAAATCATCCAGTGTGCTTATTTTCACATCTGTGACTTCAGGCAATTTAAGCAAATCTTTTGGTTTTATCTTTTTCTTTGTATGTGGTGACAAGATCCATGTTCCAATTGTTCTTGCCACATCCCAAACTTGATAGTCTCTGCTCTGCTTTGCTCTTACTAAATAGTCAAACTCCTTCCAAGTAAGATCCCAAAATTGTTCAGGAAGAAGTCCAAGATCCACATAGGCAACCTCAAAGACATCCTCCCATTCTACTTTTTTTTAGAACCTTTTTTCTCTTGACCTTCAGGGAAGGATTGATTCATTGCTTCAATCACAGTCTCAAAATCAGCTTGATCCATATCATCAATCCATTCTCCAACATCCCATTCATCAAAGTCAACTTCTTGCTTTTTCTTTTTTGCTCCACATACTAAAGCAGACCAAAACAAATCCCTGATCTGAGCAACTGACATCTCTGCCTCTGAGAGTGAGATTTTGTGCTTCTCTGTGTAGAGTGCAAGTTGGTTGATGCCAAACTTGAAGAGTCTTTTCTTGCCACCAATGGCAATCTCAACTTCTGCCCTGAATAGATTCATTAAGACTCACTGAAGCTGACTGCACCAGTCACTGCAATAGATCCTGAGAATGTTGTCACATCTTCCATTGGTGCATCCATTGACAATGATGTGATCAATCCACTTCCAGTGAATTTTGGTGAAGCATCAAACTGTCCAGTTGCAAGTTGCCAGTTGATAGCAGTTCTGTTGTTGAACACAGTGAAAAGATCATCAAGACCTTTCATTGCTGTTCCACCTGCATCAGTGAGTCCTTGAGCACCAAAATCAACAAGTGCTTCAAAGTCAACTGTTGCACTTCTCTGACCTGCAATGAGTTCTTGAACTCCTGCCGAATCTTTAGATGATACATCAATTGTGTCCATGTCGATTGAGATTGATGCACTTGTGCTGTGAGCAATAGCACCACCATCAACAACAATCAAAAAACTGGTTCCATTTATTTTTGCCATTTTAAATCTCTTGTATTAAATGTCTGAATTTGAGTTTGTGTACATACAAGATATGGGTTTCACTTAGTTCTTCCAAAATGGTTGAACTGTCAAGCTCACTCACAAAACAATTGAATCCAGTCATGCTGAAATAAGATTGTGCCCTTGTCACAATCAACTGAGTAACTGAATCACCAATGTCATAGGCTTGACTCTTGCCACCAAAAGATCCTTCAAAGCCAGTCACCACATCAACTGTGATCTTTGCTTCTACTGTGAAAGATGATTTTGACCCTACATGAGCGATCTCTTGTGAGCCTAGATGAATGTATGGATAGTCTTTAGATGGTGGAATCACATCAAAGACTGGTACATTTGATCCACCATGAGTGATGTTTCCATTCAATGTTGTGAAGTACGCTGTCTGCAAGAGTTTGTTTGGGAGTTTCATATATCAATCTTTTTCAAAATGTCAGGAAGGTTTCTTTTTTCTTCTTCAAAGCTTGGAATCAGATATGGCTTTGGAGCCATTCCACCCGTTGTCCTATTGCTCACTTTGAAGAGTATTGCAAAGTCCTCATAGCCTCTTGGAACTTTCACTTTGGTGATGGTTCCAAACTCAACATAAGGAGCATAAAAAACTGAAGCATGAACATTCCCACTGAACACATCTTTCTTCTTTGCTGTCTCCACTTGTAGTGAAGTCATGAGTCTGTTTGATCCACTGCTTCCACTCAGGTTTCTTCTCAGGTTGTTGACAGCTCCTCTGTGAACTCTGTACAAAAAAAGATTTGCTTCATCCTGAACCTTCTGCTCAAATCCTGCTGACTTCTTCTTGATGTCATTCAACACTTTCTTCATGTTTGCAGGTTTGATCTTGTATCTGAGTCTGTCCTTGCTCATTTTTTTACTGCTACAATGTGATAATACTTGACAGCTCCATCCATCAAGATTGATGACTTGATGTTGTATGATCCCTGATAGATGCCTGATGCAATGTTGATCTTGTAGTCATTGTCAAGCAAAGGACTGAAATTTGAGCTGTGACGAACTACAATGTTGTAGGTGACATTACCTATCACCTGACCTGACTCAAGTCTCTCTGTGCCTGATTTTGGCTCTATCCTGCAAGGTACAGTTGATACTGTGGTGTAGGAATTAGTGAATCCACCTGCTCCATCAGATGTTGTGCTGAGTTTCTGAAACTGTGCTCTGTGTTTGAACTCTCCAATGTTGTAGAATTTTTTCTTCAAATGCTTCTCCTTCTGTAATGATTCAAGATGCTCTTAGCATCGTTTGGCATTTTGTTCACAGCTCCACCTGCGACATTTGACCTATCCTCAAACTGTGAGTTGATGATCTTGAGAAGAGCAATGATGATTCCATCAGGAACATCAGTTGCACCAAA
>Ga0160423_10000696_pt1 | contig 27901 bp, 26 predicted proteins | sample CRUFie14St8metaG_FD_108191 | JGI IMG/M metagenome (GOLD analysis project Ga0160423, IMG submission 108191) | Marine microbial communities from the Costa Rica Dome - CRUD Field 142mm St8 metaG | ecosystem: Environmental > Aquatic > Marine > Oceanic > Photic zone | place: Costa Rica: the Eastern...
AGCACTAATATTCCTGTAACAGTAAAAACTAGATTGGGATGGGACGAAAAAAGTATGTACATAGTTGAAGTAGCAGAAAAACTTCAAGATGTAGGAATTAAAGCAATTTCTATTCACGGTAGAACTAGAAAACAAATGTATAAGGGTTCTGCTGATTGGACCCTAATTGAAAAAACAAAAGAGAATCCAAGACTGCATATTCCTGTTTTTGGAAACGGTGATATTTTTAGTGCTCATGATGTAAAAGAAAAAAAAGATTTTTCAAACGTAGATGGTGTAATGATTGGTAGAGGATCAATCGGTTATCCATGGATTTTTAATGAAATTAATTGTTATATTAAAGATGGAATATTACCACCACCACCAACAATAAAAGAACGAATTAATGTTGTAAAAGAACATTTAGATTTATCCATAAAATGGAAAGGAGAAAAATTAGGCATTCTTGAGATGAGGCGTCATTACACAAACTACTTTAAAGGATATAAAGGGATAAAAAATTTTAGAATAAAATTAGTAACTAGTGACAATGTCAATGAAATAAATGATACGCTAAATGAAATAGATGATCATTTTAATTAATGAAATGGTAAATTTCTGTAGAAATAATTTTTTCTTGAAACATAAAAACTTGTGATAAATCCTATTAAAAGTACCAGAATAATTACATAAAATATATCAACTAAATTGATCTTGACTGGGTAATGATCAACAATGAAATTTCCATAAATTTTTATGACGTGAAAATAATCCTGTATATAACAAATAAACAAGCCTAAAGTTACTCCTAAAAAAATACTTGAAAAAATAATTATCTGTCCCCACAAAAAAAAGATATTTTTTATTTTTTTAATCGAGGAGCCAAGACAAGCTAAAATAAACATATCTTCTTTTTTTTGTAAAATAAATATAGTCATTGAGCCCACCAGGGTTATCATAGTCACAATAACAATAAGTAAAAATATTAAATAAACTGCTATCTTTTCTGTATTTACCATTTTATACAAAAAAGGCATTTGTTCTTTAAAATCTTTTACTATAAATGAATCCCCTAAATCTTTTTGAATTAATTTTTTCAATTTTTTTAATGAAATATCTTTAGCTTTTAACTCAATAGATGAGCAAAAATTTGGTTTATTTAAAATATTTCTAGCTTCTTCAATTGAACAAAAAATATAGTTATCGAAATCCTGAGATATTGAATAAATACCTGTATTAATAAAACCTTTGTTTTTAATTAATTCTGGTTTTCTTTTTGTTGTCTTCAAGTTCCATACATTTAATGATTTTTTTTGTTGGCTAGCCTCTTCATATGTCTCAGCAACAGAAAGATTGAGTTTATTTGCAACATCTAGTCCAACCACTATGAAATTTGAATTACTAAATTCAAAAAAATTATACTTGTCACTCTCAACTATTAAATAATTTGAAAAATTTGTTACATGATTATAACTTTTATCAACCCCCTTTATTTTTGAAAAACATTTTAAAGTTTCAACAGAGTCATTTACACTTTTTTGATGTTCTAAAATTATTTCTTGTTCAAGAACTTCAGAGAAAATTATTGTATCGTATTTTTTTAGCTTATCTGTTACTGTTTCATTTGAATTTAAATCTATAATACTATCCGTGTTAAAATAAAAACCTTTAGTTGATTCAATTTTAAGATTTGGTATATGTTCTTTATGTAAATTTGTAACTAACTGTTCAAAACCATTAAAAACAGAAAGAACAAAAATCATTGAAATAATTGAAAAGGTAATACCAATTATAGTTATAATAGATATTAAATTAATTACACTACCATTGTTTAATGAAAAAAAATACTTTGAAGCAATCCAAAAGTTCATCTTAATAAATTATCTATTTCTTCATAATGATCTATTGACTTATCTAAATAAAAATATAACTCTGGAGTTTTCTTTAATTGACCTTTTGTTCTCATACAAAAATTATTTTTTATTATGTTTTTTCTTTCCTTAATAACTTCAAGAAATTGAGACTTTTTATTGGTCGGAAAAAAACTTAAATATACTTTAGCAGAAGAAATATCTTTTGAAACAAAAACGTGGGTGACCGAAATTATAAGGCCTCTAAAATTATTTTGTGTTTCATGCAAAAAAACTTCTGATAATTCTTTTTGAATAAATCTTGATATTTTTTGACTTCTTGAAAACTCCACAAATCAAATATACGATAATTATAAACGGATAAGTTATATTTGCAATGATGACAGACTTTAAAAAATTATTTCCATTTATAAAACCTTATAAAAATTTAATTATTTTAAATTTTATCTTCAATGGATTATCTGTTACTTTTTCACTATTTTCTATTTCATTAATTATACCTGTTCTTAGTATTTTATTTGGAACTATTGAGTTCAATCAAGATGAAATTAATAAGATTTCTGAAGTTTCTGTTTGTTCATTTGAATATATCAAACTATGGATATACAATAAAATTTACTTTTTAATCTCAAATTATAATGAACTGTATACACTAGGAGTTATTTGTTTTTTTATAGTTGTTTTTTCAATTCTAAAAAATCTTTTTAGATATTTAGCATTATTTTTTTTAACACCTGTTAGAAATAATATTATTCGGGACTTAAGAAACAAATTAAATAAACAACTTTTACATTTTCCAATTTCTTTTTTTCAGAAATATAAAAGAGGAGATATATTGTCAAGAATAACTATTGACTTATCAGAAATTGAATGGTCAATTATTAGTTTAATTGAGTTGTTATTTAAAGACCCTGTACATATAATTTTATTTACAATAGGTCTTTCAATGATCAATATTAAACTTACTCTTTTATGTTTAATTATTTTTCCAATCACAGGTTTTATCATTGCAATAATTGGAAAAAACCTTAAAAAAAAATCAAATCTTAACCAAGAAAAAATAGCATCATTAATTTCTCAAATTGATCAAAATATTTCCGGAATAAGAGTCATAAAATCCTTTAATAAAGAAAATTTTATATATAATATATTCAAGAGAAAAAATGAAGAACAAAAAAAAATAGCTAACAAAGTTCTTTGGAAAAAAGACTTGTCCTCCCCTATGAGTGAAATGCTAAGTACCATTACAATGGTTATTATTATATGGTTTGGTGGAGAAATGGTCTTAAATAAAACATTTGATGCGGAAGCATTCATTGGATTCACAATTATGTTCTCTCAAATTATACCTCCAGCTAAATCTTTAACATCTTCTTTCTATTCAATAAAAAAAGGAAGCGCAGCAATAAATAGAATATATGTGTTTTTAGAAAATCAAAACGAACAAACAATACAATCGAAAAATGAAAATTTAGTTTTTAGTGATAAAATAACGTTTTCGAAAATCAATTTTTCTCATGAAAATAAATCTATAATTAAAAATTTAACTATGTCAATTAAGAAGGGTGAGAAAATTGCAATTGTAGGAGAATCAGGAAGTGGAAAATCTACTTTAATTGATTTATTATTAAATTTCTATCAAACATATGAGGGTAAAATTCATATTGATTCTAAAAACTCAAGAGACATAAATTTAGGACAACTTAGAAAGTTATTTGGCCTGGTTAGTCAAAATGTTTTTTTATTTAATGACTCATTAATTAATAATATTTGTTTTGGTAATAAGTTTCTTGATATAAAAAATGTAATGAAGGCAGCAAAAAATAGTGATGCTCATAATTTTATTTCCAAACTTCCAAATGGATATGATACAATCATTAAAAATCAGGGTGAAAATTTATCCTCGGGAGAAAAACAAAGAATAAGTATAGCTCGTGCTATTTATGGTGACTATCCTATTCTAATTTTTGACGAGCCTACTTCTTCATTAGATTCTAAGTCATCAAATTATATTCACAACGTAATTCAAAATATTGATAATGAAAAAACATGTATTTTTATCACTCATAAACTACAATATGCTAAATATTTCGACTGTATATTTGTAATGAAAAATGGTGAGATAATTGATCAGGGAAAACATGATTCATTAATTAAATCTAGTAAATATTATAAGGGGCTTTATAACTTAACTCAAAATGATGAATAAAAAAATAGATCACATAGCAATAGCCGTAAATAACATTGAGAAATCAGCAAAATTATTTGAGAAAATACTTAATGTAGCAGCTTCAAAAACTGAAATTATAAAAAGCGAAAAAGTTAAAACAAAATTTTTTCATTTAAATGATTCAAAAATTGAGTTAATTGAAGGAACTGATCAAAATAGTACAGTAGCAAAATTTGTGAAAAAAAAGGGAGAAGGAATTCACCACATAGCTATTGAAGTAAATGATATTCAAAACGAAATTAAAAGATTAAAAAAACAAGGATTTAATACAATAAAAAATACAGTATCGGAAGGAGCTAATGGAAAGTTAATTTCATTTCTATATCCAAAAGATACAAACGGTGTATTAATTGAACTATGTCAAAAAACTAACTAATTATGGAATTTAGAACACGTAAACTTATTAAACCTGAAGACTTAAACGCTGGAAAAACTTTATTTGGTGGTCAATTATTAAAATGGATTGATGAAGAGGCGGCAATTTATGCAATGTGTCAACTTAATAATAGAAAAGTAACTACTAAATTTATGTCAGAAATTAATTTCATATCACCTGCGCTTTTAGGTGATGTAGTTGAAATTGGAATTGAAACTATAAAAGTTGGCATTACATCAATCACATTTAAGTGCGAAGCCAGAGTTAAAGATTCTGAAAAAGCAATAATTAAAATTGATAAAATTGTATTTGTTAATCTTGACGATAAAGGTCGACCAACACCACATAACAAATAAAATAATAAGTTTAATATTTTGTATGATGAATAATCTTTTAGTATTATTGCATTCCTTTAGGGCCCATAGCTCAGCTGGTTAGAGCACTTGACTCATAATCAAGGGGTCGCTGGTTCAAGCCCAGCTGGGCCCACATTTTATATTATGTATAATCATTTTCTTATATTATTATTTTTTGTTTTTATTGCTTCATGCATAAACTCTCAAAAAACTGATCCTTGTCATTGTTTAGAATTGTTAATTAGTAAAACAAATGATGAAAAATGGAAAGAATGTAAAAAACTTTCCGAAGAAAATAGTTTCATAATACAAATGAGAAAATGTGAAAATTACACCAATTTTATTGAACTGAAACTAGAAGAAAATTATAAAAACCTAGTTAATCCTAAAAGTTCTGAAAACATTACTATTGAAAATATAACTGAATAGGCTTTTAAAAAAAGAATTTTATTCCGCTTTAAGAATAATGTAATTCTTTTTTCCTTTTTGAAATAACAAATATTTATTATTTATTAAATCATTAATTGTAACAAATCTTTCAGTATTTATCTTTTCTTTATTTAAGCTAATGGCATTTGAAGTTAGTAATCTTCTTAACTCAGCTTTAGAATTAAATACTTTAGACTCCTCAGTCAATAACCTTAATATTTCAATTTTATTATTTAAAATCTCTTTAGAAATATTAAATGTTGGTACTCCCTCAAAAAACATTAAAAAATCTTTTTCTGAAATATTTTCTAATTCTTTTTTTGTGTTTTTTCCAAATAATATTTTACTGCCTTCGAGTACTTTTAAATACGAATCTTTTCCATGAACTCTAATGGTCATTTCCTTAGCCAATTCATTTTGTAGTATTCTCAAATGTGGATTTACCTTATGATCTTTTTCTATTCCTAAAATTGCTTCACGATTTAATATAGAAAAAAACTTTATGCATTTTTCAGCATCTTCATCAGAAATATTTAACCAATATTGAAAAAATTTGTAGGGTGATGTCCTATCAGGATCTAACCAAACATTTCCATCTTCTGATTTGCCAAATTTTGAGCCATCAGATTTAGTTAACAGTGGGCAAGTCAGAGCAAAACTTTCTTTATTTTGTTTTTTTCTAATTAATTCTATACCAGAGGTTATGTTTCCCCATTGATCAGAGCCGCCAATTTGTATTGAACAATTTTTGTTATTAAGTAGATATAGAAAATCATATGCTTGAATTAACTGATAAGAAAACTCGGTGAAAGAAATACCTGTTTCCATTCTATTTTTAACAGAGTCTTTTGACAACATATAATTAACTGTTATATACTTTCCAATATCTCTTAAAAAAGTATTGAAATTCATTTTTTTCATCCAATCTAAATTATTAACAAATTCGGCAGCATTATCTTTTGATTCAAAATCTAAAAACATGCTTAATTGTTTTTTTATTGCAATTAAATTTGAATTTACTTGATCAGTATCTAATAAGTTTCTTTCTGAGCTTTTACCAGATGGATCTCCAATCATAGCTGTAGCACCTCCTAAGAGTAAAATGGGCTTATGTCCACAATTTTGAAAATGAGTCAATAGCATAACGGGTGCTAGATTACCTATATGAAGGGATGATGCAGTAGGATCAAAACCAACATAAGCAGAATTGACACCAAGTTTTAATTTTTTTTCTAGACCAGGAGTGATATCATTAATCATTCCTCTCCACTTTAACTCATCTATAAAATTCATTACTTTTTTTTGTAAAAATATAAATTATAGTACGGAATAACATACATTTACGTTTTAGATATGAAAAATATTTTAGTAACAGGAGGTACAGGTTTTGTAGGAAGTCATTTACTTTTTAATTTAGTTAAACGTGGACACACACCAATTGCATTAAAACGAAAGGAAAGTAAATTTGACGTAATTAAAAACCTATTTATTAAAAACAATTCTGATTTTTTATTCAAAAAAATAAAATGGGTTAACTGTGAACTCTACGACTTAATTAATTTAGAAAAATATATTAAGCCAATCGACACCATTTTTCATTGTGCAGGATATGTTTCATTTAAAAAAAGTGAAAAAAATAAAATTTTTGAAACCAATTACTTGGGAACAAAAAATTTAATTAATCTAAGTTTAAAACATACAGTCTCTAAATTTTGCCACGTTAGCTCTATAGCTACACTTTCAAATTCTAATAATAACAACTCTATTTCGGAGAGTGACTGGTTTTCAATAAATGAAAAAAAATCTCATTATGCTCATTCAAAATACTTAGGAGAAATGGAAGTATGGAGAGGTTTTAATGAAGGATTAAAAGGATTTATTATTAATCCATCTTTAATTATTGGACCAAATGATAAAAATAGTTTGTTTGGAAAGATATTTCCAAAATTAATTAACAACACCATTTTTTATCCAAATGGAGGGACAGGTTTTGTAGACGTAAGGGATGTAAGTGAAATTCTAATTTTACTAGCTGAAAAAAACATTCACAATGAAAGATATATTATTAATAGTAGAAATTTAACTTTTAAAGAACTAATTAAATTAATCGCTAATAGCACTAACAAGAAAAAGCCAAAATATAAAATAGGTACTAACTTGATTAAATTATTTATTTTAATAAATAAAGTTTTTAATCCTTTTGGTGATTTGAATTTTAGTATGATTGAGTTTTTGAAATCTTACTCTAGATATTCAAATAAAAAAATTATTAACGAACTAAATTTCAAATTTATACCAATAGAAAAAACTATAAAAGAAATAGTTTCTATTTAATATTCATAGATTTTTCCTGCCTTCTTAATGCTTCTTTTATTACGTTTTCGAATTCAGATAAATTATTCAAATAATAATCTAATTCTTCTTTATAGTCTTCAACAGTAATGTTATTTTTTAAAAAAATTTTCTCAATTTCTTTATCAAATATTGAGTCAGAAATATTATCCAACTCACTTTTAGCCTTTAAAATTTCTAATTCCTTGTAAACATTTACAAAATCATCGTTCAAAGATTTATTTTGATTATTAGATTTTTTACAAGAATTTAAAAAAATACTAAATATTAAAATTAAGTAAAGCGCCCATCTTTTCTTCATTAAATTTTCCATTATTATAAACTAAGTTTCCGTTAACAAATGTATGTGAAATACTATGCCTAAGTTTTCTTCCTTCAAACGGAGACCAACCACATTTGTAATATAAATTATTTTTATTTACCTCAAACTCTCCACTATTTATTAAAACTAAGTCAGCATAATATCCCTCTCTTATAAAACCTCTTCTATTCATGTTAAAACAAATTGCAGGAGCGTGACACATTTTATTAACTAAATCTTCTTTCGATATTCTTCCGTCCAACATATGCTCTAACATTATTGGTAAGGAATGTTGGACCAAAGGACCACCTGAAGGTGATGAGAGGTACTTATTTTTCTTTTCAGAAATTGTATGAGGAGCATGATCAGAAGCAACAATATCAATCCGATTATCTAACAAAGCTCTCCAAAGAGCTTCTTTATCATTCTTACTTTTTACAGCTGGATTCCATTTAATCCAAGGTCCTAATTGTTCATATTCTTGATCAGTAAATGTTAAATGATGGATACAGACTTCAGAAGTTATTCTTTTTTCAGACAAACATATATCGTTGGAAAATAAGTCTAGTTCTTCTTTAGTTGATATATGTAGAACATGTAATCTGGTGTTGTATTTTTTTGCCAAACTTACAGCTAATTGAGATGACTTATAGCATGCTTCTCTAGAGCGAATAACTGGGTGCTGTGCAAAAGGTATATCTTCACCAAACTCTTTTTTTGCAATTTCAATATTATTCCTAACAGTAAGCTCATCTTCACAGTGTGTTGCTATTAAACCATCACATTTTGAAAATATATTGTTTAAGGTGCTAAAGTCATCAACTAACATATTTCCAGTTGATGAGCCCATAAATATTTTAAGACCTGGGCATGTTTTAAAGTCAACTTTTAAAACTTCTTCAATATTATTGTTTGATGCTCCAAAAAAAAATGAAAAATTTGCTAATGATGTTTTTTTTGCAATTTCAATTTTTTCTTTTAATAATTCTTGAGTTAAAGTTTGAGGATTTGTGTTCGGCATTTCCATGTAAGATGTAATTCCTCCAGCAACGGCAGCTCTAGACTCCGAAAAAATTGTTGCTTTATGAGTTAAGCCAGGTTCTCTAAAATGAACCTGATCATCAATAACACCCGGAATTAGATAATTTTCTTTAGCATCAACTAAGACATGATTATTAACAGAAATATTTTTATCAATTTTAGAAATATACTCATCCTCTATTAATATATCTCTTTCTAAAATTTCACCTTCATTTATAATTTTAACGTTTTTAATTACTGTTCCCATTAATTTTTTCTTTTAAATTCATTAGAAAAAAACATATTTCTAAAAATTAATCTAAATACTCCAAAAACTCCTTCCCAAATTATTTTTTTACTAATTTTTGAATCACCTAACTCTCTATCCCTAAATATAATTGGTATTTCCTTTATTTTAAAATTCATTTTCCATGACCTGTATTTCATTTCAATTTGAAATGCGTAACCCATAAATTTGATTTTTCTAAAATCAATGTTTTCTAAAATTTCTCTTTTGTATCCATTAAATCCAGCAGTAGAGTCAGCAATTTTAATTCTAGTGAAAAACCTAACATACTTAGATGCAAAATATGAGAGCAAAACTCTACTCATTGGCCAATTAACTACATTAACACCACTTATGTACCTAGAGCCTACAACCATGTCGGCCTCATTATTAGAAATGACGTTATGTAATCTTTTTAAATCATTAGGATCATGAGAAAAGTCACAATCCATTTGAAAAAAATAGTCATATTTATTTTCAAGTCCCCAATTAAATCCAGAAATATAAGCAGCTCCTAAACCAATCTTTTTATCTCTTTCCAATAAATATAATTGAGAATGATATTTCTTTATTAATTTTTTAACTAAGTCAGCTGTTCCATCAGGGGATGAGTCATCTACTATTAAAATATCAAACTTTTTACCATGAATTGAAAAAACTTTTTCTATCATGATAATGACATTTTCAGCTTCATTGTATGTCGGTATAATTACTAAGTTTTTTTCCATCTCATTACAAAAGTAAATAATTAACATTAATGTTAATCAAAATTAATAGTTATACTAATTGTATTTATTATATTTGACAACATCATTTAACGAATATTTATTATGAAAAAAATACTACTCTCTATTTTATTTTTAAGTACAATTTCTTTTGGGCAGGATTGCTCACAATTATTTTTCTCCGAATATGTTGAAGGTTGGTCTAATAATAAAGCCTTAGAAATTTACAATCCTACAGGTGAGGAAATTGATTTATCTTCCTACTCTATTTCTAGATATTCTAACGGAGGAACATCACCAAGTACAACTCAATTATCTGGAACAATATCTCCATACGGAACTTTTGTAGTTGGTCTAGATAAACAAGATCCAGACGGTGAAGGTTTTGAAGCTCCATTATGGGATGGTTATTATACATACACCGATTCAATAACAGGTGAGGAAGTTACCACTGATTATGATACAAACTATGATCTTCAAGGTAAAATAGACCTATTCTTAAACCCTATTTATTATTTTGGAACTGATGCTGACTCATCAGCTGCTTATCCAACGACAATGTATTTTAATGGAAATGATGCAATTACACTAGAAATACTTGGGGCAGGTATTGTAGTTGATTTAATAGGAAAAGTTGGGGAGGATCCTGGAGCCTCGTGGACTGACTCTGATGGTAATTACTGGACCAAAGATCATACTTTAAGAAGAAAGAATAACATATTAAGTGGAGTGAACTTGAACCCTACTTTATTTGATCCTACATTAGAATGGGATTCTCTTCCTGCAAATACTTTTAATGGACTTGGTATACACGATTGTATGTGCGGCTCAAGTGGTTTAAGTGAAATTAATTCCGATTTTAAAATTTACCCTAACCCAGTAAGAATGAAAGAAAAAGTTTTTATCGCTAATAAATATACAGTGGATGAAATAAATATTTACAACCAATTAGGAAAATTGATTTCAACAAATAAATATAATTCCAATAACATAATAGTTGATGTCTCAAATTTTACATCTGGAATTTACTTTGTTTCACTAAAAGATCAAACCGGAATTAAAACAAGAACAATTGTTTTAGAAAATGAATAAATTTTTCCTATTTATTTTTTGTTTTATTGTTTCTTTCTCCTTCAGTCAAAATGATAAAGAAATAAAAATACAAGGAGTTATTTTGGATAAAAACTCTTCAGAGAGCCTTCCTTTAGCTAATATTGTATTTCAAAATCTTAATGGAAAAACAATTACAGGTTTAACAGCTAATGAAAATGGTGAATTTGAAGTCTATATAAATTCTAATGAAAAAAACTGTAAACTAATTGTTAGTTATATTGGTTATAATAATTACCAGAAAAATTTAGAATTATCAAAAAATATAGAGCTTACAATAAAAATGACCACTGAAGAACTAAATGTAGTTAATATAATCAGTGATCAAGCAGAATTTAGAAAAACACCAGTATCTCTTAGTAATGTAAAATTAGAAAAAATTGAATCAGAATTAGCTGGACAAGAAATTCCTATGCTTTTAAATTCAACACCTGGCGTTTATGCTACTCAACAAGGCGGTGGTGACGGTGATGTTAGGATTAATATTAGAGGATTTAGTCAAAGAAATGTAGCAGTAATGATTGATGGTGTTCCAATGAATGATATGGAAAATGGACAGGTTTACTGGTCAAATTGGTTTGGCTTAGATGGATTAACTAGAACTATTCAAGTCCAAAGAGGACTAGGTGCTTCAAAACTTGCCCTGCCCTCAGTTGGAGGTACTATAAATATAATGACAAAGGGAGTAAATACACCTGAGGGAGGGATGATAAAACAAGAAGTAGGTAGTGGTAATTCTCTTAGAACATATTTTGCATACACATCTGATAATTTAAAAATTGGGAAATTTAGTATAGCTGGTGCATTTAAAAGATCCGATGGAGTTATTGAGCAAACACCATCAGAGGGATTATTTTACTATCTGAAATGGCAGAAACAATTTAAAAAACACATTTTTTCATTATCCGCTTTTGGTGCTCCACAAGAACATGCTCAAAGAAAATATCAATCAGGAATTACTACAACAAGCACTGAATTTGCATCAGACTTAGGAATTGATACAAATGTTGTAAATTCAGGTAATTACGGACTCAATTATAATCCAAACTGGGGAGTTTATAATGATTACAAAGTTATTTGGGGAAACAACGGATTACCTCTCGATACTATTAGAGGAGAAAATATTTATATAAATAAACAAAAAAATTATTACCACAAACCAGTATTTACATTTCAACATCTATGGAATATCAATGAAAGAAGCAGTTTGAGTAATGTATTTTACTACTCAATTGGTAACGGAGGAGGTACTGATATAGAAGGAGGTTTTGGACCTAATTACTACACTGAGAATAATCAAATAGACTTTCAATATATTTATGATACAAATCATGGTAATATTTGGAACTCATTTATTAATCCAGGAGGCCCAGCTATTGATGAGGCATACAGTAATAATGAAAAAAAATCAACGACAATACTTAGAAGCTCTATAAATAATCACTATTGGGGAGGTTTACTGACCACTTTTGACCATAAGATTAGCAAAAATTTAGATCTTTCAACAGGCTTAGACTTAAGAACTTATAAAGGCGAACATTATCGTGAGGTTTATGATTTACTAGGTGGCGACTACTACATTGGTTCAAAAATTATTGAAGATCCTACAGAAGCTCCTGATAATTATATAGGTGCAAACTCAAATAATGTAATATTAAGGGAAGGTGATAAAATAAAATATCATAATGATGGATTAGTTCGCTGGGCAGGTGCATTTGGACAACTAGAATATAATTACAAAGACATATCTGCCTTTATAAATATTACGGGATCTCAAACGTATTATAAAAGAATTGATTACTTTAAGAAAAAAGACTTGGTTTTAGAAGATACAATTTTAAGACAAGTAGTCGGAGCTAATGATATAATTAATTATGATGGTAAATATTATACAATTGATTCACCTGAAGCAAAATACTCAGAAACAAAATGGCAGACTTTTCCAGGCTTCACTTTTAAAACTGGTGCTAATTGGAATATAAATGAATCAAATAACATTTTCTTAAATACTGGTTTTCTTTCTAAAGCACCTAAATTTAATTATGTTTTTAATTATGATAATGGAATTAACTATGATATAAAAAATGAAATCATTCAAGCTGTAGAACTTGGATATGGTTATCGTTCTGAAAACTTTTCACTTCACTTAAATTTCTATAATACAATTTGGAAAAATAAACCACAAACTGGAAGGACGTCACTAGACGAAGCGGGTACTGAAATTGTTTATTATAATGTTAATGGGATTAACGCTTTACATCAGGGGGTTGAACTTGATTTTGCATGGAAAGTATCTAAAAACCTAACATACGAATTTTTAAGCTCGATTGGAAATTGGAAATGGACATCAGGTGATACTATTGATTTTTATTTAAATCAAGAGTTACTTGCAAGTGATTATTTTGATGCTAGTGGAGTATATGTTGGGGACTCTCCTCAGACTCAAATTGGATCAAGTATTGCTTATAATTTTAAGTTAAGCGATAACAGTTCAAGTTATATTAAATTAAAAGGAACATATTCAGATCGATTTTTTTCCGATTTTGATCCATATGATTTAGGTGAAGGAAATAAAGATATTTGGAAAATGCCAGGTTATGCATTATTTAGCTTACATCTTGGAAATAATTTTTATTTTAAAAATTCTAGCATTAATTTCAAGTTTAACGTTTTAAATTTATTTAATACTATTTACCTAAGCGATGCAGTTAATAACTCTGATTTTACAGGGGTTACAAATAATAATTTAGTAGGTAATAATGATGCTACCTCAGCGTCTGTTTTTTTTGGACTTCCAAGAAGATTTGTTGCCTCAATTGAATATAAATTTTAATACTATGACACACTTTTTACATATAATTTTATACATAGGAATACCATTTTTCACGATTTGTCAAACAGTTGATTATTATCAATCATGTTTTGGTCTATCAGGTGAAGAACTAAAATCTGAACTTCATGAATTAATAAGTGATCATACTTCTTATTCTTACACTACAACAAAAGACATTCTAAGAGAATCAGATGAAGATCCAAACAATCCTTCAAATATAATCTTAGTATACTCTGGTAACTCAATCGATAAATTTGACTTTGCATCCAATATGCAACCTGATTTCTGGAATAGAGAACATGTTTGGCCAAAATCTCATGGAGAATTTGATAATGGAGACCCTTTTGAAGAACCTGCTTATTCAGATGCTCATAATTTAAAACCTATAGATAGTAGTATGAATACATTTAGAGGTGAAAAAGATTTTGACAATGGCGGAAATATAGTTTTCAATGGAGATGTTGAAACCTCATGTTATTCTACTACAACAACTTTTGAACCCAGAGATGAGGTTAAAGGAGACATTGCAAGAATTATATTTTATATGGATGTTAGATATGAGGGTGGTTCAGGTGAACCTAACTTAGTTGTTGTTGATGGTTTAACAACATATCCATATCCACAAATTGGAGACAAATCTACACTTTTACAGTGGCATGAACAAGACCCCCCTGATGCATTTGAAAAAAGAAGAAATGATATTATTTTTAAATGGCAAGGAAACAGAAACCCATTTATTGACTACCCTGAATTTGTTGAGTATATTTTTTCTGAAGAAGAACCAAATGTTAATCCTATACAATTTTCTAATGTTTCTATTGATCCTGAAAATATTGAAGGAGGCTCAACTTTCACAATATCAGCTAATATAATTAGTGCTATTAATTGTCCTGTTGAAAATATGACTTTAAATTTTGGAAATAGCTGGTGGGACACATCTAACAGTATAAATATGATTTTAAATGAAAATGGGAATTACGAATGTCAGATTCCTGCTCAACCATATAATACAATGTTTTGCTACGATATAACTGCTACTATTTGTGATGAAGTTTCACAAACATTTTATGGCTCTGAGATAATACCTCCATTTCCATTTGAAGGAGTTATAACTCCAATTAATGAAATTCAAGGTGAGTCAGAATCTTCTCCATATGAAGGACAGTTTGTAAATACAGCAGGTATTGTAACCGGAGCATTTGCAAATAGTTTTTACATTCAAAATGGATCCGAACCTTGGTCAGGAATTTATATTTACAGTAGCGCCGGTCTTCCTCAAATGGGGGACAGCGTGATTGTAGTAGGTGAAGTAAGTGAATTTTGCTGGGATGATGGCTCCTTGTGTGATGGTCCTGGAACAACTGAAATTTATCAACCAGAGGATATTTACATAATTAGTAATAACAATCCAATTCCTGAACCAATTCTGGTAACAAGTGGTGAAGCTTTGCAAGAACAATATGAAGGGGTTTTAATTAAAATGATTGATGTTGAATGTACATCAAATGCAAATGGATATGGTGTTTGGAATGTGAATGATGGTTCTGGCACATGTGGTATTCATAATACACCTGATGGTTATGAGCATGATGAAGAAATTGGTGAAGTATACACAATAACAGGTGTTGTTTCTTCAACTTTCAATGACTGGAAAGTAGATTTACGAATGCCGTCTGATGTTGAATCAGGAGCAGACACAACACCACCATACATAGCTAATCATGAATGTTATGAAGTTGGAAATAACTACTTTATATATTTATTTTTCAATGAAGAAATTGATAATTCATACGTAAATGATTTAAATTTCTATGTTAGTGGTGGTGATATTCAAAGTGTTTCAATGGATATTTTTGACCCAACAAAAATTATAATTTCACTCACCAATGTAAACTCATCCAGTTTTATTATTAATGTTTTTGAAATGGCTGATTTAAATGGAAATCTAGGCGAAAATATTTTTTACCAATTTAACTGTAATTTCAATATTGGAATAGATGAAATTGATCAAGTATATAATTTATTCCCTAATCCAAGTAACGGAGTATTTAATTTAAAATTAAATGCCGATTCAAATAATATTAAAATTTATGATATACATGGTAAACTAATTATGTTTAAAGAACTTAATAAAGGTTTACATGAAATCAATCTTTCTGATGCTGGATTTTACTTTTTAGAAATTAATAACCAAAATTACGTTCCTATTTTAATAAAAAACTAACTAACAAACTGCATTAAAATACCACAAAACCAAGCTGCATAAGTTCCTAGGGCGTATCCCAATACAGCAAGAAGTACACCAACTGGAGCGAGAGATGGATGGAAAGCTGATGCTACAACGGGGGCAGATGCGGCGCCACCTACATTTGCTTGACTACCAACTGCAACAAAGAAAAAAGGTGCCTTAATTAATTTAGCTACAGAAATCAATATAATGACATGGATAAGCATCCAAATAAATCCTAAAACAAATAGTCCAGGATTATCTAGTATTGCTAGCGCATCCATTTTCATACCAATAGTTGCCACTAACACATATAAAAAAACACTACCTATTGTTGAAGCTCCTGCACCTTCATAACTTCTAAATTTAGTAAACGACAATACCAATCCACCTGTTGTTGAAATAACAATTAACCAAAAAAATGAACTGGTCAAACTGAATTTTTCTAAGTAAGAAAAGTTAGTTTGAATATATGGGGAAATAATGTCTGCAAAAAAATGAGCAATTCCAGTAATACCAAAACCAATAGCCAAAATAATCATGAAATCAGTAAGTGATGGAATCTTTTGATTTTTTCTTTTATAATTAATTAACTTATTTTTTAAATCTTCGATTGCCGATGAGTCTGCATTCAACCATTTATCCACTTTTTTATTAATTCCTGCTCCAAATAATAAAAAGCCCATCCAAACATTAGCTACAATAACATCAACTGTAATCATTGAACTAAATATTTGATCATTCACATTGAACATTTCCTTCATTGCGGCTTGATTTGCGCCACCACCAATCCAACTACCTGCTACAGTAGTCAAACCCCTCCATAAATCTTGTGGGTTAATTGGAACTAGTTCAAAATATGAGACAATTAACAAACTAATTGGGCCTCCAATTAATATACCAATAGTTCCGCTTAAAAACATAATAATTGCCTTAGGGCCAAGATTTATTATACTTTTTAAATCAATACTTAACGTCAACAAAACTAAACTAGATGGTAACAAGTATCTTGAAGCAACAAAATATAGATTTTTTGAAATTTCTGGATTAACTAATCCTAAACTGTTTAAAATAGAAGGAACAAAATAACATAACAAAAGACCTGGGATAAATTTAAAAAAATTAAGTAAAAATTTATTATTACTTTTTTCTGCATAAAATATAGATGCTAGAATAAAAATTAATATACCTAATACTGGTGCTTCTGTGTTAAAAAAATATATTGATGTATTCATTTTATTAAATTTTTAATTGATGAAATAAACTTTTCTTTTTGATCATAATGAACCCAATGATTAGCACCTTCAATTGTAACTACTGAAAAATTCGGGAAAAAATTTTTAATTAATTTAAAATCTGTTTCTAATATATACTTAGAGTCACCTCCCCTAATAAAAAAAGCTTGGGCTTCGCAAGTGCAATTTTTATAATCAAATTTCATGAGGCTATCTATTGAATTCTTAATTGCTTTTAAATTAAATCTAAAAATCAATTGCTTTTCTACCCAATATAAATTTTTTAATAAAAATTGAATTGTAACAGAATCAATATTTTCTCGTTCTAAAATCAATTTACCCTGATCTCTAGAAATAATTTTAGATTTTTCAACCTGAATAAGACTAGTTATCAATTTATTATAATTGTTTATATAATTTTTTGGAGCAATATCAACTACAATTAATTTTTGTAAGCTATCAGGATAATTAAAAGCATATGACATTGCAACTTTCCCACCCATTGAATGACCTAAAATAATTGGTTTTTTAATTTTATAATGGTTTATATAATTATATAAATCAAAACTCATTAATTCATAAGAATGATTTTTTTCATGAAAAGATTTGCCATGATTTCTTAAATCAATTATATGTACCTGAATATATTTTGACAACTCTTTTGCTATACTAAGCCAATTGTCTAACGATCCAAATAATCCATGAAGTACAAGAATTTTTTTATCATGATTACCTAAAATTTTTGAATTTAAAATCATTTTAAGTTTCGTTTATACATTTGAATTGTATTTTCTAAACCAAAATACAATGCGTCACATATTAGAGCATGGCCAATTGAAACTTCTTTTAACTTTTTTATATTTGAGAAAAAGAAATTCAAATTATTAATATCTAAATCATGTCCTGCATTCAAATCTAAATTTATTTCTGCAGCTAAATTTGCAGCATCGATGAACGGTTTGATTGCTTTTTTCCTGTTTTTTGTATAATTTCTTGCATATTCTTCAGTATAAAGTTCTATCCTATCAGTGTTTGTCTCTTTAGCCGCCATAATCATATTTTTGTCTGTCTCAACAAATAAAGATGTTCTTATGCCTGATTCTTTAAATTTTTTTATAGTTTTTTTTAAAAAATTTTGATTTTTGATAGTATCCCATCCAGCATTTGAAGTTAAAATATTTGGGGGGTCAGGAACAAGTGTAACTTGATTAGGTTGTACCTTTAAAACTAAGTCAATAAAATCTTTTGAAGGAAAACCTTCTATATTAAACTCGGTTTTTACTACTTTTTTTAATAAAAAAACATCACTTTTTTTTATATGTCTTTCATCAGGTCGAGGGTGCACAGTTATTCCATCAGCCCCATATCTTTCACAATTAATTGCAAATTGAACTAAGTCAGGATTGTTTCCTCCACGAGCATTTCTTATTGTGGCTACTTTATTAATATTTACGCTTAATTTAGTCATAATAGTTTGAGATAAAAATAGTAAGTTTGTTTAATAATCTATGTATGAAATTAAAAGAAATAATTAAAAACAATATCCCTACAATTAATCAAAGCACAACTGGAAATATGGCTTTGTTAATTATGGAAGAATATAAAAGTTCGCATTTGATTATTCTCTCAGACACTGAATTTAAAGGAATTTTAAATCAAGAAACTATTCTTGATATGGATGATTTAACAAAACCAATCAGATCAATAATTAACCATGCCAAAATATTATCATTAAATACTAATGATCACATATACGTTGCTTTAAAAATTATTAGTGAACATAAAATATCGATTTTACCTGTTTTTGAAGAAAAAAAATATTGTGGATATATAACTATAGCTGATTTAGTTTATAAGATAGGTGAACCATATCAATTAACTGAAATAGGAATTTTAACTATTAAATGCACACTAGAAGATTACTCTTTATCTGAAATAAGTAGATTAATCGAACAAAATGAAGGTAAAGTCATAAGTTCTTTTGTTAAAATTGATACTAATTCAAAAAATATCTTAGTTGACATAATTATAAATAAGAAAAATCTTTCAAGAATAATTAAATCATTAACAAGGTTTAATTGGAATGTAGTTGAAACATATGATACATCTTTAATTGAGAACTTAGATAACAGATTCGACTCATTTTTAAGATACTTAAACACATAGACTATGCGAGTTTTAATTTACAGCCAGAGTGTAAATACTGAAACAGTAGAATATATTAAAGTTTGTATAAATGAACTTGAAAAATATAAAGCAAAATTATATATAACGGATTGCTTTAATAAAATTAATAACAACAGAATAAAATTTCCTTCCAAAACAACAATTATAAAAAAAATTTCAAAAACAAATAAAATTGACTTTCTAATATGTTTTGGTGGAGATGGTACAATGTTAAAAGCTGCACATTTAGTTAACAAATTAAATATTCCTATAACAGGAATTAATACAGGGAGGTTAGGTTTTTTGGCAAATATACCTAAACAAAATATTTCTGATCTCATTATATCTCTAAAAAATAAAAATTTTGACATTAGCCCAAGAAGTATTATTAAAGTTTACACTAGTCCAAAATTAAAAAGTAGTATGTCTAAATTTGCTATTAACGAAGTTTCAATTACAGAAAAAAACCACCTTTCTTTGATTAGTATTAAAGCATATGTTAATGGGAATTTTCTAAATACTTACTGGGGAGACGGATTAATAGTTTCCACACCAACAGGTTCTACTGCTCATTCATTAAGTTGTGGTGGGCCAATTGTTATGCCAGATTCTGAAAATTTTATTATAACCCCAATCTCCTCACATAATTTAAATGTAAGGCCTCTTGTAATTTCAAATGAATCAGTAATTAAAGTACACTTGGATCCTAGATTTAAGTCCTTTAATTTATCAATTGATGGTCAAACAGAAAAAATTACTAATAAACATGTCATATATATAAAAAAAGAAAAATTCAAAATTAACTTTCTTTTAACGAAGAAAAATAATTACTTCGATACTTTGAGAAATAAACTTCATTGGGGTTTAGACAAAAGAAATCATGATTAATGTTTGTAAATAACAATTGCGTATATTGTAAATATAATTAACTGAAAAAATGAACTCTATTAATATTAGATATTTCTTTCTATATTTTTTTTTAACTACTTTTTCTTTTTCTCAAGCTGAAATTGGATTATTTATTGGAACCGGTTTTTTTCACGGTGATGTTGGATATAATTCTTTAAAATTCGGTAATACAAATAAGCTTTTTACTAACTCCGAACCCGCAATAGGCATGAGTTTTAGAAAAAATATAAATAAACGAATAGCGTTTAGATTTGACCTCAAAAGAGGAAAAATTAGTTCTTATGATAAAGATTCTGAAGACTTGTATTTAGTACAAAGAAATTTGGACTTTCAATCTGTTATAACTGAATTTTCAAGTAATTTTGAATTTAATTTTTCTCCTTATAAAATAGGTTCAAAAAAATATAACAAAACAATATATATATTTTCAGGAATTAGTGGGTTTAAATATAACCCTAAAGGATTTTACAATGGTACTTGGATTGAGTTACAACCACTTGGAACTGAAGGACAGGGAAGTTTTCTATACCCGGAAAGAGAAAAATATAATTTATTTTCATTAGGAATTCCAATTGGTTTAGGATATAAATTTAATTTAAAGACTGATTTTGCTGTTAATTTTACATGGTCTTGGACATTTACAAGAACAGACTATATTGATGATGTAAGTTTAGATTATGTAAATCCAAACGCGTTAAATGAACAAGGTCAAAATTTGTTTTATAAATCTAATTCTGAATTTGTTGAAGGCTCTCAAAGAGGAAATTCAGAAAACAAAGATAAATTTGGTTTTTTTGGGGTTAGTATAATTTATAAAATACCAAAAAAGTCCTTCTGTTCACAAATAAACTATTAATGAGCTCTTTATCAAAGATAAAAAATGAAAAAATCCCTCAACATGTAGCTATTATCATGGACGGAAATGGAAGGTGGGCTAAAATATTAGGTAAAGAAAGATCTTTTGGGCATCAAAAGGGAATTGAATCTGTAAAACATTCATTAGAAGCCTCATTAAAACTGAATATTAAGTATTTAACGTTATTCGCTTTTTCAAAGGAAAACTGGGAAAGGCCCTCACTAGAAATAAAAATAATAATGGAATTACTAGCTAAATCCATAACAAAATATAAAAAAAAACTTATTGAAAATAATGTTAAATTGAATGTTATTGGTGATTTAAATGATCTGCCTGACAAGTCAAGGAGAGCAATTGAAAAAGTTATTAAAGAAACAAATAATAATAATAATATTACGTTAACAATAGCATTAAGCTACAGTTCAAGATGGGAAATTACTAATTCAATAAAAAAAATATGTAATGATATTGTTAGAAGTAAAATTAAATTGAAAAAAATAACTGTAGATATGGTAAATAATTACCTTTGTACTAATAATTTACCTTATCCAGATCTTTTAATTAGAACTGGTGGGGAAAAAAGAATTAGTAATTTTCTTTTATGGCAATTGGCTTACGCTGAATTATATTTTACCAAAACCAATTGGCCTGATTTTAATAAAAGAAATTTTTATAATGCTATTTTTGAATATCAAAAAAGAGAAAGAAGATTTGGAAAAGTGAATTAGATGAATAAGTTTATTTTATATATTTTAATATCATTCATTGGACTGAGCTCTGTAACGTTTAGCCAGATTAATAAATTTCAACAGGAACAATATATGATTGGTGGTATCACTATTACTGGTAACTCCAATTTAGATAAAAATTCTATTTTGTCATTGATTGACTTAAAGGTTGGTGATAATATATTTATTCCAGGAGATAAAATTCAAGAAGCAACTAAAACATTGTGGAGTCAAGAGTTATTTTCCGATATTCAAATTTTTGAAACCAAAAAAGAAAATAATATAATCTACTTAGAGTTTTTTTTAAAGCAACTTCCCAAATTAGATAAATTTCAATTTAAAGGTCTTAAAAAATCAGAAATAGACAATCTAAGAGAAGAGTTAAATTTATCAAGAGGGGTTGCTATCGGAGATCAAATTAAGAATAAAGCCAAAAACTATATTTTAAATTATTTTATTGATAAAGGTTTTTACGATGTTGAATGTAATATTACAGAAAGTGCAAGTGATGATCCAAACTATACAACGTTAATTATTGATGTTAAGAAAAATAAAAGAATTAAAATAAAAGAAATTAATTTTTTGGGAGAAAAAATTTCATTCAAAAATAGAAAGCTTAAAAGAAAACTAAAAAACACAAAAGAAAAAGGAATAAAAAACATCTTCAGCTCATCTAAATTAATTAAGAAAGACTTTGATCAGGATCTTCAAAATATAATTTCTTTATACCGAGAGAAAGGATATAGAGATGCCAAAGTTATCAATCATAATCTTTCGAGAAATGAGAAAAATGATCTTATAATTAATATAAATATTTCAGAGGGCGAGGAATATTTTTTTGGAGACATAAAATGGGTTGGTAACACTAAATATGATACCGATAAGTTAAATGACTTATTAGGAATAAAAAAAGGTGAAATATTTGATCAAAATTTATTAGAAGAAAGACTGTACATGAGTAGAAACGGTAATGATATTAGTTCTCTTTATATGGATGACGGTTATTTATTTTTTCAAGCTAACCCAATAGAAGTGAGAATTGAAGATAAGATAATTGATTTAGAAATTAGATTAAATGAGGGGAAAAGAGCAATAATCAATAATGTTACAGTAAATGGAAATACTAAAGTTAAAGATCACGTAATAATGAGAGAAGTAAGATCATTACCTGGCTCAATGTTTAAAAGGTCTGATATAATAAGAACCCAAGAAGAATTTAATAGACTAGGTTATTTCAACCCTGAGACCCTTGGAGTAAACCCAATACCAAATCCTGAAACAGGAACAGTTGATATTGAATACACTGTTGAGTCAAAATCTTCTGATCAGTTAGAACTTCAAGGTGGATGGGGAAATGGAATGGTTGTTGGTGCATTTTCTGTAGTTTTCAATAATTTTTCAACAAAAAACTTTTTTAAAAAAGATAGCTGGAACCCAATGCCTCATGGTGATGGTCAAAAAATAAGACTACGAGCTGCCTCAAATGGTAGATTTTATCAAAACTATAGCTTATCATTTGAAGAGCCTTGGATGGGTGGGAGTAAGCCAAATAGTTTTTCTGCATCAGTATGGAAAACAATTCAAAATTTCAGTCAAGCAAACGATGGTGAAGAAGAATCAAAAATGGATATTTCTGGATTCAGTGTTGGGTTTGGGAAAAGATTAAAATGGCCTGATGACTATTTTACAATAACACACTCTATTAACTTACAAAGGTACACACTCGTCAATTACCCATCTCCCCTTTTTAATTTTAGTGACGGCTACTCAAACAATATTAATTACTCAACTACATTTTCAAGAAATTCAATTTTTAACCCAATATATCCTAGAAGTGGATCAAAATTTTCAATTTATTTAGAACTTACACCGCCATATTCACTGTTTAGAGAAAAAGATTTTTATGAAAATGTGACTGATAATCAAGAAAAGTATAAATTTCTAGAATACAATAAATTTAAATTCGATGGAACTTGGTACAACTCTATAATTGGGGATTTAGTTATTAGAACACATTTTGAATTAGGATTTTTGGGAACATATAATAGTAGTGTTGGGCTTCCTCCATTTGAAAGATTTTTTGTTGGAGGTGATGGATTAAGTGGATACTCAATTGATGGAAGAGAGATAATTGCTCTTAGAGGGTATTTAAATCAATCTCTAAGTTCAATATCTGGTGACCCACTATATAATAAATATAATATGGAGTTAAGATACCCTATTTCTTTAAACCCAAACTCAACTATATATGCTTTGATGTTTGCTGAAGCTGGTAACTCATGGGAAAATTATGATAATTATAATCCCTTTGAGCTAAAAAAATCTACTGGATTGGGAATTCGTATATTCATGCCGATGTTTGGTTTATTAGGACTAGACTTCGCATATGGGTATGATAGCTCAAACAATTCAATTGAAAAAAGTGGGTGGCAAACACATTTTATAATTGGACAGCAATTTTAATTTTCTTAATTTGGCGATTCAAAAAATTTACTTATGTTAAAAAATTGTTTTTTTTTATTTGTTTTTTTTTCAATTTACATATGCGAAGCACAAAAAGTTGCTTATGTAGACTCTAAGTATATTTTAAATAATATTCCTGAATTTACTAGCGCTCAAGAAGAAATAGAAGATCTTTCAAAAGCGTGGGAGGAAGAAATTCAAAATTTATATTTAGAAGTGGAAAAGATGTATAAAAGCTACCAAGCTGAAAAATATTTACTACCTGAAAAAGAAAAAAAAGCTTTTGAAGAGAATATTATTTCAAAAGAACAAGAAATAAGAGAATACCAAAAAAGTTTATTTGGTCCTGATGGTAAGTTATATAAAAAACAAAGAGAAAAAATTGAACCAATTCAAGAAATTATTTACAATGCTATCCAAGAATATGCTGAAAAAAATAGATATGAAATTATTTTTGACAAGTCATCTGAATTAATTATGTTATATTCAAATGAGGACTTAGATATAAGTAATGATATTTTAGATCAACTAGGTTATAATTATTAAATTTTTAAATATGAAAAAAATATTTCTCACTTCACTATTTTGTTTGTTTACATTTAGCGTTTTTTGTCAACAAAAAATAGGTCACGTAAATTCACAAGAAATAATGTCTAATATGCCTGACATTAAAATCATTGAAACTAAAATCCAAAAAGAGTCAAAAAAAATGGATGAAATGTATGCAGAAATGATGCAAAAAGCTCAAGAAGCCGCTCAGGCATTTCAAAAAGCACAAAACGATGGTGAAAGTGAATCTGTAATAAAAGCTAAATATGAAGAAGCGATAAATCTTGAACAAAGAATGCAAGTTTTTGCACAAGATGCTCAAAAAGAACTACAAACCCTACAAAACGATTTACTGGCTCCAGTTGTAGAAAAAATTCAAAATGCTATTAACGATGTAGCAAAAGACGGAAAGTACTCTTATATTCTTGATACCGGAAGTGGTTTTAATGTAATTCTTTTCAACGAAGGACCTGGTTCTAATGACATCACCTCAGCTGTAAAAAAGAAATTAAAACTTTAATTTTTGAAATCTGATTTTCCAATAGGAATTTTTGATTCAGGAATTGGTGGCTTAACAGTGGCGAGAGAAATCACGGAACTAATGCCACACGAGAAAATAGTATATTATGGAGACACACTTCATTTACCTTACGGACAGAAATCAAAACAAAACATTATAAATTACTGTTCTAAAATTTGTAATTTTTTAATTAAAAAAAAATGCAAAGCAATTATCATTGCTTGTAATACAGCTTCATCAATTGCTTTAAATAATATTAAAAATAAAGTTGGTGATAAGTATTTAATATTTAATGTAATCGATCCTGTAATCAAAAAAATATCAGAAATAAAATCAAATAAGATTGGTATAATTGGAACAAATACCACAATTGAATCAGGAGTTTATGAAAAAAAAATAAAGGAACTTGAAAAAAAATATTTAATATCTTCATTAGCAACGCCATTATTAGCGCCAATGATTGAGTCAGGATTTCATGACGCATCAATAAAAAAACAAATTATTGCAACATACCTAAATCATGAAAAACTCAAATCAATTGATACATTGATTTTAGGCTGCACTCACTATCCTTTAATTAAAAAGGAAATTAATGAAATTTATAATAATAAAATTGAGATTATTAGCTCATTAGAATCCATTGGGAAATACATTAAAAGTCAATTGAAAATAAAAAAATTAATCAACACAAATAAATCAAAAAAAAAACATGAATTTTATATTTCTGATTTAACAATTAGTTTTCAAGAAAATGCAAAATCCTTTTTCAATAAAGAAATACATTTAAAAGAAAAAAATATTTTTATATGAAAAATAATATTTATACAATTTATTCAGAATACACACCAAATCCTAAAGTCATGAAATTTGTTTGTAATCAAATTATTTCCTCAGAAATGATAGAGTTTGATAATGTTCCAACACAAAAAAATTTTCCCTTAATTTACGATTTATTTTTGTTGCCATTTGTTGAAAGTATTTTCCTTGGAAAAAACTTTATTTCAATAGAAAAAAATGATAAAATAGAATGGGATGACATATCATTAGAAATCCGTGTTATGATTCAAGAAAAACTTAATTCTGGAATATTGGTTTCTAATAAGAAAAACGTAGATAAAGAAAACAAATCTAACGTTAAAATAAACAGAAAAAGAACTAAAAAAGAATTGTTAATTGAGGAAATTTTTGAAAAAAACATAAGACCATATGTTGTTCAAGACGGTGGTGATATTTCACTAATCTCTTATGATAATGGTATTGTAAAAGTATTATTACAAGGCGCTTGTAACGGTTGTCCTTCTTCAACTTACACACTAAAGCAAGGTATTGAAAAAAGATTAAGAGATATTATTGGGGAAGAAATAAAAGAAGTTATTCCAATTAATTAATTATAAATTAAAAATTTTTTCTTTTATTTTATTTTAAAATATTTGAACAAATCTCTATTTTTAAAAAGCTAGTAATTTTATAATCAAAATTTTAAAATGAAAAAAATACAAAACGCATTTATATCCGTTTTTAATAAAGATAATTTGAAACCTTTGGTAGAGGTACTTAATTCGTTTGATGTAAAATTATTTTCATCAGGAGGCACAAAGTTGTCTCTCGAGCAGTTAGGTGGTGAAGTGACTTCAGTTGAAGAAATTACTAATTATCCTTCAATTTTAGGAGGAAGGGTAAAAACATTACATCCAAAGGTTTTTGGTGGTATTTTAAAAAGAAGTAATAATGAAAATGATCTAGAGGATTTAGAAAAATATAACATTCCTGTTTTTGATTTAGTAATCGTTGATTTATACCCCTTTGCAGAAACAGTTAAAAATAATGACAGCGAGCAAAACATAATAGAAAAAATTGATATAGGTGGCATTTCATTAATTAGGGCGGGTGCAAAAAATTTTAAGGATGTAATGATTGTTCCTTGCAAAAAAATGATACCAAATTTTATAGAAATCATAAAAAAAAGAAAAGGTCAAACTTCGATTGAAGACAGAATTGAATTTGCTAAAAAAGCATTTGAAATTTCTTCTAACTATGATCAAGCAATATTTTCATGGTTTAATAATTCTAAGAAAGATTCTCTTAAAATAAATATTTTTGAGTCAAAAAAACTTAGATATGGTGAAAATCCCCACCAAAAAGGAATATACTATGGTGATTTAAATAAAGTTTTTACACAACTAAATGGTAAGGAAATTTCTTATAACAACTTATTAGATATCGACTCTGCAATTAATCTGATTAATGATTGTAAAGAGCCCACCTTTGCAATTTTAAAACATAATAACACCTGTGGAATATCGGTAGATAAATCTGTTATTAGGGCTTGGGAAAAAGCGTTAGCAGGAGATCCAATATCCGCATTTGGTGGTATTCTAAT
>Ga0160423_10000697_pt1 | contig 27874 bp, 38 predicted proteins | sample CRUFie14St8metaG_FD_108191 | JGI IMG/M metagenome (GOLD analysis project Ga0160423, IMG submission 108191) | Marine microbial communities from the Costa Rica Dome - CRUD Field 142mm St8 metaG | ecosystem: Environmental > Aquatic > Marine > Oceanic > Photic zone | place: Costa Rica: the Eastern...
ATGTCAGCTTTTCCAAGTATACCAGCAAATAATAAAAATAGCCTTGATATTGGTAATTTTCAATGGAATGGTGATGGAACAAAACTTCTATTATATAATGAAGGCAATCAGTCTGGTACAGCTAACTCATACATAGAGATGGGAGTAAGTACACCTTATGATATAACTTCTACTAAAACTTTTACTGGTACAGCATATCCTGTTAGAGATCTTATTAAAAGCCCAAATGGAACAACTACAAATCCAATAATTAAGTGGGTTGGATTTAATGACAGTGGTACAAATTTATATGTTGTTGACGGCAGAACTAGCTTTGGTGGCGTAGATAATACACACCGTACATATCGTCTTAATTTAAGTACTCCGTTCGATTTATCAACATTTGCATTTGATAGCAATAATATAATCAACCCACACGGACAAGTAGCGGGAACAGGAACAGATGGTCCTATTTATGAACACACGTCTGCTAGGAAAATATATTCACTTGGAGCTAATACGCCGATCGGTCTTGGGATTCAAACATATGCTATGGGTGGACAACCCGCTGACTTAACAAGAAACACAGATAATAAATTAGAATTTTGGTTATATCCAGATGATTCTCAAAACGGTGACTTTTTAAAGTTTAAAGGTATTGGGGATTCTTCAGAAATTGATGGTTCTTTTAATAAAGTTGCAATAAACGGTAAAAGATTAAACTGGCATTTTACTTCTGCTGATTCAGCAGTTAGTATGAGTTCCCATCCAATTTTAAATTATGACCAGTGGAATTTTGTACAATTAAGAAAAAGTGCAGTGGATTCAGGAGATAAGCACGAAATATATATTAATGATTCATCAGGTCACGATTCAGGGGTAATCACAACTGCAGCTCCTGAACCTTTTATAAAAGATAAAATTACACTTGTCAACAGTTCAGGAATAGTAGGAGTTAATATAGATGCTATTAATTTTGTAAGAGGATCATCACCTGCTCCTATTATATCTCCACCTGATTCAGACAGAGATCCTGGCACTGGGATAAACTATGATAAGTTTCCAGTCATACCTCCTCAGATAACTCCAACAATTACTAATAATAGATTGTCAGGTGCTACTGTTGTAAGTGGTGGTACAAGACTAATATCTTCTACACCAGTATTTGCATCTCCGACTGGAACACCAGCAGATTTTGCTGCAACGGTTCAAGCTGTTATAGATTCCAATGGAGTTGTTACAGGACTTAATATTATTGATAGTGGAGACTTTTATACTACTGCACCAACAATAACATTTACAGCCCCTGGACAACCTGCACCAGGAGAACCAATACCTGGGTTTACTATAGGAGAAACTGTACAACAAGTTTTACCTTCTGGTGTAATAGTTCATGGTGAAGTTGCAGAGTGGAATGACTCAGATAAAAAGTTACATTTGATTCGTGTTGGTAACAATGATAGTGACAGACAATTTCATACACCAGTGACGGGTATAAAAATAACTGGTGTTTCATCTACTGCCAATGGTATTATTACTGCTATAACTGAAGACAATCAATTACATGAAAATGAACAAAATACAGACTTTGGTGGAGACTTCTTAGACTTCTCTGAAAGTAACCCATTTGGAGATCCCAGCTAATGTTTGGAACATATTTTTATCACGAACGTATTAGAAAAGCAGTTGCTTCTTTTGGAGCAATGTTTAATAACATATATGTGTTAAGAAAAAATAGTAGTGGTAATACAATTAGTACTCAAAAAGTACCATTATCATATGGACCTAGATCTAAATTTTTAGATAGAATAAGAGAACAAGCTAATCTAACAACAGATACAAAAACTGCTATTAGACTTCCTCGAATGGCTTTTGAAATAGTTAATATTTCATATGATCCTACTAGACAGCTTCCAAAAACAAATAATATTAACAAAGCTATAGAAGGAACTATACTTAATAGAAATAAAATTTTTGCTGGTGTTCCTTATCTTATTAGTTTTCAATTAAGTGTTTTTGCCAAACAACAAGATGATGCATTACAAGTAATTGAACAAATTATTCCATTTTTTAATCCTCAATACACATTAACTATAAAACCTTTTTCATTATACAGCGATATTAAACAAGATGTTCCTATTACTTTAACTGGTGTTGTAATGGCTGATGATTTTGAAGGAGCAATGGAAGCAAGTAGAAGAACAATTATATACACATTAGATTTTGATATGCAAATATATTTCCACGGACCATTTACATCTCAAGGTATTATACGTCAAGTTGATACAAGATTGTTTGATGCAAATGTAGGACTTGGATTAGGTTCAGATTCTGATGTACCATTAGAAAGAATCACTACTACTCCATCACCTGTTGGAGTTGGACCAGATAGTGATTTTGGGTTTATAACAACAATAACTGAAATAGATAGTGCAAGTGGATGAATTTGATCCGGGTCCTTGGTTAATCCCAAAAAATAAAAAAGTTATAATTATATGTTCACCACGAAGTGGTGCTAATGCATTTGGTATGTTATTATGTGATTTAGGCAATAGAACATATATTGGAGAACACTATAATCCAGACAACAATCATAACAATCCGGAGATATTTGAGTATCCTTTAGAGCCTATTCCTGAAAGATCAGTAATGAAATTAATGCCAGGTCAAGTTTATCCTAAAGAACTTTTAAACCAAGATGATGTTTTTATCATAGATTTTAGGAAAAAAAATACAGAAGATAAATGGGTAGATTGGGCCGATTCTTTTAAAAGTCATCTTCAACTATACATTGAGGATATATTACATCATTTTCCAAAAGATAAATACCCTATAAGACCAGATGGACTTCCGTCTACTTCTTGGAAAGGATAAATATGTGGTGGCTAATACTTGTAACTTTAAACCATGATTTTACTATTGATACAAAATTATTAACAGCCTTTGACTATAAACCTGCTTGTCAGATAGCCGCAGAAGGTAGACAGATATATAAAACTGCAGACCATATACAATATCAACAATATGTTTGTGTAGGAGAACATGAAAATGAAAACTTTTAGGAGATTCTTAAAAGAAAATTATTCAAACTGGGTCAATAAAGAACCAGTAGAATATGCTAAACATCTTACTAAAACATTTGGTCAACCTGACGAATTAACAGATAGTCAGTTGTGTTGGTTTTCTAAAGATGGTTTTAAAAGAATAGTAATAAAAGATGAATATATTTTACACGGTTCCCCAGCACCTCACTATGATTTTATTTATTGTTATATTGATTTAAAAGTACCAGAATCAATGGCTACTGCTTTAGCTGAAAGTAGTGGTAGTATTATGGTAGATTATTTGAAAGGTGAAGTAGGAGCAAGGTGTGGATCTATAACAGCAAATGCAACAACTTTAAATTATTGTTTAGATGCTGTAGCTGGAAGAGTAACACCCTCTAAACAAGAATATGAAAAACGTATTCTTGGTATGAAAAAAATGTTTTCAGATGGTAAAAAATATGAGTTAGATTGGTGGCCAGATGAATCTAATGATGCAAACCCTAAGAATAATTATTATGCAGAAGGTCATTCAATTGTTTGTGGATGTAGTCTAAAAGAAGATGATATGAAAGGAATGTCTGTAGGATCAGGTCATAAGCGTCCAGTAGATAAAGGTGCTGGTATGACTAAAAAAGGTGTTGCAGCATATCGTAGACGTAATCCAGGAAGTAAATTACAAACAGCTGTTACTACTAAACCTAGTAAATTAAAACCAGGAAGTAAAGCTGCAGGAAGACGTAAGAGCTTTTGTGCTCGTTCAAGAGGTTGGACGGGTGAAAGAGGAAAGGCAGCGCGTAGACGTTGGAATTGTTAATGAGATGAGTGATTCAGATACAGCGGTAAATGATTTTGAATATGCTAGAAGAGTGAAACATGATTTGCTTGCAAAAGGATCAGAAGCACTAGAGGATATGATGGAAGTTGCTAGATCAACTGAACATCCTAGAGCTTATGAAGTATTATCTAATATGATGAAGAATGTTGGTGAAGTAAGTGATTCTTTATTAGATCTCCACAAAAAGAAAAAAGATTATAAAAAGACAGATGAGTTACCAGCACTGCCTGCTGGTACTACAAATAATAATGTGTTTATTGGATCTACCAGTGATCTGCAAAGAATGCTGTTAGATAAAGATGAAGAATTAAAGAATGTCACTCCAGCGAAATGATACTTATCTCGGTAACATAAATGTTAAACGAGATGGTGTAACCCACAACTTTACAAAACAAGAATTACAAGAATATGCTAAATGTATGAAGGATCCTTCTTACTTTGCGTCTAACTATTGTAAAATTATATCTCTTGATGAAGGATTAGTTAAATTTAAACTATATCCATATCAGAAAAAAATGTTTGAAAGTTTTGAACAAAACAGATTTAGTATTGTATTAGCTTGTCGTCAATCAGGTAAATCAATATCTTCTGTAGCATATCTTTTGTGGTATGCTATATTTCATCCAGAAAAGAATGTTGCTATATTAGCTAACAAAGGCGCTACTGCTGGTGAGATGTTAGCACGTATTACTCTTATGTTAGAGAATTTACCTTTCTTTCTTCAACCAGGATGTAAAGCTCTAAACAAAAGAAGTTTAGAATTCTCTAATAATAGCAAAATAGTATCAGCAGCTACATCTGGATCTTCTATTCGTGGATTATCTATTAACTTATTGTATCTTGATGAGTTTGCTTTTGTTGAACGTGCTGCAGAATTTTATGCATCAACTTATCCTGTTGTATCATCTGGTAAAGATACCAAAGTAATAATAACTTCTACTGCTAATGGAATAGGAAATGTTTTTCATAAAATATGGGAAGGTGCGGTTCAAAGAGTAAATGAGTTCCATCCTTTTAGAGTTGATTGGTGGGATGTTCCTGGACGAGATGAAGAATGGAAAGAACAAACAATTAAGAATACATCTCAATTGCAATTTGATCAAGAGTTTGGAAATACTTTTTTTGGTACAGGAGATACTTTAATTAATGCTAACACATTATTAGCGTTAAAGGCTGAACCACCCCAAAGAATGCTTGAGGATAATTCATTATACATTTATAAAGACACTAAAAAGAATCACCAGTACATAATGACAGTAGATGTCTCAAAAGGAAGAGGTCAGGACTATAGCACGTTTAACGTGATCGATATTAGCGAAAGACCTTTTAAACAGGTAGCTGTGTATCGCAACAATATTATCTCTCCAATACTCTTTCCCGATATTATTTATAAGTATGCAAAAGTCTACAATGATGCATATGTGGTTATTGAATCCAATGATCAAGGTGGAGTTGTTTGTAATGGTTTATACCATGATTTTGAATATGAAAATATGCATGTAGAATCAGCTATCAAAGCTAACGCATTAGGTATAGAAATGAATCGTAAAGTAAAACGATTAGGATGCTCAGCTGCAAAAGACATATTGGAAACCAATAAACTTCACATTGTAGATGAAAATACTATTATGGAAATATCTACGTTTGTTGCTAAAGGACAATCGTTTGAAGCATCAGATGGTAACCATGATGATCTAATGATGAATATAGTTATGTTTGGATACTTTGCTACAAGTAATTATTTTAATGACTTAACAAACATTAACTTAAAAGAAATGATGTTTCAAAAAAGAATGAGAGAGATCGAAGATGATGTTGTTCCTTTTGGATTTACAAATGATGGATTAGATGATATCCCAGTTAGAGAAGAAGACAACCCATGGGCAGTGGAATATGCTCACGATATTTAATTTTATAAATAGAAGTAGTTGAACATCCGTATTATGAACCCGCATATAATTTAGTCTTCGAGAGGAAAGAAACATGGCATTTTCAGAATCTCCAGCAATTACCGTCAAAGAGGTAGATGCGTCAGGTGTAGTCCCTAACGTCTCCTCTTCTACAGGCGGGTTCGCTGGTCAGTTTAGATGGGGGCCAATCGAACAAGCCACATTAGTTTCAAATGAAGCTGATCTGGCAGAAAAGTTTGGTGCTCCAAGCGCAAGTATGTCTGTTGATTTTCATTCAGCAGCATTCTTCTTAAAATACACAAATGCATTACAAAACGTCCGAGTTGGTGACAGTAATTGTGTAAATGCATTTTCACACGACTCAGCTGCCAGATATACTGGTACTGATACTCCTGGTGGATCAAAATTTACTATCAAAACTGATGATAATTTTGATGCACAATCTGGATCAATAGCTTCTGCAAAACAGTATCTAATATCCAAATGGGCAGGAGAACTAGGTAACTCATTAAAAGTATCAATATGTCCACAACATGGAAGTGATACAACTTTTAATGCTTGGGACCATAGATTAAGTTTTGATGGACCTCCAGGTACTTCAGCTCATGCTGAAGCTGCTGGTGCATTAAACGACGAAGTTCACGTAGCTGTTATTGATAGTGATGGTTTATTCACTGGAAGTAAAGGTACTGTATTAGAAACCTTTGCATTCGTATCTCAAGCATCAGATGCTAAGAATGCAGATGGATCTACTAATAATATTAAAGATGTTATTAATAGACAGTCTTCTTATATTAGAATGGCTGGTTATCCATTAAAGTTTTCTGAGAATCAAGGTGGAACAGTAGCAACAGCTGGTAAAGATTATCAATGGGGTGGAAGTCAACCTGTTGTTGATTTTCCTTTTGATTCAGGTCAAGATGGTAGTATTGGAACATCTCACATACTAGCTGGATTTGATAAATTGGAAGATAAGGACAATATTCAAGTTGATTTCTTAATCACTCCTGATACTGCTAACCAAACTGATAACATAACAGTAGTTAATGATTTAGTTGGTACTGCTCAAGGAACAAGAAAAGACTGTGTTGCAGTTGCTTCTCCAGCAAGAGCAAACGTAGTCAACGCTTCAACTCCTGTCACATCAACAGTTACAAACACTAATCAATATACCAATTCATCTTACTTAGTAGTTGACAACAACTATTTAAAGGTGTATGATAAGTATAACGATCAGTTTATATTCATCCCTGCTGCTTCGTCAACAGCTGGTATAATGGCAGCCACTGACGCTAATGCTGCTGCATGGTTTTCACCAGGTGGTCCAAGACGTGGCCAATATCTAGGTGTTACAGGTATTGCTTATTCACCCAACAAGAGTGAAAGAGATACTTTGTATCGAGCTGGTGTTAATCCAATTGCTAATATTCCAGGTCAAGGACTTCTATTGTTTGGAGATAAAACCAAACTTAATAGACCTTCTGCATTTGATAGAATCAATGTTCGAAGATTGTTCTTGGTTATTGAACGAGCAATTGCACTTGCAGCTAGAAACGTAATGTTTGAATTCAATGATGAATTTACTCGAGCAGAGTTTACAGGAATTGTTGAACCATTCTTACGTGAAGTTAAAGGTCGACGTGGTATATCAGACTTCCGTGTAATTTGTGACGATACAAATAACACTTCGTCTGTAATTGACAGAAACGAATTTGTCGCGACTATTTTAGTCAAGCCTGCACGATCAATTAACTTTGTAACTCTTAACTTTGTTGCTGTTAGATCCGGTGTAGACTTCACTGAAGTCGCTGGCACAGTTTAATAGCAGATAGGAGATAGAGACATGGCTATTCTAGGTGTAGACGATTTTAAATCGAAAATCGCCGGAGGTGGTGCAAGACCTAATCTGTTTCAGGTCACACTTAACTTTCCAGCATACGCAGGTGGTAATACAGAAATAAGTTCATTTCTTGTAAGAGCTGCTTCACTACCAGCTTCAAATATTCCCGAAATGATAGTACCGTTTCGTGGTCGTCAGTTAAAAATAGCAGGCGATAGAGTATTTGAACCTTGGTCAACAACCATCCTTAATGATACAGATTTTCTTTTAAGAAACGCTATTGAAAGATGGATGAATGGTATGAATGCTCATCAATTGAATACAGGTTTAGTTAATCCTGTTGATTATCAAGCTGATCTAAAAGTAGAACAGTTGGATAAAGACGGATCAACTATTAAAACCTATAGATTCATAGATGCATTCCCAACTTCAATGTCATCAATTGAGCTTGGATACGAGCAAAATGATATAATTGAAGAGTTTGTTTGTGAGTGGTCTTACCAGTATTGGACATCTAATACAACCAGCTAAATAGTAAAGGGGACGGGACTGTTCTCGTCCCCCTTTTTTAGTCCGAGGAAATAATGGCAGAAGAATCTAATAATGTGATAAAATTATTTGGTTTTGAGATTAAGAGATCAAAATCAGGTACTGAAAAGAAACAATTGCCTTCAATTGTTCCGCCCGTTGATGATGACGGAGCGGGATATATTACTGCGTCTGGATCTCATTACGGACAGTATTTAAATCTTGATGGTGATGAATCTAAAGATAATCAACAGCTTATAGTAAAATATCGTGGAATAGCAATGCATCCAGAATGTGATGCTGCAGTTGAAGATGTTGTTAATGAATCTATTTCAGGTAGTGAAATGAAATCATCTGTTGATATAGTAATGGATAATGTTAAGGTTTCTGATTCAATAAAGAAATCAATTAAAGAAGAATTTGATCTAATTGTTACTATGTTAAAATTTAACGAATTAGGTCACGATATTTTTAGAAGATGGTATGTTGATGGAAGAATATATTTTCACTTAGTTGTTAATGAAGCAAATTTGAAAGCAGGTATTGTAGAAATACGACCTATAGATGCATCTAAGATTAGAAAAGTAAAAGAAGTAAAAAGAAAGAAAGATCCTGTCACTGGAGCTAATATAATTGAGAATATTAAAGAATATTATATCTATCAAGAGAAACCAGGACAGACTACATCAGGGGTTAAATTAAGTACAGATGCAGTTTCATATACTACTTCTGGTCTATTAGATCAAAGTAGAAAGAAAGTAATTTCTTATTTACATAAAGCAATTAAACCTGTCAACCAATTAAGAATGATGGAAGACTCTCTTGTTATATACAGACTTGCAAGAGCTCCAGAACGAAGAATGTTTTATATAGATGTTGGTAACCTTCCAAGAGGTAAAGCTGAACAGTATATGAAAGATATTATGGCAAAGTATAGAAATAAACTTGTTTATGATGCAGCAACTGGAGAACTAAAAGATGATCGCAAACATATGTCAATGCTTGAAGATTTTTGGCTTCCAAGGAGAGAAGGTGGTCGAGGAACTGAGATCTCTACCTTACCAGGCGGCGAAAACTTGGGACAAATCGACGATATCGTATACTTCCAAAAACGTCTCTACAGATCGCTTAATGTTCCTATAAACAGATTAGAACAAGAAGCACAGTTTAGTCTTGGCAGATCAACAGAGATATCAAGAGATGAATTAAAGTTTCAAAAGTTTGTTGATAGATTAAGAAATAGATTTGCAAATGTATTTTTAGAAATTCTTAAAAAACAATTGTTATTGAAAGGTATTATAACCGAAGAAGATTGGAATACGTGGAAAGAAGATATAGTAGTTGATTTTGTTAGAGATAATCATTTTACTGAATTAAAAGATCAAGAACTTCTAAAAGAACGATTACAAACAATGGATATGGTTCAACAATATGTAGGTGAATATTATTCTAAAGAGTGGGTGATGAAGAATGTATTAATGTTATCTGACGAAGAAATTGATGATATGAAAAAAGAGATGGATCAAGAAACATCTGATGGTGAAGGTGAAGAAGAGGAAGTACAACCTGATCAAGAAGCTCAAATAAATGTTCCTCAAATAGCAAATGGTGCACAACAAAATGGAAATGGAGTACAGAATGGCAGAAATTAACGATTTAATTGATCTAGCAGGTCAAAAAGATTTTGCAAAGGCAGATAATGTATTTAATGAACTTATGCAAGATAGAATGAATACTGCTTTAGATCAAGAAAAAATAAAACTTGCAGCTCAAATTTATAATGGTATTGAACCTGAAGAACTTGAACAAGAGGAGATTGATCAAGATGATCAATTAACTATGGATGATGAAGATGTAAGAACTATGTCTCAACAAGATGTTGATGAACTAGAAGCTGAAGTTGAAGAAGAAGAAATAGCAGTAGAAGAGCCGGAAGAACCGGAAGAAGCTGCCTAAAATAAAAATCTTATAAATAATAGTTAAGTTTAGGTATAGACGAAAATGATTGAATTTAAACAATTACGTGAACTAGCTGGTAGAAAACCTACAGGTCAAAAAGTTTTTGATAAGAAGATAGATAGGATACCAGTTAAAATTCACAAAGAAGGAAATCGATTTGTAGTCTATATCGACAATGATAGACTGGATGCTTATCGTTCTCAAAAAGAAGCAGAGAAGATGGCAACTGAGTTTGTAAAACAATATAAGGGGTAAAAATGGCAACTCTACAAATACAAAGTGCTGAAATAGCTGCACCTACAACTACTGGCGCTGCCGTTGATGTTTCCAGAGCTACTCAAGTCAGAGTAGTTAACTCAGGTGGAACAGCTTACTTATTGACTATTGTTTCTGCTCCGTCAGGAGATGTGTTAGGTTCTACTACAATAGCACCTAATGAAACTGTTATGATTCGCAAAGGAGCAGCTGAATGTATGTTTGCTGCTAATGCTGCAGTCAAATTATGTAAAGCAGGAGTAGTAGGATAATGAAACTTATAGCAGAATACACAGAATCAGATGTTGAATGTTTTGTCGAAGCAAAGGGCAACGGTGAAAAGAATTATCTTATAGCTGGTGTATTTGCTGAATCAGAAAAGAAAAATCGTAACGGAAGAATATATCCAAAAGCTATAATGGAAAAAGCTGTGGATAAGTACGTTACAGAACAGGTTAGAACTAAGAGATCAGTAGGTGAATTGAACCATCCAGATGGTCCTACTGTAAACTTAGACAAGGTATCCCACCTAATTACCGACTTAAAAATGGAAGGTAATGATGTGGTGGGTAGAGCACAAATATTGGATACTCCCAATGGTAAGATTGTAAAAGGTCTTCTTGATGGTGGTGTACAATTAGGTGTCTCAACTCGTGGTATGGGTAGCCTCGCGAAGAATGGTGACACAATGGTAGTCAAAGACGACTATCTTCTTAACACTATTGACATAGTGCAAGATCCATCTGCTCCAGGAGCTTTTGTTAATGGAATAATGGAAGGTGTAGAGTGGGTCTGGAATAATGGAATCATAGAAGCGCGGGAAATTGAAAAAATGGAGACTGAAATTAAAAAGGCTCCACGAACTGGTCTCTATGAGACTCAGGTACGTGAGTTTAAGAATTTCCTCTCACTATTAAAATCTTAATTTAGGGAGTCGATTATGGCTGACGAAAATCAAGTTGATCAGGATATCGAGCTCACTGAAGACGAAAAAGTCGAGGAAGCTCACGATCCTAAAAACGCTGAAGCACAATCCGTTGCCTCTGTAAAAGCTGCAGAGAAAAAGGGTGTGTCACAAGCATCTCCGCCTAGCCAAGGTACTGCTAAAAACAATACCGGTGTTGGTGATAAAAAAGCGGAAAAACCAAAAACTAAAGCTGGCATGATTAATGCTATGTTTACCAAAATGAGTAGCCTTTCCAAAGAGGAAATGTCTAAAATGTATTCTCAATTCCATGAGGAAACTGAAGAAGCATCAAATGATGGGGAAGTGGTAAACGAGAAGAAAATTGAAGTTGAAGTAGACTTCAAAGAAGATCTCAATGCACTAGTCGAGTCTGAAGCTACACTCAGTGATGAGTTTAAAGCTAAAACAGCTACTATCTTTGAAGCAGCAGTTAATAACAAAGTTGCAGCAGAGATTGAAAAGTTGGAGGAAAATTACAAAACTGAACTCGAAGAGGAAATCAAAACTACTAAAGATGACCTTGTAGAGAAAGTTGATAGCTACCTCAACTATGTAGTTGAAAACTGGATGGAAGAAAACAAAGTTGCAGTCCAAAACGGTCTTAGGACTGAGATTGCAGAAAACTTTATGAATAAGTTGAAAGACGTATTCACAGAGTCTTATGTTGAAGTACCAGAAGGTAAAGTAGACCTAGTTGACGATTTAGCTGCACAAGTAGAAGAGTTGGAAACAAAACTCAACGAAACTACTGGAAAAGCTATCTCAGTTTCCGAGGAGTTGGAAGAAATGAAGCGTGATGCGATTATCCGCGAAGCGTCGAAAGATCTTGCAGAAACTCAAGTGGAGAAACTAAAATCACTTGTCGATAATGTTGACTACGAAGATGAAACAAAATTTGCTGAAAAGGTAAAGACCATCAAAGAGTCATATTTTAAGACATCAAATCCATCCGCTGGAACAACAGAAGAGCTAGATGAAGATACATCTGACGATACCGTCGAAGTATCAGGTAATATGGCATCTTACATTTCAGCGATTAAGAAAACTGCTAAATAGGGAGTCAATCAAAATGGATACTACGCAATCCTATGATAAGTTGATTGAGAAGTGGGCTCCAGTTCTAAACGAAGAGTCTGCAGGAAAAATCGACGACCATCACAAGAAAGCTGTTACAGCTGCTGTGTTGGAAAACCAAGAGAAAGCTCTTAGAGAAGAGCGAGCTCAACACTCAGGTTTCTTGACAGAAGCCGCGCCTTCTAACGCGAATACAGGTTCTATCGGAACTTGGGATCCAATTCTAATTTCGCTTGTTAGACGTTCTATGCCAAACCTAATGGCTTATGACGTATGTGGCGTTCAACCAATGACAGGACCAACAGGCTTGATCTTCGCAATGAAGTCTCGTTTTGGTGCTGGTGCAACATCTTCTACTGAAGCTCTGTTTAACGAAGCAAACACAGCACATTCTGGTTCACAGGATGCAGCTAATGGTGTACAAGGATCAGGCGGACCATCAGGTATGTCAGGTCTTGACTCTGCAGCTTCACCTAACTTCCCAGGACCATCTATCGACGGTTCTCGAGTAGGCGCTGACAGTACACAAAACGCTGGTGCTGGTATGTCAACAGACTCAGCTGAAGCTCTAGGTTCTTCTGGATCAACTGCTTTCGCATCAATGGGTTTCACCATTGAGAAGCAAACTGTGACTGCAAAGTCTCGTGCGCTAAAAGCAGAATACAGCTTAGAACTTGCTCAAGACTTGAAAGCAATTCATGGTCTTGACGCTGAGACAGAATTGGCAAATATTCTGTCAACAGAGATTCTTGCTGAAATCAACCGAGAAGTTATCAGAACAATTAACGCACAAGCTAAGACTGGTTGTCTACAAGACAACACAGCTATTAAAGGTGTGTTTAACTTGAACTCTGATGCTGATGGTCGTTGGTCAGTTGAGAAGTTCAAAGGTCTGATCATGCAGATCGAGCGTGAAGCTAACATTATCGCAAAAGAGACCAGACGTGGTAAAGGTAACTTTATCATCTGTTCTTCTGATGTAGCATCTGCACTAGCAGCTGCTGGTATGTTGGATTACACTCCTGCATTGTCAACTAACCTACAGGTGGACGACACAGGTAATACATTTGCTGGTGTTCTTAACGGACGTACAAGAGTGTATATCGATCCATATGCAACAGTTGACTATGTCACAGTTGGATATAAGGGTTCCAATTCATATGACGCTGGTATCTTCTACTGCCCATATGTACCACTAACAATGGTACGTGCGGTTGGTGAAGACACATTCCAGCCAAAAATTGGTTTCAAAACCAGATATGGAATGGCCTCAAATCCATTTGTACAAAATGCAATCTCCAATTCAATGGGTGATGCTAAGTCAAACCAATATTACAGAATTTTCAGAGTGTACAACATTCTTAAATCGTAATAATAAAAACGTAGGAAGCTACCTACTGATAAACTGGGCCTCTTCGGAGGCCCTTTTTTTTGTTGCATTTTTCCTATAAATAGATTATAATAGTGAAAACTATTGGAGGATATAATGCATTTGGAATGGATGAAAGAACGACTTGATACTGGAGAGATTAGATATTCTCTTTATGATAGTATTATTAAAAAAGATGTAGCAACAATTAGAAAAGTTAAGAAATGGGGTAAGTGCTGGAGAGTACAAATATTAGATAGAGCTCCGTGGCATAGAACTAACCTAAAAGGTGCACAAGGTGATGCATTAATGGTTTATGAGGCAACTAGAAATGATTGATGACGAATTAAATTTTCAAGAAGTTCAAGCAAGAATTCATAGACAAATGATTGAATTACTTGAAGATGGAGCTACTCCTTTTCAAATTGCTGGAGTTATGGCAGCATCTGCAGTAACCATCTACAAAAATATGTTAGATGATAGCGAATTCCAAAATCTTATGGAATCTATTATAGACACAGCTGTTGTTGAAGAACCAGAAGAAAAACCCACTATACATTAATCCCACTCTTAGCTCAGTTGGATTAGAGCAACGGTCTTCTAAACCGTAGGTCACAGGTTCGAGTCCTGTAGAGTGGACCATTTTTTTTTAATTTTTTTGTGTTTTTTTTAAATTAACTGTTGACCTTTTGTTTATTATATGGGATAAGGGTATATAAGTTAATGAAGGAGAAAATAAATTATGATTAATTATGTAAATGGACATGAATATTCAGGTATGAATGCAGCTAAACTTCTAGCAGCTGGATATGATGAAGGTGACGCTTTTGTTACTTTCAAGCAAGCTATCAAGTTAGATGGCATTTCTGGAAAAGCTCTTAAAGGTATTAAGAAAGCTGCTACACTTTACAGATTCTCTAAGACAGAGAAAGTAGAGGAAGATGGAAAAATGGTTGCTAAACCAATTCCTTTTTCAGTATTTGATATCAAAGAAGTCCTCTCAAGGAGGGCTTCATAATGGGTATGTCAGGATGGATCCTCGATAACGAGGAAATGTTTTTTGAAGGAGCTAACGACATTCTTCACGAATGTGAGTCTTTCGAAGAGTTTATTGAAATTATGAAACCACAAATGGACTTAGTTTCTCACATGGATAATGTTGAAGAACAATTGTCTGAAATGTGGAATGAATTTTGGGAGGACGCAGCATGAGCCAGACAATGGATGATTTACTTGGTGGAATAGTATTAGGTTTATTTGCATTAGGTTGGATGGACACACTATGGATATTTGGTGTTGATAACAGTCAACAATACACATGGTGGGGTCTAATTCACTACTTAGGAAACATATAAATACTGTAAAAAGCTGAGGAGTTTTTATGGCTATAGCATCATCTACAATTACAACTGGATTAGTAGATACTTCTCTTACTAGTAATACCAACCTTCTTCAGCCTAATGGTTTTAAAGTTGGTATCAATCGTAAGAAGTTTCCTAATCTAGAATTCTTTGCGACAGGTGTTATTCATCCTGGTTTAGGTATGAATGCTACTGAAGTTCCTTTTAGACGAATACAAAGTGTTCCTATGGCTGGTGCATCTTTAAACTTTGGTGAATTGACATTAGATGTTATATTAGATGAAAACTTAACAGCCTATAGTGAAATATATAATTGGATGCATTATATTGTCCAAAATGATGATATACTTCCATCTAAAGCTACTGAATTAAAAGCAGCAACTTATGCTGATATCAATGTAATGATATTAAATAGTGCAAATAATATTATAAAGACAATCGTGTACAGAGAAGCAATCCCAACATTGTTAGGAGATGTTAGTCTATTGTCAACAACTGGTGATGTACAATATATTAACTGTCCTATGAGTTTTAGGTTCACAACATTTGAAATTAGATAAAGAAAGTGCAAGACTATTTTGGTTAGTAAAAGGACATCTAAATAGTAGCACTGAAACAATTAATGGCTCCCATGATAGCTACTTTAAACGTCTATGGTGCAGATACCAAGGTGGTGACGAATTAATACGAGCTGAAGAGGGATTTGAAGAAGCATATAATGAAAGAATTAAATCTACAGAATATAATTGATATGTGGAAAGTGGATTGTGAGATCCCTAAAAACAATTTAGACGAAGCATCTAAAGTTACTCCAACCCTACATGCAAAATATATGGAGATGTTAGCTCATGCAAAGCTAACAAAGAAACGTGCTGAACATCAACAGAAGTTACTGCTCAAGGACAAGTGGCTTTATTATAATGGAAAAATGGATCAACAAGAAATTGAAGAAAAGAATTGGGCTCACGACCCATTCAATGGATTGAAGATTCTAAAAGGTGAAATGGAATACTATTACGACTCTGATCCTGAGATACAACAATCAGAAGATAAAATAGTATATTGGAAGACTGTAATTGAGACTCTAACTGACATTATAGATAATATCAAATGGCGACATCAAACCATTGGTAATATGATAAAGTGGAGACAGTTTGAGAGTGGAAATTAGTTTAAATAATTACAGTATGCTTAATGTGGATACTGATAGTTCCATAAGAGCAGAGCTTAATGATTACTTTTCCTTTTTTGTTCCAGGTCATAGATTCATGCCTGCATTTAGAAATAAAGTGTGGGATGGAAAAATTAGGTTATACAATCAAATCACAGGTGAGCTTAATGCTGGATTATATCCATATGTGGCTCAATTCTGTTTAGAAAGAAACTATAAGTTTTCAATAAAAGAAACAGATTATGGAATTCCTGGCCAAGCTGGTGATATAAGTAATTTAAGTTTTGAAGGATTAAAACTTGAACCATATGATTATCAGAAAAAAGCTGTTGAACATGCCTTGCAAAAGACTAGAGGCATACTATTAAGTCCAACAGGATCAGGTAAATCTTATATAATTTATCTACTAATAAAATATTTTCTTTCTCTCAAATCCCCCCAAAAAGTTTTAATAATTGTTCCTACTACAAGTTTAGTAGAACAAATGTATAATGACTTTGCTGAATATGGTATGATAGTTGAAAGCGCATGTCATAAAATATATTCTGGTAAAGATAAAAATACAAATAAAAAGATAATTATATCTACTTGGCAAAGCATTTATAAAAATACAAGAAAATGGTTTGCTGACTTTGGTATGATTATAGGTGATGAGTGTCATGGATTTAAAGCTAAGTCACTATCATCTATTATGAATAAGTCAACAGAAGCTAAGTATAGATTTGGTACTACGGGAACATTAGATGGTACACAAACTCATAAACTAGTATTAGAAGGATTGTTTGGACCTGTATATAAAGTAACTACTACTAAGAAGCTACAAGATAGCAAAACTTTAGCAGCCCTAAATATAAGTGTATTAGTATTAAAATATAATAATGAAATTAAAAAATCTGTAAAGGAACTTTCATATCAAGATGAGATAGACTTTTTAATATCTAATGAGAAACGAAACACATTTATTCGTAATCTCGCTATAGATCAAAAAGGTAATACTCTTGTATTATTTCAAAGAGTAGCTAATCATGGTAAAATACTATTTGACATTATCGATAAAAAGGCGGATAATAATAGAAAGGTATTTTTTGTATCTGGACAAACTGACACATCTGATAGGGAAGCAATAAGAAAGATAGTGGAGAAACAATCAAATGCAATTATTGTTGCTTCTTTGGGGACTTTCAGTACTGGTATCAATATTAGGAATTTGCATAGCATTATATTTGCTAGTCCATCAAAGTCTCAAATAAGAGTGCTTCAATCAATTGGAAGAGGTTTAAGACAATCAGATGATGGAAGAGATACTAAATTATATGATATCGCAGACGATCTCAGCTGGAAAGGTAGAAAGAACTTTACTTTAATGCATTCAGCTGAACGTATAAAGATATATACTAATGAGCAATTTAATTTTAAGAGGTACGACATTGAATTCAATTGATAGTTTCAGACAATTTAAATTATCTAATGGTGAAGAAATTGTTTGCGAAGTAGTGCAGTGGGGAGACGAAGAAGAACCAATTCTTATCGTCCGCAAAGCTATGAAAGTGTATCAAATAGATAGATTAGATGGATATAGACTATACACATTACGGCCTTGGATGATTTATACAGAAGACCCCAGCCAACTTATGACTATTAATGATGCAATGATAATAGGTGAATGTACCCCAGCTGCTCCTTTATTAAAACAATACTTTTTTGTAGTAAAAGAACATGCTAAAAATTTTGCAGAAGAAATGAAGGAAATGAACAAAGAGCCCCCCAAACCATTTCCAGATAATATGTCAGATGCAGAATTAGGTAGAATTGTTAGAGACTTACAAAGTGATGATTCTGATAAAAGTAATGTAATTCATTGGAATTTTGATAAGAGTAAAATGCATTGATATCCGAAGATTGTGAAGCATACGATAAGTATCCTAGACATAGGAAATGGTTCAGTAAATTATATGTTGCTGAAACATTAGGATATGATTGTGGTCCTTGTGGTACAGCTCCTAGTAAAAGTGGAACATACATTGTAAGACCTATTATGAATTTATCAGGAATGGGTGTAGGTGCTCGTGTTCAAAAAATTGAGAAAGATGATTACAATGCAGTAGAAGCTGGATACTTCTGGTGTGAATATTTTGACGGTTCACATTATTCAGGTAACTATAGATTTGTGTCAGGTCAAATTCCATATTGGGAACCTATTAGTTGTTGGGAAGGTATTAATATGCCTGTCAATGTAACTAAGTTTACAGAGTGGAAACGAAGTGAACATGCACCAAAAGTTCCTAGAGATTTTAATGTGCTAAGTGATGTTGCAGTTATTAATGTTGAGTTTATTGGAGATAAACCAATTGAAGTTCATTTGAGAAAATCTCCAGATCCAGACTATGATCATATGATTCCTGTATGGAGTTCTTCTCCAGAAAATACTATTGAACATTATGGTTTACATGGTTATAAATACATAGAGAATTATGATGATGCTGATAATCAATTGGACGATCCCAGATTAGGATTTCTAGTCAAATAGATATACTGCCCCCTCCCAAGGCACAGCCTTATTATACCACATTTTGACCAAAAGTCAACAGTTAATTATTATGAAATGAGATAAATTATGGCAAGAAAAAAGAGTATTCATTATGTAAACAATGCCGACTTTTCAACAGCGGTCACAGATTATGTAACAATATTAGATCAACATAAAGCTAATAAAACAGAACCTCCCAAAGTACCAGATTATATTGCTCAATCATTTTTGAGAATAGCAGAAGGTTTATCCCATAAATCTAACTTTGTAAGATACACTTATAGAGAAGAAATGGTAATGGATGCAGTAGAGAATTGTTTAAAAGCAATTGCTAATTATAATTTAGAAGCTGCTACTAGATCAGGTAAACCAAATGCATTTTCTTACTTCACTCAAATTAGTTGGTATGCTTTTCTACGTCGAATTGCAAAAGAGAAAAAGCAACAAGATATTAAAGCTAAGTATATTACTCAATCAGGTTTTGAAGAGTTTATAGCAAATACAGATGATAAGCAAACTAAAATAGTAGCTCAACGTTTTGTAGATACATTACGTGATCGAATTGATCGTGTTAAAGAAGCAGACGAAGAAATGAAAAAGATAGTAAAAGTTGAAAGGAAGAAAAGAAAAATAGAATCTAAAGATTCTGATTTAACGGAGTTTATGCAATGAAAATATTGATTACTGGATCCGAAGGCATGATTGGATCCCATTTAAAAAAACATTTTGCCAAACATTATGAAGTTATAGAATTTGAAGGTGATGTTACTAATCAAGATGATTGGGATAATTATCCTGATCAATACTATGCTTTGGTACATCTTGCTGCGCTAGCGGGTGTGAGAGCAAGTATAAAAGATCCTGAGACGTTTTATAAAAACAATGTAGACGGAACTCGTTTGGCTTTAGAGTGGAGTAAAAAACATGCTCAAAAAACATTGTATGCATCTTCATCTAATGCTGCTGAATGGTGGACTAATCCATATGCAGTTACTAAAAAAATTAATGAAATACAAGCTGAAAAATATGAAGCTATTGGAATGAGATTTCATACAGTTTGGCCTGGACGTGAAGATATGTTATATCAAATGTTGAAAAAAGGTAAAGTAAAATATGTAAATGAATTGCATACACGTGACTTTATTCATGTAAATGATTTATGCAGAGCTATTAATAAAATCGTTGACAATTTCTTTGAAGTGTTGGATACTGTAGGTCGAGTTGTGGACATTGGAACAGGCCACGGAACATTAGTAAAAAGTGTTGCCGAACAGCATGGTTTTGATGGAGAATATAGATCAGAAAATCCTCCTGGAGAAAGAGTTCATACTAGAGCAAATGTAGAATGGCTTTATAAGATGGGTTGGGCTCCAGAGTACAATATATTGAATAGTTAGGTAATCAATTGAAATTAGCAATCATTAATGATACACATTGTGGTATACGCAATAGTAGTGAAATATTTATAGACAATGCGGAGAAGTTTTATGAATCAGTTTTCTTCCCTTATCTGTTGGATAATGACATCAATCATATTATTCATTTGGGTGACTATTATGATAATAGAAAGTTCATAAACTTTAAAGCACTCCATAGAAATAGAAAGATGTTCTTAGCAAAGCTAAGAGAATATGGAATTACTATGGATATCATTCTTGGTAATCACGATACATTCTATAAGAATACTAATGATCTTAATGCTTTGAAAGAGTTGTTAGGTCATTATATGAATGAAGTAACTATTATAATGGAACCAACTGTAATGGAATATGGTTCATTAAAAATAGGAATGGTACCATGGATGGCTCCAGATAATGAGGAACAAACTCTTACATTCTTAAAGAACGCTAAGTGTAGTGTTATTGGAGGACACTTTGATATTATAGGAAGTGAAATGTTTAGAGGTTTTATCAATGAACATGGTCTTAGTCCTGACAGATTCAAAAGATTTGAAATGGTTCTATCAGGACACTTTCATGTCAAATCATCTAAAGATAATATACACTATCTAGGATCTCAGATGGAATTCTTTTGGAGTGATGCTCACGATAATAAGTATTTTCATATATTAGATACAGAAACTCTAGATCTACTTCCAATACAAAACCCTCATAGATTGTTTGAAAAGATACTATATGATGATACTAAAGAAGATTATCTTACTTGCCCACTTGATCATTTAGATGAGAAGTTTGTTAAAGTAGTAGTAGTTAATAAAACAGATAACTTTACTTTTGATAGGTTTATAGATCGTATAAACAATCGTAACATACATGATCTCAAGATAGCAGAAAACTTTAATGAATTTTTAGGGGATCAAGTAATAGATGACAAAATATCTGTTGAAGATACTAATGTTTTGTTGTATAGTTATATTGACGCTGTAGAAACAGATTTGGATAAAGATAGGATAAAGAAGGAGATGAGTGCGTTGATGACAGAGGCTCAAGCACTTGAGATTGTATGATAATATTTAAGACGTTACGTTGGAAGAATTTTCTATCCACTGGAAACCAATGGTCAGAGATTGACTTTAGAAGAGATAAAACAGCATTAGTAGTAGGTCAGAATGGTTCTGGTAAGTCTACTATGCTAGATGCATTAGCTTATGCATTGTTTGGTAAAGCTCACCGCAATATCAAAAATGCACAGCTGATTAATAGTATAAACAAAAAAGGAACATTAGTTGAAGTAATATTTAATGTAGCGGGTTCGGATTTCAAAATTATTAGGGGGCAGAAGCCAGCTAAGTTTGAAATTTGGAAAGGGGATGTGATGATTAATCAAGATTCACATTCCAAAGAGTACCAAAAGATTCTCGAGCAAAATATCTTAAAGCTCAATCATAAGAGCTTCCATCAGATTATTGTGCTGGGATCATCCTCCTTCATTCCTTTCATGCAGCTCAGTGCAAATCATAGGAAAGATGTTATCGAGGATCTTTTGGACATAAATGTTTTCTCTAAGATGAACAGCTTGTTAAAAGAGAAGTCAAGTAGTCTTAGAGAAAATATAAAAGATATTACACATCAGATTGATCTACAATCATCTAAGATTGAGTCTCAATCAAAATATATTAAAGATATAGAAAATCTTAATAAGCAGCAAAAGCAAGAAAAGAAAAAGTTAATTGATGATCATAGAGGTGAGATAAAATCTCTACAAGCTACTAATAAAGAATTATCAGATAAAATTATTGATAGAGCAGAAGATGTAGATAAAGAAAAGAAACAAATAGAATCAGCTATATCTCAACTTAATACATATAAGACTAAATTTTCTACACAAGTTAATAAAATTGTAAAAGAAGTTAGATTCTTTGAAGAAAATGATATATGTCCTACTTGTGATCAATCTATAACTTTAGAAGTAAAGAATAATCGTATTGCATCTGGAAAGGATAAAGCTAAAGATCTACAAGAAGCTATGGAGAAAGCTGAAAACAATTTATCAAATAAACAAGAAGCACTTGATAAAATAGAAGAAGAAATATCTACAATTAGAGATTATCAATCTAATGTTCATGCTAATAATCAATCTATAGATCAATTTCAAAAAGCAATAGATCGCACCCAAAGGGAGATGGAAGATAATAAAGGTGATCTAGAATCAGAGCAATCAGCTTTACAAGCTATGAAAAAATGTCATAGCGATAAGATGGAGAAGAAATTAGAATTAAATGAGCAGGCTCAATACAATCAAGTTATTGGGATAATGTTAAAAGATACAGGTATTAAGACAAAGATAATAAAACAATATCTTCCTGTCATTAATAAATTATGCAATCAGTTTTTACAAATACTAGACTTCTATGTGCATTTTGATTTAGATGAATCATTCTCTGAGACAATAAGGTCACGTCATAGAGACGATTTTACTTATGATAGTTTCTCCGAAGGTGAAAAGCAGCGTATAGACCTTGCGCTGCTATTCACATGGAGACAAATAGCTAAGATGAAGAATAGTGTGGCTACAAACTTATTAGTACTAGATGAGACGTTTGATTCAAGTTTAGACCACGAAGGTGTTGACAATTTGATGAAAATCATATATGCTTTAGGAGACGATACAAACGTCTTTGTGATATCTCATAAAGGCGATCTACTAGATGGCAAGTTTGCTAGTAGAATAGAGTTTGTAAAAGATAAAAACTTTAGTAAAATTAAGGAAATAAGTAATGGAACTTAGTGAAAATACTATACAAGTCTTAAAGAACTTTGCTTCGATAAATCCTAATATTGTTATTAAGCAAGGTAATACTTTAAAGACTATTTCTGAGGCTAAGAATGTTTTAGCTTCAGCTGCTATATTGGAGGATATACCACAAGACTTTGGAATATATGACTTGAACCAATTCTTAAATGTTTTAGGTTTAGTTGATACTCCTCGGTTGGATTTTCAAAACGATTATGTAGTTATTGGTGATTCAACCGGTCGGACGGAAATAAAGTACTTTTATTCTGATATAGATATGCTTACTAGTCCTTCCAAAGATATAGTTATGCCTAGTGTGGAGATTAGCTTTCTATTGGATAATGAGACTATTAATAAGATAAAGCGAGCTTCATCTGTATTAGAAAACTCGTCTTTAGCTATTTCAGGTGAAGATGGTATTTTAAAGCTATCTGTAATAGATCCTGAAAACCCAACCTCTAACACTTTCTCTATTGAGATAGATGGAGATTATGATAATGATGGTTTTAGTTTATTAATTAATATTAGTAATCTAAAAATGTTACCTGGTGATTATCAAGTAAAGATATCTAAGTCTCTTATATCTCATTTTGAAAATGTAGAGAATAAAACGCAGTATTGGATTGCATTAGAAAAAACGTCAACTTATGGAGAATAGCATGACACAAGAAAATCCTACTCCTGAACAACAGTTCATGGAACTTGGTAATCGTACTGCACGTAGTATGATTGCTGTGATCGACACCGTAGTCCAACGAGGTGGATTCAAAGGTGAAGAGTTAACTACAATTGGTACATTACGTGACCAATGTATTCAAATGATTCAAATTTGGGAATCACAATCTCAAGCACAAGCTCAAGCAGCTGAAGTGCCAGCGGAAGAACCTAAAAAGAAATAATTGACATTATCTCCATTTTATAGTATAATGTGATTTTGAAGGAGATGTTATGTCACAAGAATTTTTATGGGTTGAAAGATATCGTCCTCAGACTATAGAGGACTGTATTCTTCCAAAGAACTTAAAAGATAGTTTATCTAGCTATCTTGATAATGAGCTACCTAATATGTTGTTTACTGGTACAGCTGGTCTAGGTAAGACTACTGTTGCCCGAGCTTTATGTAATCAATTAGGATTAGATCATATAATTATCAATGGATCAGAAGAAGGCAATATTGATACTCTTCGTGGGAAGATAAAACAATTTGCCTCTTCTGTATCGTTGCAGGGTGGATATAAAGTAGTTATCTTAGATGAAGCTGACTATCTTAACCCTCAATCTACACAACCTGCTCTTCGTGGATTTATAGAAGAGTTCAGTAAGAATTGTAGATTTATTCTCACTTGTAATTTTAAGAATCGTATCATTGAACCATTACACTCAAGATGTGGTGTATATGAGTTTAATACTACTAAGAAAGAATTGCCTACATTAGCTAGTGCTTTCTTCAAACGTGTAGAGTTTATATTACAAGAGAATAATGTAACATATAATAAACAAGATATTATAGATATCATTATTAAACATTCACCAGATTGGAGGAGGGTATTAAATGAAATTCAACGACGATCTAGTAGTGGGAATTTTAGCAGTGACTCTAATACTGGGAATACTGATCTATCAGAACTTTATAGGTGTCTAAAAGAAAAAAACTTTAAGGGTATGAGATCCTGGGTTGTTAATAATATAGATACTGATGCAAGTGCCATCTTTAGAGGTTTATATGATAATGCTTATGATCATATAAAACCTCATAGTATACCTCAGCTAATAGTCTTACTAGCTGATTATCAATACAAGAATGCTTTTGTTGCCGACCATGAATTAAATGTTGTAGCATGTTTAACAGAAGTTATGGCCAACGTTGAATTTGTATAGGAGAAACCATGGAAGATGGATATACAGAGTATGGGTATCGAGGTCTTGAAGAAATTAAAAAACTTCGGTCTCGTCCTAAATTATTTCAAGTAGGAGATTTTATTAGTCATGCTGGTCTTTCACTTCCTTGGAAGATTGAGTGTGATGCTCTTTTCGAAGAAGATTGGGCAGGTCTGGCTAGAATGATTATGGATTATGAAACTAGATCATTTGGATCTGTAGAAGGTATTCCAAGGGGAGGTATACCACTAGCAAATGCATTAAAACCATATGCTACTGAAGGTCCTCCTATGATAGTTGATGATGTTTACACAACAGGAACAAGTTTTAAAGATTACTGTTATGAGCATTATCGTGAAAAGTCTTTTGACTATAATCCAAAATGGGTAGTTTTTGCAAGAAAACAACCTGATGATAGATCAGGTGTAAAAGCTCTATTTACAATGCCAGGGGGGTAATATATGGCTTTAGTATTATACACACAACCTAGATGTAATTATTGTGATGTTATGAAAAAAATGTTAGATGAAATTGGACACAATTATAGACTTGTTGATATTTTTGAAGATAAAAAAGGACTAGATTTTATAAAAGAAAAGGGACATAGAACCACCCCTCAATTATATTGGAATGGAGCTTGGGTTAATCAAAATAAAACTACTATGAGTTTATCACCTACTGAATTGGATAAATTAATAGAACAAGCTATGGAAAGTGAAAGAACAGCGGGGTTTAATGGAGCATGAGAACTTGTTATGTATTTGATGTAGATGGTACTTTAACAGAAAGTAGACAGCATATAAATTCTGGTCACAAAGAAATCTTAAAAGAATTTTGCAAAGATAATGTTGTATATTTACTTACAGGATCTGATCATCCTAAAACAAAAGAACAACTAGGATGTATAACAAACTCTGTGTATGGATCATTTCAATGTGGTGGTAATGAATATTGGGTAGATGATAAATTAGTTACTACAGCATCTCCATTTGTAGCTCCATTAGAATTAGATAAGTTTTGGAAAGAAAAGTTAAAGAACAGTAAATTTCCTTTACGGACTGGTTTACATGAAGACTATAGAAATGGATTAGTAAATTATTCTATTGTTGGAAGAAACTGTACACTTGGTGAAAGAAAGATGTATGAAAAATGGGATAAGGAAACAAATGAAAGAAATGAAATAGCAAAAGACTTAAATTTATTGTTTCCTGATTATACAGCTCAAGTAGCTGGTGGTACGGGTATTGATGTATTTGAATCTGGAAAAGATAAAGGACAAGTTTATCACGTTTTAAAAGATTCGTACGATAGAATAATATTTTTTGGAGATGACTGTCAAGAGGGTGGAAATGATCACCCTTTTGTGGTACAATGTAAGCATCCAGATGAGTTTAATCATGTATCAGGACCAGATGAAACATTTGAGTTATTAGAAGATGTCTATGAATCCGTTTGAATTTCTTAATAGTATTAATTATAAGAAAAATGATATGATGGCTAATCAAGAAGAGAATGAGATAGAAAGTCAATATCCTAGCTTCTTGATTAACCGATCACTTAGCTATTTTCCTGATACAGTAGCTGTTGCTAATGAGATGAATAGATATCATCATACAGATAACAAGCTCCAATATCACTTTTTACTAAATATAGTAAGAAAAAGAAAACGATTTTCAAAATGGATGAAAGCGGATGAATTTAGTGATATTGAAGTGGTAAAGAAATACTATGGTTATAGCAACAGTAAAGCCAAACAAGCATTATCGCTTCTGTCACCTGACCAAATAACTATAATAAGACAGAAGGTGGATCAAGGTGGAAGAAAGTAATTTAGTAGAGTGGACTCCAGCGTCTATGCTTGAGATCACATTAAACGAACCAGATGATTTTTTAAAGGTTCGTGAAACCCTTACTCGAATGGGAGTAGCATCTCGTAAAGATAAAAGACTATTTCAGTCTTGTCATATCCTACATAAACAAGGTAGATATTTCATTGTACATTTCAAAGAGCTATTTCTATTAGATGGTAAAAAAGCCAATTTAGAAGAATCAGATGTTGCTCGTAGAAATACAATAGCAACACTAATGAGTGATTGGGGATTAGTAGATATTCAAAATGTGGATGGAGCTAAACCATTAGCACCTCTACGTCAAATAAAAATAATTCCTTTTAAAGAAAAGGAAGAGTGGGAGTTATGTCCAAAATATAATATTGGCAATAAGTAAGGTTTTGTAATGAAATTCAGTGAAAACGATCACTTACGAGTAGGTGATAATAACATAATAAGTCCTATGTTTACTGTATGGGAGACTGATGAGGAGGTACTACAAAGTCCTTCATCAGCTATCTTTTGGAGTCTAGTGGATCGATATAAAATCACCAAAGTTGTTTATGGTGGTAATGAAAACTTATGTTATATTAAAAAAGACACCCCAGATAAAAATGAACACAACGTATTAAGCATAAACGCTACTGCAGGAAAATATCATGCATTCTGTCCACATGGAGGTGCTGAACTAGTAGTCTTTGGTCTTGAAGAAATGTCAGATCAATGTTATGAGAATATATCAATTGCTAAGGATAAAGGTATCAATGTATACATAGATTATTCTTGGGAACAAATTCCTCAATGGAAAATTGATAACGAAGATTTTATTGAGTATTGTTTAGCTAATAACATTAAGTTCCTTGCTAGTTGTTATGACATAAGATCTTCTCTCGATCCCAAAAGTAAACTTCATGCTGCTATTGATAGAAAATATGAAAACGTCAATTATAAAAAGTTTTTTGAAAACAATATAGTTAATACTAAAGAAGTACATGAGTTCTTTACTAGAGTTAGTGTCAATCATACAACAAACTTATCTTGGAATCTAGCAAGATGTCCTGTAGATTTTAAAGATAAAAAATATATGTTTTCTGGTATGATTGGAGAATGTAGAAAATTAAAAAACAGTTTGTTAATATCTGGGTTATATC